>ERZ869936.404-NODE-404-length-42224-cov-7.101805_pt1 | contig 42224 bp, 37 predicted proteins | sample MGYA00520876_ERZ869936 | MGnify/ENA primary metagenome ERZ869936 (study PRJEB32218, sample SAMN09650985) | biofilter metagenome | isolation source: enrty point of leading RO module | place: Saudi Arabia: Thuwal, RO plant located on Red Sea | collected 2016-02-17 ... | reverse complement strand
GCGCGTCGGCAGGTTGGCGTAGCGCCAGCGCTGCAGCGCCGCGTGCGCGGCCGCGCCGGCGTCGACGCCGGCCACGGCGTGCAGCTCGGCCGCCAGGTGCGCGCGGACGGCGTGTTCGTCGTCCTCGACGTGGGCTTCTGCCCAGGCGTTGCTCGAGTGCACGACCAGCGTGAATGCGTCGCTGCGGCCCGGCTTGCTGCTGTTGACCGAGATCCAGCTGATATCCGTCTCCAGCACCCGCGCCGCCTGCCACGGCAGGTCGGGCGCGTCGTCGAAGCCGAGCATCAGCGCGTAGCAGGCCTGCATGCCGGCCGTGTCCGCGAAACGGACCAACGGCGAGTCGGCGGGCAACAGCTGCGCGGTCTGCGGTGCTGGCGCGGTGCTGACGATCCAGTCGTATTCGCCGAGCGGCCTGCCTGCCGCGTCGGCCAGGCGCCACGGGGGGCCGTCGCCGAGCGTAGCCACCCGCGTTTCCAGGCGCAGGTCGAGCCCGTCGGCGAGCGCATGGCACAGCGCGTTCATGCGCGGGGCGCCGACAAAATGCGGCCAGCCCGCGTGCCAGTCGCGGCGCTTGCTGACGCGATCGCGGCGCAGTTCGACGAAGCGCGCGTTCCACGGACGGATCGCGCCACTGATCAGCCAGGGCTCGAGGAAGCGCCGGAAACGGGCGGAGCGCGCGGTAAAGAACTGGGCGCCGTGGTCGAATTCGAAGCGGCCGGCGTAGCGCGTGGCCATGCGACCGCCGACGCCGCGCGACTTCTCGAACACGCTGACGTCGTGGGCGCGTGCGAGGGCACGCGCCGCCACCAGCCCGGACAGGCCGGCGCCGATGACGGCAATGCGACTCAACGCGCGGGCGGGCCGCGGCGGCCGCGACGCGCGGAATGGCTCTCGTAGTCGATGCGCACGAAACGCCGCGCGGCCGTCGGGCGGAAGTGCTCGCGCCAGATAAGCCAGCCCGTCAGCACGGCCAGCAGGATGATGGGCAGCAGGATCATCGCGGTCCTCCTCCCGGATGACAGTGAGTACGCTCCTATACTGCGCGAGGCCGATGGTTCGTGCTGTAACCTTTGGTAACTGCAACCCCGGCGCGCCGGCCGGCATCCAACCCCCGGTTACCGACCACATCGGTAAAGGAGGCCGCATGCTGCGTTCCCTGACAATTGCCCTGCTGGCGCTGGCAGGGCTCGCCGCGGCCCTCGTCGTCGGGAACCTCGCCCGCCACACCGCGTTCTGGTTCGCGGACGAGGAAGTGACGATCCCGGCAGGCGACTTCACGCTGGCCGGCACCTTCCTGGCCCCGGACGGCTCGCCGCCCTACCCGGCCGTGCTGATGCTGCACGGCTCCGGCCCGGAACGGCGCGGCGACCCCGGGACGCACGCGACGGCGAACGCGCTGCTGCGCAACGGGCTGGCCGTGCTGATGTACGACAAGCGCGGCACCGGCGCCAGCGGCGGCAGTTTCGACGAGGCTCTCTACGCGGATTTCATCGACGACGCGCTGGCCGCGCTCGACTACCTCGTCTCGCGCGCCGACGTCGACCCGTCGGGCATCGGCCTGCACACGGTCAGCGAAAGCGGCTGGTTCGGCCCGGAGATTGCGGTTCGCGACGGCCGGGTCGCGTTCCTGTTCACGAAGGTCGGCTGCCCGCTTTCCTGGATCGAAACGGTCGCCTGGGAAGCCCGGAACGACTATGTGGCGGACGGCGTCCCGGCGAGCGAGGTGGACCGGCTCGTCGATCTGGCGCAGCGCCGCTGGTCCTACGTGATAGACGCCGCGGCCGACCCGGCGCTCGCGAGCGGCGCGCGGCGTGACGCGCTGAACCGGGAGATCGCCGCGCTGCGCGCCAGCGTCCCCGGTGCCGCCGACGCGATGAACCCGTCCCTGCCCGACTGGGACGCCGGTTATTACCGCTCGCTCGCGGCCGACTGGAGCTACGACCCGCGCCCGTGGCTCGAAGGTCTGGAGATCCCCCAGTACTACACCTATGGCGGTCGCGACGTAAACGTGCCGACCGAAGACTGCGTCGCCTATCTCGACGCGCTGGTCGCACGTACCGGGCGCGACATTACCGTGCAGGTGTTTCCGGAGGCCGGGCACAGCCTGTTCCACTGGACCGGGCTGCTGCAGCAAGGCTTCGTACCGGGTTACCTCGACGCGGTCGGCCGCTGGAGCGCCGAGCAGGCCGCGGTTCGCGAGTGAAACTCCGTCACGCGACACCCGCGGACCGCGCGCTGCTCGAGTGCTGGGACCGCAAGCCGCACGTCGTCGCGGCGACCGGCGACGACGACGAGCAGGATTGGGCACCGGCACTCGCCGCTCCCGCGCCGTGGCAGGAAAATCTTGTCGCGGAGCTGGACGGTCGGCCGGTCGGGATCGTCCAGGTCATCGACCCGGCCCGCGAGTCGACCCGCTACTGGGGCGACGTCGAACCTGACCTGCGCGCGCTCGACATCTGGATAGGCGAGGAATCCGACCTCGGCCGCGGCTATGGCAGCGAGATCATGCGGCTGGTCATCGCTCGCTGTTTCGCCGAGCCCCGAGTGCGCGCAATCCTGGTCGACCCGCTTGCGAGCAACCGTCGCGCCCGGCGCTTTTACGAGCGGCTCGGCTTCCGCGCGGTCGAGCGCCGCCGCTTCGGCAATGACGATTGCATCGTCTACCGGCTGGATCGCCCCTGCTGAGCCCGCTCAGTCGCGCGGCCCGGGCGGGCGCGACAGCTCGAGCCGCCGGCGAAACAGCCAGCCGTCCAGCAGCGACAGCGGCACTACCGCCATGATCAGCCAGAAGCCCAGTCGAAACTCGATCGTCGTGAAGTCCGCAAGCTTGACGCTGACGATGATCAGCGCCAGCGCGTAGACCTCCCACATCGTCCACTTCTCGAACGCGAAAGCGAGCTTGACCAGCGCACGCGGCGGCCGCGCCAGCATGCGCGTCGCGGTCAGGCCGACGAAACGGCACAGCGGCAACAGGATGACGAACACGAAGATCGCGAGCGGCAGCAGGAACTCGCGCTCGGCCAGCATTTGCGGCAGCGCGGTCAGGAGCGAGTACTCCTTGTTCCAGAACACCCACTTTTCTATCGTGAACAGCGGCAGCAGCACGCCGCCGAAAAACAACACGAGGCTCAGCGCGCCGAGCGCGATGCCGAACAGCCGCTCCGCGAAACCGACGCGCGCCATCACCAGCTCTATGCGCGTCTTCAGCCGCTCGCGCAGGAAGATGCTCGCGAGCATCGACAGCAGGATCGCGAGCCCGAACACGTAAATGCCGGTCTCGGTGGTGGTGCGATTCAGCAGTTCGAGGTGCGCCGCGCCGATCGTCGTGGCGATGACGAAGACGTCGAGCATCGACCACTTGCCGAGGATCTCCAGCCAGTGCATCGTGCGTTCCTCGGTGTTGACGTCGAAGCGAAACAGCCAGACCGTGAGCATCGCCAGCAACTTGGCGACGGGAAACACCGCCGAGAACAGTATGATGACGAACATGAAGGCGACGCTGCCCGACGCGCCGAGCTGCAGCGCGCCGCCGAGGATCGACAGGGACTCGGTGCCCTGCGCGAGCCGATCGTTGGAAAACGCCGGGAGCGTCAGCCCTGCGCCGAGCAGGGCGCCGGCCGCCAGCAGCGTGACCGCGAACGCATAGTCGGAGGCGCCGAAGCGGCGCTCGCGTATCGCGTCTCTGAGATGCATGGCGCTCAGTATCGCATGCCGGAGTTTATTCGGGAGGAACGGCAGATGACAGGCAAACTGGTACGCACCGTCTTTTTTGCGTTGCTGGCGGCCAGCCATGCGGCGCTTGCGCAGTTCGACGCGGCCCGCTTCGAATCGCTGGTCGAGGAAGGCATGCGCGACTGGCGCGTGCCCGGCCTCGCGCTCGCGGTGGTCGACGATGGCGAGATCGTCTACGAAAACGGCTGGGGCGTGACCGTTCCGGGCGGTGCGCCGGTCGACGAGCGAACCTTGTTCGCGAATGCCTCGACGACCAAGGCGATGGTCGCCGCCGGCCTGCTCGTGCTCGCCGACGAAGAGCGGCTCGACCTCGACGATCCCGTCATCGACTACCTGCCCGAGCTGCACTTCGGACCCGGCATCGACAGCCGCGCCGTGACGATCCGCGACCTGCTCGCACACCGCACCGGCCTCGCGCGCACAGATTTCTGGACCTTCGCGCAGCGCATGCCGCTGGACGAGCAGATCGAACGCCTGCGGCTGGTCGCGCCGGCAGCCGGTCCGCGAGAGCGCCTGCTCTACCAGAACACGATGTACGAACTCGCCGGTCTCGTCATCGACCGGGTCGCGGGCAAGCCCTGGTACGAGTTTCTCGACGAGCGCCTGTGGACGCCGATCGGCATGCACGACACCGTCGGCCTGCGCGGCCACATCCCTGCCGGCAGTGCGCGCGCGTTTCCGCACGACGAGGTGGACGGCCGCATCGTGCCGATTGCGTATGACCTCGAGCCGGACCGCGAGGACGCCGCCGGCTCCGCCTGGTCGACGGCGCACGACATGGCGCTCTGGGCTCGCTTCCTGCTCGCCGGCGGCGTCACGGCGGACGGCCGGCGATTGCTGTCCGAAGACGCGATAGCCGACATGTTCCGGCCCGCGCAGCTCGCCAGCGCCGAGGATTTCTACCCCACCGTCGAGCTGACCCGCCCGCAATGGATGAGCTACGCGCTGGGCTGGTTCCAGCAGGACTTCGACGGCCGCAAGATCGACTTCCACACCGGCAGCCTGGACGGCCTGGTCGCCATCCTCGGGCTCGACCGGGCGGCCGGGCGCGCGATCGTCGTGTTGCAGAACCTCGACGGTTCCGAGCTGCGGCACGCGCTGATGTGGGAATTCCTCGACACGCGGGAACCGGCCGCGCGGCGCGACTGGCTGGCCGACGTGCGCGAGCTGTACCGCGAGCGGCGACGCGAGGACGAGCGGGAATGGCAGGAGGCCGCTGCCGGGCGCCTCGCCGGCGCCGGCACGACGCTGCCGTTGGACGCCTACTACGGCCGTTACGCCAGCGAGCTGCTCGGCACGATCGAGTTTGCCGCGGCTCGCGGCGGCGACGTCGTCGTCCCGGCGCGCCCTTCCCACGACGGACCGGTATTGCGCACGTCGATGTACGAATACGAGGCCGCGCACTGGCATGTCGACACGTTCACGGTCGATTACATGTCCTGGTCCTACCCGCAGTTCGCGCGCTTCCTGATCGATCCTGCCGGCGCCGTGGAGGCGATCGAAGTGTTCGGCGAAGTCTTCGAACGGGTAGAATGAGCGGCCCGGCGGGCAATCGGGCCCGCCGGCAACGACGGAGCGAGCCATGGCGACCGGCTGGGCCCGTGACGGGGCCGTGCAGGAACAGATCGATGCGAGCGTCGAGGACGCGGTCGAACGCGCCCGTGCGCGGCTGCCGCGCGGCGAATCCCGCCGACGCTGCGAGGACTGCGACGCCGAGATCCGCGAGGCGCGACGCCGCGCCGTCCCCGGCGTCCGCCTGTGTGTCGCCTGCCAGGCGGAGCGCGACGACGACGCCCGCGACTTCGCCGGCTACAACCGCCGCGGCAGCAAGGACAGCCAGTTGCGCTAGATCCTGCACGCTACCTGCCCGGACAGCGACGGCGTTCACGCCGCGGACCTCGGCCGCCTGTTAGCCTGATTGCCCCGGCTGCCACGGAGCACCCCGTGAAGGGCAAGATCGCAGCGACCCTGTTCGGCCTGCCGTTCCTCGCGGTCGGCGCCTGGATGCTCGTAAGCATCGCGGGCACGCTCGCGGATGCCGTCGCGATGCGCGACTGGGTCGCGGTGCCCGCGACGCTCGAGGACGCGGGCTACCGCGAGCGCCTGACCGACGACAGTCCGACCTACGAGGCCTACGCCCGCTACCGCTACGAGTTCCGCGGGCACAGCTACACCGGCACCCGCGTCGCGATCAGCGGCGGCAGCGACAACATCGGCAGCTTCCAGCAGGACACCGGGCGCTGGCTGGCCGACCTGCTGGCGAACGGAGCCGGCGTCACCGCCTGGGTCGACCCTCGCGAACCGACCAGCGCCGTGCTCGACCGGCGCGTCCGCTGGGGCCTCGTCGCCTTCAAGTCGGTATTCGTCCTCGCGTTCGGCGGTGCCGGCGCTGCGATCCTGTATTTCGCCTGGCGGCGCAGGCCGGCGAGCGCGGCAGGAGCAGGGGCGCCGGCAGACGCGCCCTGGCTCGCGAATTCCGAGTGGCAGTCGCCGACGCTGCGCTCGGGCTCGCGCCAGGCGATGTGGGGCGCCTGGTTGTTTGCCGTCTTCTGGAACGCCATTTCGGCGGGCCTGCCGTTCCTCGCGTGGCAGGAGATCGTCGAGAAAGACAACAAGCTCGCGCTGCTCGCCCTGCTGTTCCCGCTGGTCGGTCTCGGCCTGCTGGCCTGGGCGATCCGGCGCTCGCTGGAATGGCGCCGCTTCGGCGCGGCGCCGCTGACGCTCGACCCGTTTCCCGGCGCGATCGGCGGCGACGTCGGCGGCACTATCGAGGTCGGCTGCGGCTACGACCCCGGCGCCCGTTACGAACTCACGCTGACCGCGCTCCGGAGTTACGTGAGCGGCAGTGGCAAGAACCGCAGTCGCCGCGAACGGGCGGAATGGCAGGACTCGCAACTCGCCTGGGCCGAGCCGCACGGCGACGGCACGCGGCTGGCTTTCCGCTTCGACGTACCGGACGGCCTCGCCGAGAGCGACGCGCGCCGCGACGGCGACAGCTGGCGACTGTGGCGCCTGAACCTGCGCGCCGAGCTCACCGGTGCCGACCTCGACCGCGACTACGACATCCCGGTGTATCGCACGGCAGCGCGCGCGGTCGCGCTGCCGGCCCGTGGGCTCGCGCTCGCTGCCGAGCGCGGCACGGCGCTCGGTGAAGATCGCCTGCTCGAACGCTTCCGCGTAATGCGCGACGCCGGTGGCGCGCGGGTGCTGTTCCCGGCCGGACGCCATGCCGGCGGCGCGCTGGCGGGGCTCGCGGTCGGCGGCAGCTTCGCCGCGGCGGGCTGGTTCATCGCGACGCAGGGCGGCAGCCCGCTGTTCGGCAGCGTGTTCGGCGGCATCGGCGCGCTATTCGCACTCGGCTGCCTGTACGCGCTCACGAATTCGCTGGAAGTATTCCAGGACGGCACGGAACTCGTCAGCCTGCGCCGCATCCTGGGACTGCCGGTGCGCCGCCGCAGCCTGCAGCGGCATACCGTCCGTGGCTTCCGCCGGCACTCGTCGATGCAGACGCAGAGCGGCAGCCGGCACGTCATGCACGTGAGCCTGTACGCCAGCGACGCGGGCGGCAACGAGATCATCGTCGGCGAGGGCCTGCGCGGCGAGAGCGAGACCGCGGCCGCCGAGCGCTATTTCGCGCGCCTGTTCGGCCTGCGGATCGATGCGCCGGCGGCCGGCCGCGACGAGGACCCGCTCGCCGCGGACGCCTGAGAGCCGCCCTCAGTCTCCGGCGAGGCCGAACTCGCGGCGCCAGAACTCGCGCATCGAGCGGTACAGGTGCGCCTGTGCCGCGTCGTCTGCTATTCCGTGCTTGCGCATCGGGTAGATCAGCATGTCGAACAGGATCCCGGCCCCGATCAACTCGTCGGCAAAGGCCCAGGTGTTCTGCGGGTGCACGTTGTCGTCGTAGGTGCCGTGCACGAGCAGCAACCGCCCGTGCAGGTTCGCCGCCTTCTCCACCAGCGAGGTCAGCGCGTAGCCGTCGGGGTTGTCGTCCGGCCTGCGCATGTAGCGCTCGGTGTAGATCGTGTCGTAGTAGCGCCAATCGGTGACGCCGGCGACCGCCACGCCGGCCGCGAACTCGTCGCTGCCGGTCATCGCCGACAGCGTCATCGTGCCGCCGCCGCTCCAGCCCCAGATACCGACGCGCTCGCCGTCCACCCAGGGCTGCGCTTTCAGCCAATCGACCGCATCGAGGAGGTCGCCCAGTTCTACCGGACCGTAGAGTTGCTCGAGGATCACGTTCGCATCGCTCTTGCTGCGGCCCGCGGCGCTGCGGTTGTCGACCTGGAAGACGACGATGCCGTCGTCGAGCAGGAGCTGGTGAAAATAGCTGCGGGCGCGCAGCGACCAGGCGTTGGTCACGGTCGGCGCCGACGGGCCCGCGTAGACGTAGATGACGACCGGGTAGCGCTTCGCCGGGTCGAAGTCGCGCGGTCGCTGCAGGGTCGCGGGCATCGCGTAACCGTCTTCGGCGCGCACGCTGAAGAGTTCCGGCGCCTGCAGGCCGAAGCGTTCGACGTGGTCTGAGGCGGCTGCGGCCACGGTCGCGAGACGTGCGCCGTCGGCCGCGTACAGCGCGAGCGACGGCGGCGTGCCGAACGACGAGTGCTGCGCCAGGTAGCGCTCGCCGCCCGGCGCGAACCAGATCGCATGGCTGCCGTCTTCCCGCGTCAGGCGCTCGAAGCCGCTGCCGTCCAGCCGCACCCGGTACAGGTGGCGCTCGGTCGAGTCCTTCTCGAGCGCCGTGAACCAGGCCCAGCCGCTGTCCGCGTCGAGCCGCGCGACGGCACGGTCCATGCCGGACGGGCCGCCGGAGGACTTCAGCGCCCACTCGCCGCGCGTCAGCTGGCGCACGACCTGGCCCTCCATGTCGTAGAGGTACAGGTGCGCGTGGCCGTCGCGCTCCGACAGCCAGACGAAGCCGCCGTCGTCCGGCAGGAAGTGCAGGTCGTCGTGCACGTTGACCCAGCCATCGTTGGTCTCGCGGAACAGGTGCCGCGCTTCGCCGCTCGCGGCCGTAACGAGAAACACGTCGAGCCGCGTCTGCGTGCGGTCCAGCGCCTGCACGGCGAGCCGGCGCGAGTCGGGCAGCCACTGAACGCGCGCGAGGTACTCGTGCGGGTAGGTGCCGAGATCGACCCAGGTCGTCTTCGCGTCGTCGACGCGCACGACGCCGGCGCGCACGCGCGGGTTGGCGCTGCCGGCTTTCGGATGCCGCTGGTGGATCACCGCCGGCAGGCTCGGCTCGAAATCGACGTAGTGCATTTCGCCGACCATCGACTCGTCGGACTGCAGGTAGGCGATCGCGCTCGAGTCCGGCGCCCAGCTGTAGCCGCGGTTGCTGCGGTTCAGGAGTTCTTCCCAGTAGACCCAGGACACCGTGCCGTTCTTCAGCGTCTCGCTGCCGTCGCGCGTCAGCCGGGTTTCGGCGCCGTCGGCCAGCGCGTGCAGGTACAGGTCGTTGGCGCGCACGAAGGCGAGCAGGCGGCCGTCGGGCGAGAAGCGCGGCGCCTCCTCGGCGGCCTCGCTGACCGCCACCGGCCGGACCTCGGTGCGCGCGATGTCGAGCAGGTACAGGTCGCCGTCGATTTCGTAGACGGCATGCCGCCCGTCCGGGCTGAACTCGGCCGGCCAGCCGAGTTCGTCGATTGGCTCGTCCGGCCCGACGACGCGGTTCAGTTCGGCGATCGCGTCATCGGCGTCGAGCAGTGCGCGCCGGCGGCCGTTCCGCGGATCGACCCGCTCGAACGTGCGCTCGGCGGGCGGCCGCCGCGTGTCGTAGACGACCAGGGTCCCGTCGGCGAACCACGCGTGTTCCGGCAGCGTGCGGGCCGCCTTGCCCTCGTCGCTGAACAGCCAGTCGACGCTCAGGCGTTCGTCCGCGGCCTGCACGGCCGGCGAGACCGCGACGAGCGGCAGCAGCGCGAGCAGCGGCAGGCAGCGGCGCAACGCGGCGGGCCGGGCCGCTGGACGCACGTGGCGGGGTTCGATGCCCCGGGCGACGCGGCCTGCGGGGCGCGTCCGGGGCGGCTTGCTCGGCTCGACTGTCATGGCTTTCCCTGGTTGCGGCGGTTGGCGAGCGCGCAAGGATACAGCAGCCACCCGCTTGCGCGCGGAGCTGCGGACCTGTATAAATGCGAATAATTCTCATTCGCATAAACAGGCCAATGAAACCCGTTTCCGCAGCGACGAACTCCCTCTCCTCGCCGCGACGCCGGCCGGGACCGCCCGCCTCGCGGTCCCGGCCGGCAACCCTGCAAGGCGGCGCGCCGCGCTACCCGCTGGAGCGCCTGCTCGTGCGCGCCGCGGAGCGCGGCGTGGCGCTGGGCGATGCCGAAATCACCGTCGGCAACCTGCTGTTCCACCAGCCGGGCCGGCACCTCGACTGCGGCGCGGTGGTCGAACTGCTGCGCTGTGGCGGGGTCGACGCCGCGCCGGCGGCGGTGTCGAGAGCGCTCGCGACGCTCGCGCGGCACGGCCTCGTGCAGGAGATCGAGGTCGAGCCCGGCCGGTACTTCTACGACATCGACCTGCGGCCGCACGTACACGTCTACGACCCGGTCCGCGGCACGCTCGAGGACGCGACGACGGGCGTAGTGGTTCGCAGCGGCGCGCCGGGCAGCCCTGCCGGAGTTGCGACAACTTATTGAAAATAAAATTTATTCTCCGCTTGCGCGGAATCCGCGCGGGCGTATGATCCTTGCGCCCCGGTCAATCGGGACCGGCGGCCACTCAAGGTGACCACGATGAAGACCGACAAGCGCGACATGCCCCAGGGCAAGCCCTCGACCGGCAAGCAAGCTCCCGCCTCGCCCGCCAAGGGCCCGGCCAAGTCCGGTCCGGCCAAGCAGTCGCCGACGAAGTAGCTTCCCGCTCGACAAACGCAGACGGCACCCCCCGGGGTGCCGTTTTCGTTTCAGGGCTGGCCGCGCCGCAGCAGCCCGGCCAGCATCCGGCCCTGCACGACGTCGACCAGCGCGTGCACGACGATCGGCAGCAGGATCGAGTCGCTGACGAGGTACAGGACGATGAAGAACGTGCCCATCAGCGCGATGCCCGGCAGCTGCCGCAAGCCCTGGTACAGGTGCCCCGCCGTGAACGCGAGCACGGTACCGGCCGCCGCCAGGCCGGGCCCGAGCCAGTGCAGCAGGTACCAGTAGAGGTACGCGCGGAACAGCAGTTCCTCGGTCACGCCCGCATTCAGCGACATGATGCGGAACCAGCGCTCCTCGCGTGCCGTGCGCGGCAGGAACACCGCGACCGGGCCGCTGGACTGCTCCAACTCGCTGCGGGTGGCGCGGACCGCGCGCTGGCGCCAGGCGTAGGCGGCGAATGCGCCGAGCAGCAGCCCGCCCAGCACGAGACCGGCGAGCGTGTCGCCCGGCGCGGCGCCGCGCAGCCCGAGCGCTTCCCACTCGCGGCGGGTGAACAGCCACAGCCCGAGCAGCAGCGCGAGGTGCAGCAACCAGGTCAGCACCGTGGCCTGGTAGGCACGGACGCGCAGCGGCTCGCCGCCGGCGCGGATGCGCTCGACCAGGGCCGGGAAATTCCGCCAGGCGACGAACGGGTAGACCAGCGCCAGGTACGCGACGAAGACGTGATCGAGCAGAATTGGCGGCATTTTTATTAATGTTTTATTGAATAATTATACAGAAGTTAATATAAGATCCGGCCACAGGCAAGCACCGGGACGAACATGGCGCGCACGGGCAGGAAAAACAGGGCGAAACTGCCACGCGGCGCGCCGGCGCCCGCCGCGAGCCGGCAGCAGTCCGCCTACACCGTCACCCGGCTCGACCAGCTCAAGGCGCTGAGCCATCCGCTGCGCCAGCGCCTGTTCGAACAGTTCGCCCGCGCGCCGCGCACGACGAAGCAGGTCGCCGACCGACTCGGCGAAAAGGCGACGCGCCTGTACCACCACGTCGCCGCGCTCGAGCAGGCCGGGTTGATCGAACTGGTCGCGACGCGGCCGGTGCGCGGCACGACGGAGAAATATTACGAGGCGATCGCGCGCACCGTGCGCATCGACCCGGCGGTCCTCGCCGGCGACGAATCGGGAGCGGCCCAGGTTGCGGGCCTCGAACTCGTCGACGGCGTGCTCGGCAAGGTGCGCGGCGACATCGCCGCCCTGCTCGCCCGCGAGCAGGAGGGCGCGGACACGGCCGAGGACGAGGTCCTGCTCATGCAGGTCGACATCGCCGGCAGCGAGCGCGAGGTCCGGCGCATCCGCGCGAAGATCGACAAGCTCGTCGCGGAGTTGAAGGAGCTGGACTCGGCCGCGCCCGAGGCGGACGCGGGCAGCCACCGCCTGCTGATCGGCTGGTACCCGACGCCGCGCGACGAAGGGGATTGACGTCAGGCCGTGACCGAGTGCGGGCAACCGCGCACAGTCACTGCCGGACCTGCGGCATCGGCGTACTCGCGTTACGCCGGTCGTCCGGGCGCCGGCCGCGGCTGATCGCGCCGGTCGACGCGGCTTGTCCGGCCAGACCTCGACGCTACGGCGGATTTCGACGGCGTCGGGCTTATCCGGTAGCCTTGCGACGGCAACGCGACAAAAACAAGATCCCGCATGTCGATCCTGTCCGAACTGAAGCGCCGCAACGTCGTCCGCGTAGCGCTCGCCTACCTCGCGGCGGCATGGCTGCTCGTGCAGGTCGTCGAGACGGTGTTCCCGGTCTTCGGGCTGCCGAACGAGTGGATAAGGATCGTCGTCGTCCTGCTCGCGATCGGCTTTCCGCTGGCGCTGGTCGTGTCCTGGCTGTACGAACTGACGCCGGAAGGCCTGCAGCTCGAGAAGAACGTCGATCGCCGGCGGTCGGAAGCGCAGCGCACGGGCAAGCGGCTCGACCGCGCGATCATGATCACGTTGCTGCTCGCTGTCGGCTACTTCGCGCTGGACAAGTTCGTGCTGTCGGACTTCCGCGAGGCGGCTATCGCCGCCGCGGCCCGCGAAGCCGGCCGCAGCGAAGCGGTCGCCGCGCGTTACGACCGCGCCTCCATCGTCGTCCTGCCCTTCGATGATTTTTCTCCCGGCGGCAACCTCGAATACCTGTCCGACGGGCTCGCCGAGGAACTGCTCAACCTGCTCGCGCAGATACGGGAGCTCAGGGTCATCTCGCGCACGTCCGCGTTTTCGTACAAGGACCGCTCCGTCAAGGCGACCGACGTGGCCGCGGAACTGCGGGTGGGCCACGTCATCGAGGGCTCGGTGCGCAGCTCGGGCAACCGGCTGCGCGTCACCGTGCAGCTGATCGACGCCGAGACGGATACGCACATCTGGTCGGAGACCTACGACAAGGTGCTCGACGACGTCTTCGCGGTGCAGGACGACATCGCCGCGAACGTCGTCGACAAGCTCAGGCTGACCCTGTTCGGTCCGACGCCGGAATCGCGTCACGTGGATGTCGAGGCCTACAAGCTGTTCCTGCAGGCCAACCACCTGCGTCGCCAGTCCACTCCTGAGAGTTTTGCCGCTGCCGTCGAGCTGTACAGGGAGGCGCTCGAGATCGAACCGGATTACGTCGAGGCCTGGGACCGGCTCGGGCTCCTGTACTGCATGCAGGCGAATTTCGGACTCAGGCCCGAAAACGACGGCTACGCGCTGTGCGAGGAAGCGACCGAGAAGGCCCTGGCCATCGATCCCGACTACGCGCCGGCCATCAGCGGCCTCGGCTGGATCGCCATGCAGCGCGATGGCGACCTGGCGAAGGCGGCGGAATACTACGAGCGTGCGCTGGAACTCGCGCCGACCGACATCGCGATCATCGGCGACGCCTCCGTCCTGTTGCAACTTGCCGGTCGCCTCGACGAAGCGATTGAGCTGACCGAGTTCGCCTCGGCCCGCGACCCGGTCAACCCGATCGGCTACGCGAACCTCGGCACGCTGTATCGCTATGCCGGGCAGCTCGAGCAGGCGATCGATGCGTACCGGACGTCACTCTCGCTGAGTCCGGACCGGATCGGCGGTCCCTACCAGATGGGCCTTGCTTTACTGAGGAGCGGCGAAGCGGAGGCGGCACTGGCAGCGTTTCGCGAGGAGCCGAGCGATGACTGGAACGTCATGGGCATTGCGCTGGCGTCGCACGCGCTGGGGCGTAGCGCGGAATTCGAGCGGGCGCTCGCCGAACTGGAAGAAGGCTGGGGCGACCAGTGGCCGACCGAGGTCGCGCAGGTCTACGCGTGGACGGGGGACGCCGACGCGGCTTTCGCCTGGCTCGAGAAGGCGTATGCGATGCACGGCGACGACTCGTGGCCCGACATCCGGGTGGACGACCTGCTGGCGCCGCTGCACGACGACCCCCGCTGGCCTGCGATCGCCGAGAAACTCGGCGTACCGGCGGCCCAACTGGCGGCGCTCAGCTTCTCGGTATCACTGCCGCAGGAATAACGCCCGCACTCACCGCCCGGCTGCCCGATCGGCCGGAGCAATCGCGGCATCGCCGAGCCCGAGCGCGTCGACCATCACCTCGAAGATCCGGTCCTGCTCCATGACGCCGCCCACCCGTGCGGAGCCCGGGCCGATCGCGTACAGCGCGACGTCCTCGCCGCCGTGGGTCTCCTCGAGGATGAGCGAGCCGTCCGACTGTTTCGCCAGCGTCGGCACGAGGGCCTGGTAGATCGTGTCGATCTCGGTATCTGGCCGGGGCCGCGGCAGGCGCTGCACGGCACCCGCGCCGTTCATGTAGCCGAGCGTCGTGTACGGCTGGCCGTCTGCCGCGATGCGCGGTCCGGGCTCCGGTTCGCCCGCGGCGTCATTGCCGACGACGAGACCGAGGATCGGGTTGCCGCGGGTCGCGTAGCCGCCGAAGGTCATCACGTGCGAATGGTCGGCGGTCACGAGCACCAGCGTCTCGCGCACGTCCACGAGCCCGAGCGCCGTGTCGACCGCGTTCGCGAACGCCTGCGTCTCCAGCATCGCGTAGCCCGGCCTGCCGTCGTGGTGACCGTGGTCGATGCGCCCGCCCTCGACCATCAGGAACCAGCCGTCGCCGGCCGCGGACAGGAGCTCGATCGCCTTCGCCGTCATCGTTGCCAGGTCCGGCTCGTCGCTGTCGGCCGCGCGCTCGGCAACGTAGGTCATGTGCGAGTCGGCGAACAGCCCGAGCACCGGCTCGCCGGCCGCGACGCTTGCGAGCTCGTCAGCGGTCTCGACGTAACGCCGCCGCGGGTCGGCGGCGCGCCAGCGCGCGACCAGGTCGTCGTCCGCGGCGCGGCGTTCGCCGCCCGCCGCGCTGCCGAAGACGGAGCGCCGGCCGCCGCCGAGCGCGACGTCGAGGCCGCCGCCGGCCGAAAACTCGACGAGCTGCGTCGCGATGTCCCGGCAGCCGGCCGCGAGGTCGCCCGGCGACAGGGCCCGGTCGGACTCCCAGTAGCGCTCGGGCGAGGACGCGTAGACCGTCGCCGGCGTCGCGTGGGTCAGCCGCGCCGTCGTCACGATGCCGACCCCGAGCCCCGCGCGCGCGGCGATCTCGCCGAGCGAGGTGAGCGGGTCGGCGAGCGCTTCCGCGCAGTGCCCGCGGCGCGCGCCCGGGCCGACGTTGATGACGCCGGCGCGGGTCTTGTAGCCGGTCAGCATCGCGGTCGCGGTGCCGGCCGAGTCGGACACCTGTTGGTTGGTATTGTAGGTCTTGACCAGCGCGAGCTCCGGGAAACGCTCGAACGGCAGCACGTGCTCCTCGCCGGCGAGTCCCCGCGACTGGCCGTCGAAGATGCGCGCCGCGCTGACGGTCGCGACGCCCATGCCGTCGCCGATGAACAGGATGACGTTCCGCGCGCGCTCCGGCGGCCGGCCGTCCTGGACGGCGCAGCCTGCGAGCGCTGCAACCAGCAGCAATACGATCGGTCTCATCGAGATCGTGCCCTCGTCGGCTTGTGTTTCCGGGGAGGCGGCATGATACGCGATCCACGTCGCGGCAATGCCGGCCGCGGCTTGTCACAATCGGGACACGCTGCGGCCGCAGACCGCCGCAGGCCGCGCGCGAACGCGGCACGGAGCACACGCAATGAGGCGAATGGAAAATTTTTGCACCGCCGCGCTGGCCGGGCTGCTTTTGCTGGCCGCGGCGCCCGCTCAGGCGGCCGCGCCGGGCGCCGAGGCGCTCGGCCGCCTGCTCGCCGACTACGCGCCGCACGCGACGCTGCCGCTCCCGGAGCTGACGCCGGCCGAGCTCGAGGAGCTGGCGAACGGCGAGGCGATCATCCGCCTGAACGGCACTGCGGACGACGACGACGAGGTGTCGGCCATGGGCATCGTCGGCGTCCGGCTGCTCGAGGCTCCGCGGCTGCTGCTGTGGCTGTCGGTACTCGGCGGCAACGACGAGCGCGACTGGCGCCTGACCCCGGCCACGCTTGCGCGCGGCGAGCGCGGCGCCTACGTGCGCTACCAGCACATCGACCTGCCGTGGCCCGTGCGGGACCGGCACTGGGTCATCCAGTGCGAGAAAAACCTCGCGCTGGCGGCGGCCAGCAACGACCGCGCCTGGGAACACTACTGGTCGCTGCACGACGAGGGCCCCGAACTTCTGTACGCCGCGCACGCCGCCGGCGGCATCCCGCGGCTGTCGCGCGACGACCTCGACGATTCGATCTTCCTGCCGGCCAACCGCGGCGCCTGGGGGCTGATCGACGCGGGCGAGCAGCACACGCTCGTCGTCGCGTTCCTCGACGCGCACCTGGGCGGCGCCTTCCCGGACCGCCTGGTGCGCGGGTTCACGAAGCGGCGGCTCAGGGCCGGCTTCGAGCGGCTCGCCGACATGGCGACGCGGGTCCACGAGAGCTACGACGGCACCCCGGCGATCCACGACGGACAAGGCGCGGCTATCCCGGCCGAGGCCGCCGCCCGGGCGGCCGCGCGCTGGCGCGAACGGCTGCAGCTCGCCGCCGCCGGGCAGGCTGCGCCGGCATCCCGTTAGCGCCGGGCGCGCGCCCGGTGTACCGTCGGGCCTCCGGCAGGGATGCCGCGCAACGAGGCAGCCACGATGAATCGCCCCGACGCACTGGACGAGAGCGGCCGACGCACGACGCGCCGGCACCTGCTGCTCGCCACGGGCTTCGTTGCCGCCGTCATCGCGGCGACGGTGCTGCTGCCGCTCGAGGAATGGCTGGCGCTGGCGGCGACCTGGATCGACGCGCACCCGCTGAGCGGGCGCCTCCTGTTCGTGCTCGGCTTTGTCCTGCTGTCCGTGCTGATGGTGCCCGGCTCCATCCTGATGATGTGCGGCGGTTTCGTCTTCGGGCTGCTCCCCGCGCTGCCGCTCGTATCGATCGGCATCGGTCTCGGCGCCGGCGCCTCCGGGCTCGTGACCCGGACGCTGCTGCGCAAGTCGCTGGCGGCCCGCTTCGCCCACGACCGCCGCTTCCTGGCGATCGACGCGGCCGTGGCCGGGAAAGGCTTCCTGATCGTCACGCTGTCACGGCTGTCGCTCTTGATGCCGTACAACCTGCTGAACGTGATCTACGGCCTGAGCCGCATCCCGCTGTGGAAGCTCACGGCCGGCACCTGGCTCGGCATGACGCCGTCGGTCGTGCTGTACACCTACCTGGGTTCGGTCGCGAGCGACATGGAGGCGATCTTCGCCGGCGAAACGGAGGGCTGGGTCGGCGAGCTGGTCGTCGTGTCCGGCCTGATCATGGTGGGCGTGGTGACCTGGGTCATACACCGCACGGCGACGCGCGCGCTCAAGCGGGAACTGGGCGAGCCGCCGGCGTGAACGGGCCGCGGGTGCAGTAGCCCGCCTCCGATCCTATACAGTGGCCGGTTTCCCGGACTTCAGCATGCCCAGGTTTCGACAGTTCGCCGCACTGCTGTGCCTCGCTGCCGCCGCGCTGCCGGCCGCGGCCGACGGCTTCGCGCGCATCGACGAAGCGCTGCCGGGACAGCCGCGCGCGCTGCAGCTGGCGATCGTGACCTATGCGCCGGCCGATGCGCGGGATTTCAGCGTCGACCTGATCAGCGCCATCCACATCGGCGACCGCGAGTATTACCAGCTGCTCAACGAGCGCTTCCGCGCCTACGATGTGCTGCTGTTCGAGCTCGTCGTAGCCGACCCGGACAGCGCCGGTGAGCTGAACGACTTCGACGGCAGCTGGCTATCAAGGCTGCAGGTCGGTCTCAAGGATTTGCTCGGGCTCGCGTTCCAGCTGGACGAGATCGACTACGGCGCGCCGAATTTCGTGCACGCTGACCTGTCCTCGACGATGCTCGCGCGCAGCATGGAAGAGCGCGGCGAATCGCTGTACGTGTACTTCTGGCGGCTGTTCTTCGCCGGGATCGAGGACTATGCGCGCGACCCGCTGGGACTGCGCGAGATGAGTGCGATGACCTCGATCCTCGCCGCCCGCGACGATGACGCGCTGAAGATCGCGATCGCCTACGAAATGGTCAAGGCGACCGAATCCGGCGACCTGCTCGGCGGCGAGCAGGGCTCCGCGCTGATCGCCGCGCGCAACGAGCACGCCATGCGCGTCCTGCACGAGCAGCTTTCGCGCGGCGCGCGGCGCATCGGCCTGTTCTACGGCGCCGCGCACATGAACGACTTCGAGCAGCGCCTCGCGGCCGAACTCGGCTTGCAGCGGGTTGCGGTCGAGTGGGCCGACGCGTGGCGATTCTCCGCCGCGGACGCGCCCGCACGGTAGCGCGACGGCCGGCTAGAGGAAGGTCCAGGTCACGCCGAGCGACCACAGCTCGACCTTGTCCGCCTCCGAGATCGAGAAGTTCTCGTACTCGAGGCGTACGGCGAGGCTGCTGAAATAGGCCTGCGCCCCGGCGCCCCAGGCCAGGTCTAAGCCGCTGTCGCTGTCGCGCAGGTCGATGCCCGCGAGGCCGCCCTGCAGGGCCGCATCGGCATCCCAGTAGATCAAGCCCAGCTTGCCGTAGGCCTCGAGCAGCGGGCCGCCGACGAAAGCGAGCGCGAAGGCGTCGAGCGCGCGGGTCTCGAATTCGCCGCGGAAGCCGTCCGCGGCGGTATCGTCGAAGCCGATGCTGCCGAAGTCGACGTAATTCACCTCGAAAGCCAGCGCGTCGAACGGCCGGACGCCGGCGATCAGCTTGTACGCCGTGTCGTCGTCCTCGAAGTCGAAGCCGAAGAAATCGGCATCCGTTTCAATGCTGCTGCGGCTCAGCGCGCCGCCTAGATAGATGCCGTTGTCGCCGGCCTCTGCCGCGACACTCGTCGCCAGGGCCAGCAAGCCGGCCAGGATGCGTTTGTGCATGGGTGTCCCCGGTGATTGCCCGGCTGCGTTGGACCGGGTCGCGCGGGGCAAGTTCGGTCGGGGACCCGCGCTAGCGGCCGGCGCCGAGCTGCAGCCCGCGATGCGTGGTGCGCAGTTCGGCGAGCCGCGGCACCGCGTAACCGGCGCAGCTCTCGGCGACCGGGAAAGGCTCGAGGCCCGGCACGTCGGCCGCCGACATCGGCCGGCCGAGCAGGTAGCCCTGGCCGGCGTCGCAGCCCGCGTCGCGCAGGTAGGCGAGCTGCTGCGGCGTTTCTATGCCTTCCGCCACGATGTACAGGTCGAGCCCGCGCGCCATCGCGATGATGGCCTGGCAGATGCGAATGCTCTCCGGTTCCTCGCAGATGTCGCGGACGAACGCCCGGTCGATCTTCAGGCAATCGACCGCGAGCTGTTTCAGGTAGACCAGCGACGAGTAGCCGGTGCCGAAGTCGTCGATCGCAAGCTGCACGCCGAGTTCGCGGATCGCCGGCAGCGCCTGCAGCGAGTTGTCGATCTGGTGCACGAGCACGGATTCGGTGATCTCGAGCTGCAGCGCCGCGTGCTCCAGTTCGTGGCGACGCACGGCATCGTCCACGGACTGCACGAAGTCGCCGACCGCGAACTGCAGGGCCGACACGTTGACGGCCATCGAGCCCACGTCGAAGCCCGCGTCCAGCCAGGCACGCATCTGCCGGCAGGCTTCGTCGAGCACGCGGTCGCCGATCGCCACGATCAGCCCGCTTTCCTCCGCGACGGGGATGAACTCGTCCGGCCCGATGCGCTCGCCGTTGCCGTCCTGCCAGCGCAGCAAGGCCTCGACGCCGCTGATCTCGCCGCCCAGCAACGAGAACTTCGGCTGGTACTCGAGGAACAGCTCGTCGCCGGCGAGCGCCTGGCGCAGGCGCGATTCCATGTTGAAGCGGTGCCGCAGGCGCACGGCCGACTGGGTCGAGAAGACCTGCACCGGCGTTTCGCCGTTCGTATCCAGCAAGGCGCGACCGGCGTTCTCGAGCAGCGCCGGCGCATGGTCCCCGTGCTCGGGGTACAGCGACACGCCGACCTGGGCGCTCACGAAAAAGTCGAGCCCGTCGACCCGGAACGGCGCCTCGCAGGCACGCACGACGGCGGCGGCCAGACCGGCACGCTCCTGCTCTTCGCCCAGCGGCTCGAGAATCCCGAACTGCTTCTCGCCGAGGCGCGCGACCAGCGCTGCCTCGCGTTCGACGCCGGCCCCGTCGCCACTGGCAACGAGTGCCTGCAGGCGCTCGCCGACCGCCTTCAGGAGCTCGTCGCTGAAACGTGCGCCGAGGCCGTGCACGACGCGTTCGAAGCGGTCCAGCTCGACGACCAGGCAGCGCAGCGGCAGCGGCGCAGCGTCGCTGCCACACAGCCGCTTGCCGAGTTCGTCCATGAAGCAGTCGCGGTTCGGCAGTCCCGTCAGCGCATCGAAGTACGCGAGCTGGCGAATACGCTCTTCTGCGCGGCGCCGATAGCTGATATCGCGCACCAGGACCAGTGCGTGCCGGGCATCGAACGGCGTGACCCGCCACTCGATCCAGTACTCGCTGCCGTTCCTGCGCACGCTGTTCTCGGCCTGGTAGTCACTGCCGCCGCGCAGTGCCTCGAAGATCGCGGCCATACGGCGCTTGGAAAAAACGTCCGGGCGTATGTCGCGCACGTGCCTGCCGACCAGTCTTTCCGGCTCGAGATAGTCCAGCTCCGCCGAGCTCTGGACGATGTCGCTGACTTTGCCGTCGAAGTCGACCAGCAGCGTCAGGTCAGGCAGCGCGTCGATGAGCGCGCGATTGCGCTGCTCGCTCGCCTTCAGCCGGCCGACGGATTCGCCGTAGCGCAGCATGTAGCGCAGGCGGTAGGGCAGCAACGACCAGTTGACCGGCTTGCTGACGAAGTCGGTCGCACCCGCTTCGAAGGCCTGCTCGATCGACGGCAGGTCCTCGTAGGCCGTCGCGATCAGGATGGGCAGGTGACGCCAGCGCGCCAGGCGGCGAACCTCGCGGCAGGTCTCGAAACCGTCCAGCCGCGGCATGTCGACGTCGAGCACCAGCAGGTCGGGCGCGTCGGCGTGCATGGCATCGAGCAATTCCCGACCGTCGGCGTAAGCGCGCACGACGAACCCGGCGTTCTGCAGCGTCCGGGCAATCAGCTGGCGGACGATCGCATCGTCGTCGGCGACGAAGATCAGCGGCGCCTGCGGATCCCCGGTATTCATGCGGCGCTCGCCGTGCGCAGCTCGCCCAAGGCGGCCCGCGCATGCTCGAGCTCCGTGACCAGCAGCTGCAGCCGGTCCGCCATGCCGCCCAGCGATTCGGCGCGCGCGGCCAGCTCGATCTCCGAGGCACAGCGCGCGAGCCGCTGGGCACCGAGGTGCGCGCTGTAGGACTTGAGCGCATGCGCCGCCTCGCGTATCCCGCGCGCGTCCTCCGCGTCAGCAGCCGCCTGCAGGGCAAGGCGCGACTCCTCGCTGAGTTCGACGAACTGGTCGATGATCGAGGCGAGGAACTCCTCGTGATCGTCGCCGGCCATTGCGCGCAGGTCGGCGATGATCCGCCGGTCGATCGCGTCCGCGGGCACAGCGGCGGCCGGCGCCGGCGACGAGGCTGCGGCCGACCCGTCCTGCGAGCCGCACCAGCGCTCGATGACCTCGCGCAACTGCTCGAAGCGGAACGGCTTGGACAGGTAGTCGTCCATGCCGGCCTCGAGGCAGCGCTCGCGATCGCCGCTGACCGCGTTGGCGGTCAGCGCGATGATCGGCATGCGCGGCGAGCCCCGCTCGGCCTCGAGCTTGCGGATGCGGCTGGTCGCGACGAAGCCGTCCATGATCGGCATCTGGCAGTCCATCAGTATGAACGCGCAGTCGCTGCTGAAGCGCCGGTCGACGGCCTCTGCACCGTCCTCGCACCAGTCGACCTCGAGATTGCAACGCTGCAGCATCATCGTCGCCACGCGGCGGTTGATCGTGTTGTCCTCGACCAGCAGGACCCTGCGCCGCGGCCGGTCGCCGGCCGCCTGCACCGGCGGTTCCTCCAGCCTGAGCGCGCGACGGGTGGTGGTCGCCGAGGTGCTCGCGGCAAGGATGTCGTACAGCGCCGACTGGCGAACCGGCTTGGTCAGCGCGGCACCGATGCAGTCGGCCGAGCGCCCCCCGAGTTCGTTCGCTGCCATCGAGCTCAGCAGGATCAGCTGATCGGCCAGGTAGCCGTGTTCGCCCACGAGGCGCTCGGCCAGCTCCAGCCCGGTCATCTCGGGCATGTGCATGTCCAGCAGGACGAAATCGAAACGTTCGCCACCGCGCGCGAGGTCGGCGGCGTACTGCAGCGCTTGCTCGGGAGAATGGTAGGAACGTACCTCGACGCCCCACGCCGCCAGCTGGTTCTCGAGGATCTCGCGGTTCGTGCGGTTGTCGTCCACGACCAGCGCCTTCTTGTCCGCGAGGTCGTCGGCGCGGCCGACGACCCGCACCTGGTCGGAGGCCGCCAGCGGCACCCGCGCGCTGAACACGGAACCGACGCCGCGGGTGCTCTGGGCGCCGATCGAGCCGCCCATCAGTTCGAGCAGCTGCCGCGAGATCGACAGGCCGAGACCGGTGCCGCCGAACTGGCGCGTCGTCGAACCGTCCTCCTGCGTGAACACGTCGAACACGCTGGCGAGATTCTTTTCGTCGATGCCGATGCCGGTATCCGTCACCTCGATCAGCCACTGTCCGTCGTCCTCGCGCGTAACGCGTATGACGACCTGGCCGTGCTCGGTGAACTTGATTGCATTGCCGGCGAGGTTGACCAGCACCTGGCGCAGCCGCGTGGGATCGCCGCGGACGCCGTAGTCGTCGCGCGGGCTCATGTTGACGATCAGTTCCAGCTGCTTCGCGTGCGCCTGCGCCGCCAGCAGCTCCGCGGTTTCCTCGACCATTTGCCGGAGATCGAAATCGACGCAGTCCAGCTCGAGCTTGCCGGCCTCGATCTTCGAGAAGTCGAGGATGTCGTTGATGATCGTCAGCAGGCTCTCGGCGGACTGCTGGATCGTCTGCGCGAAGTAGCGCTCCTTTTTCGGCAGCCCGGAGCCGAGCAGCAGCTCGGTCATGCCAAGGACGCCGTTCATCGGCGTGCGAATTTCGTGGCTCATGCGGGCCAGGAACTCGCTCTTCGCCGTGTTCGCCGCCTCGGCCGCGGCGCGCGCCTCGGACTGTTCGCGGACCGCGGCCTCGAGGTTCGCGTTGGCGGCGGCCAGGCGCTCGGTGCGCTCCTCGACCTCTTCCTCCAGGTGGTCGCGGTGCTCGCGCAGCGCTTCGTCGCGCTGCGCGATCTGGGCCAGCATCTCGTTGAAGCCCTCGGTGAGCTGACCGATCTCGTCGTTCGACTCGACCTCCGCGCGCAGGCTGAAATCGCCCTCCCGCGACACGCGGCTGGTCAGGGACGCCAGCCGGCGAATCGGCCGGGTGATGACCTTCTCCAGGCGCCCGGCCAGAAGGTAGGCGAGCAGCACGGCGATGAACGTGACGACGGCGCTCGACAGCGCGTAGCGGCTCAGCGCGTCGTACAGCCGGTCGAGGTCGGCGTTCAGGTAGACGTAGCCCTGCAGCTCCCCGGCATATTCGACCGGCAGGATCGACTCGTAGCGATCGAAGCCGTCGAAGCGCTCGTCCGGGCGGCCGCGCACGAACGCGGCGCGGTGCCAGTCGTCCAGCGGCTCGGCGGAGTCGGCCGCGGCTGGCGACGCCGCCCGGCCCCGGTACTCCGCGACGGGCCTGCCGCCGGCGTCGACCAGCATGGCGAAGCGCACGCTCGGGTCCGTCGCCAGGGTCGCGAGCAGCGCCCGCGCGTGCTCCGCGTCGCCGAAGGTCAGCGCGGCCGCGCTGTTGGCCGCGATCACCTTGCCGAGCGAGTTGAACTCGGCGGCCGCGCGCTCGCGCGACGGGCCGATCTCGTAGACGAACAGCATCAGCCCGGCGGCGGCGAGGCTGAGGGTCGCGATCAGCACCATCAGCCGGCGTACCCGGCGCGACAGCGGCGTGAAACTCCCGGCCGCGGCGCTCATGCCCGTTCCCCGCGCAGCACGCGCGCGGCGACCTGCAACAGCTGGCTGTTGATGCGGATGCCCGCCTCGTCGCTGGCCGCCACGTTGATGTCGAAGCCGAGCCGCGCGTCGCGCACCCGGAACTCGACCATGCCGCCGGCCTGCGCAAAGCCCTCGACGTCGCCGATCGTCAGGATCGGCAGCCCGCGCAGGCGCTCCAGCACCAGGTCCAGCCTGGCCTGCTCCGATTCGCTGATGAACACGATCGCGCAGTCCTGCTCCAGCGAGCCGATGTTGATCCGGCGGTGGACGCGCAGCGGACGATCGCGCAGCGTGCGCGAAGCCAGCTCATCGAGAGACGCGCCGAACGGGTCCGCGCCGAGCACGCATATGCCGAGCTCGGGACCCGCCTCGGCCGCTTCCGGCCAGGCGACGAACTTGGCGATGCTGTAGATCAGCGCGGCCTTGAGGCGATATTCCGTCGCCTGTTCCGCATTGCGCGTGCTTTCGTCCGCCGCCAGCCCGGCCGACAGCGGCAGGCACAACAGCAGCATGATGGCCCGAACATTCATCGAGGGCACGCCGCCGATCAGAATTGCCAGACGATTTCGGCGTAGCCGGACGGTTCGATGGTCGCTGGCGCGATGTCATCCAGCTCGGAGACGAACTGCTGGTGCCGCCCGGCGCCGAGGTGCCGGCCGTTCAGGGCCAGGTGCAGATCCTCGCCCAGGCGGATTTCGAGGCGCAGGTCCGCGGAGGTCCATGCGTCGATCCTGCCCGACGCCAGGGTGTCCACGTGGCGCGCCGCCAGGTCGAAGCGCAGCCGCTCGCCGAAGCGCTTGCCGACGCTGGCGAACAGCTGGTACGGCGGGTAGTGATCGTGCGACACGGTGTACTCCGGGCTCGTCTCGTCCGTGTCCTCGTCGATCCAGCTCAGCCCGAACTCGATGTCGAGGTCCTGCGAGGGTCGCCATTCGACGGTCAGCTCGCCACCGGTGGACGTAGCGCCCGGCCCGTTGACGACGCTGGTCTCGAGGACCGCGTAGGGCTCGAACAGGAAGCACGGCGGTATGCCGTCGGCCGGCAGGCCGGACGGACACACGATGCGTTCGACGCGGGTGGCGCGCAGGCCGTCGTAGGACGTGCGGAACAGCGACAGGTCCGCGGACAGCGAGTCGCTGAAGCGCGCGCGGTAGCCGGCCTCGATCGACACCGTGGTCTCGGAGTCGAGCGCTGCGCCCGACACCAGCAGGAACTGCATGGGCACCGGCAACGGGTTGGCCGGCGACAGCGGCGGCGCGACGCCGGCGTTGACGCGGGCATCCCGCTCGCCGCGCGATGGGGTGCGCACGGCGCGCGATACCGACGCCCACAGCGTCGAGGATTCGCTGATCAGCCAGGCCGTCCGGATCGACGGCTGCCACTCGAAGCCGGTGAACTCGTTCTCCTCGAGCTTGCTGCCCGCGGACAGCGACCAGCGGTCCGGGACGAGTTGCCATTCCGCCTGCACGAAGCCGGACAGCAGCGCGTAGTTCCTGGCCAATGGATCCGCCGAAATGCTCGCGTTTTCGTCGATCGCGTCGTTGTCCAGCCGGTAGCCGGCGCCCCAGACGATCTCGGTGCGATCCGAAAGCTTGTGATTCAGCTGCAGGTCCAGGTCGAGCGTGCGCTGTGAAAAACCGAATGCAGAGGAGCGTCGCTCGTTGCGGTCGTAGAAAGCCTGCAGCGCGAACCCGTGCCCCTCGCCCAGCGGCCGCGCCCAGCGTACCAACAGGTGCCGGCCTTTCACGTCCTCGGCCCCGGGCGCCTGCAGGCTGTACGGCGGCGCCAGCTGCGCAACCTGGAACAGCGTGTCGGTGCTGCCCTCGTAGGCCTCGCCGGAAACGGTCAACAGCGCGTCGCCGGGCCGGCCGCTGTCGATGCGCAGACCGACCCGCTGCTGGCGCCAGCGATCGGCATGGCTGCCGCCGTCCAGCGTGCGCGTAGCGGGCCGGTCGAAGTACTTGGCGAAGGCCCGGTACTGCGTCTCCGCGCCGAGTTCGCCGCCCAAGGTCGCCTGGCCGAAGCCGCCGGATACGTCGTTCAGGCCACCGCTGAGCCGGGCACCGAGCGTGTCACGCGCCGAGCGGGTGATGATGTTGATGACGCCGTTGACGGCATTCGCGCCCCACAGCGTCGCCCCCGGCCCCCGGATCACCTCGATGCGCTCGATCGCGTCGAGGTCGGTGTCCTGGACGCTCCAGAACACGCCCGCGAACAGCGGCGAGTACAGCGTCCGCCCGTCCATCAGCACGAGCAGCTTGTTGCCGAAGCGCTGGTTGGTGCCGCGGGCGGTAATCGCGTAGCGGCTGGAGTCGACCTGCGCCACCTGCAGTCCGGGCACGGACTTCAGGATTTCCGGGATCGAGCGCGCGCCCGAGCGCCGGATGTCCTCGCGGCTGATGACGTAGACCGATGCGGCCGTGCGCGCGAGGCTCTGCCGCTTGCGGGACACGGACGTCACCTCGACGGACAGCAACTCCTCGAGGCTGAGCGCAGTCAGGTCGTCGGGTGCCGAGGTGGCGGGCGGGCTGGCGAGCAGGGCGAAAAGGGGCAGGACAGGGCCGAGCAGGCGTCGAGTGGACATAATCATCCTGATAGTTGTTCTGGCCGATCAATGGCGGTGGCGATGCTGGCTTACCGCTGTTAAATCGGCGTCGCCGCGGGCAACTTGAGCGCGAAACTGTGATCCCCTCGATTGTTCGGGCCGGCGCGCGGCTTGCGGTCAGGTCGGTCCTCGGACATGCTGGCCGCGATTCCGGGAGTGTCATCGTTGGATCTGATCGGACAGGCCATCGCCGCCAGCCGTGCCCTGCTGCCGCTGCTCGCGACGGCGGCGGTCGTCGTCGCCGTCCTGATGCTGACCAACCGGCTGCTGAAGCGCCGCTGGCGCGACCGGCCGGACGCGCAGTTCCGCTTCCAGCTCATCATGCTGCTGCTGACCCTGACCGGCGGGCTCGCGGTAATCGTCGCGCTGCCGGTCAGCGACACGCTGCGCGGGCAGCTGCTCAGCCTGATCGGCATCCTGCTGAGCGCGGCCATCGCGCTCTCGTCGACGACGTTCATCGGCAACGTCATGGCCGGCATCATGCTGAAGACGATCCGCAGCGCGCGACCCGGCGACTTCATCACGCTGGGCGAGCTGACCGGCCGCATCACCGAGATGGACCTGCTGCACACGGAGGTGCAGACCGAGTTCCGCGACCTGGTCACGATCCCGAACCTGCTGATGGTCACCCAGCCGATGAAGGTCGTGCGCGCGTCGGGCACGATCATCACGGCCGAGGTCTCGCTGGGCTACGACGTGCCGCACGGGCGCATCGGCGAATTGCTGAAGGCGGCCGCCGAGGCCGCGGGACTGAGGGACTGCTTCGTGCACGTCCGCGAACTCGGCGATTTCTCGGTGACCTACCGCGTCGCCGGACTGCTGGAGGACGTCCAGAGCCTGATCTCCGCGCGCGCCGCGCTGCGGGCCTCGATGCTCGACACGCTGCACGCGGCCGGCATCGAGATCGTCTCGCCCAACTTCATGAACACGCGCGCGCTGGACCCGGGCCGCGCCGTGATACCGGATGCGGCGCCCGCGCCCGCGCCGGCGGCCGCCGCGAACCAGGCCGAGTCGGTCGCTTTCGACAAGGCCGAGGAAGCGGCCTCGGTCGAGGAGGTGCGCAAGGCGCTCGAAGCCGTCGATGCGGAACTGGCGGCGCTCGCCGAGACCGACGAACCGTCCGCGGTCGCGAAGGAGGAGCTGGAGGCGCGGCGGGCGCGACTGGCCGCACGACTCGCCGCCGCGGAGAAGCGGCGGCGCGAGAAGGCCGACTAGCGAAGCCGCTTCAGGACGCGCCCTGCCTGCGGCGTTCGAGGTCGAGCAGCGCGCGCTTGCGCGCGATACCCCAGCGGTAACCGCCGAGTTCGCCGCCCGCGCGCAGCACGCGGTGGCAGGGCACGAGTACGCCGACCCGGTTGGCCGCGCAGGCCGCGGCGACGGCCCGCGCCGCCTGCGGCCGGCCGAGGCGCTCGGCCAGTTCGCCGTAGCTCAGCACCTCGCCCTCGCGCACGCCGAGCAGGCAGCGCCAGACTGCCAGCTGGAACGCCGTGCCGCGCAGGTCGAGCGGCAGCTCCGGACGCGGCGCGGCGGCCGCGAGGTAGGCGTCCAGCGCCTCGATCCAGGCATCGAGCTCCGGTCCCGGCTCGCCGGCCGAGGCGGCGAGCGTCGCTTCCGGGAATTCGTCGCGCAGGCGCCCGAGCAGCGACGCGCGGTCGTCGCCGAACTGCACGAAGCAGACGCCGCGACGGGTCGCCGCCATCAGGAGCGGCCCGAGCGCCGTCTCCCGGCACGCGTAGTGAATCGTCTCGCCGCGGCCGCCGGCGCGGTAGGCGCCGGGCGACATGCCCAGATGGCGTGCCGCCGACTCGTACACCCGGCTGGTCGAACCGTAGCCGGCGTCGAAGATCGCGCCCGTTACGTCGGCGCCTGCGCGCAGCGCGCCGCGGAACCGGCCGCGCCGCAGGCCGTCCTGGTAGGCCTTCGGCGACAGGCCGAACGCGGCTTTGAACTTCTTCTGCAGGCGCGCCGGCGACAGCCCGGCCTCCCTGCCGAGCTCGGCGAGCGTCAGCCGCTCGTCGACGCGTTCCTCGATACTGCGCGCGACCCGGGCCAGGACCTCGAACTCCGCGCCGGGCGCGGCGGGGCGGCAACGCCGGCAGGCACGGAAGCCCGCGGCCACGGCGGCCGCGGGCGTCGCGAAGTAACGGCGGTTCTCGGGCCGCGCGGCGCGCGAGGCGCAGGACGGCAGGCAGTACACACCGGTCGTGACGACGCCGTAGACAAAGCGGTTGTCGAAGGCGGCGTCGCGGCGCTCGACGGCTGCCCGCATCTCCGCCTCGGCAGGCAGCGCGGCGGAAACCTCGTCTTTCGCGATCTCGTTCATCGTGCGGGTCCGGTAGCCATCCATGGGTGCATTTCACCGCCGTTGCCGGCCGTGTGCCATCCGCTTCTTGCCGCGCATCGGCGGTGCGGCGGCGCTTATCCCGGGAAATACCACGCGAGCTGCACAAACAGGCCGGCCCGCCGGGACAGGTAGCGTCCCGCGACCGGGCTTTCCAGGCCGCGAAACTCGCTGCCGGCCGGCCCCAGCGGCAACTCGGCCACCGCGACGGCCGTGACATTGTCGGCGAGACTGGCCGTGAACACGAGCTGCAGCAGCGCACTGCGGTCCACGGCGTTGGCGAGCAGCGTCGGCCGCAAGTGATACAGCGGATGCAACTCGACGTCCAGCACACCCGCGAGATAGTGCCGCCCGACGGTGAACGCGTCCCCGCGGGCCAGGCGTGCGGCCAGTTCCGGCGCCGCGGCCAGCGCCGACAGCGAATAGCGCCCGCCGTGCAGCCCGTAACCGTTGAAGTAATACTCCAACGCGCCGGTGACGTTGCGCTCGCGCCAGCGCCAGCCGTAGCTCCAGTTGCCGACGAATTCCACGCCGCCGCCGTCCGCGTCGGCGAGCCCCAGGTCCGCGCGCCATACGGCGCCGCGCACACCGAGGCTGCCGCCGAGCCCGACCCGCGTGCCGCCGTAGTGCCGCGCGACCAGCAGCTGGTACTCGGCGTCATCGGCGTAGCCGTTGTAGCGCAGGGCCGCGGTGGCAACTTCGGCGCGCGGCCCGCCGGCCGGGTCGCGCCGGAATACCCAGGCCGCCTCGACGTCGTCCCCGTTCCCGCGCAGGTTCTGCAGGTACAGCATGTCGTCGCCCGCCTTGTACTCGGTGTCTATCGTGGACGGGTCGAACGGGTTGACGATGTCGAGCGGCGAGAAATACAGGCCGTTGCCCCAGGTCAGCGCCTGGCGGCCGAGGCGAACGACGCTGCGTTCGGACGTCCAGGACAATGCCAGCCGGTCGATGCGCTGCACGGCGCGCCGGCGACCATCGTCGACGAGCGTGTCCTCAAGATCCAGCGCGCGCCGCGCCTCGCTGTCCGTCGGCGCGACGGGCAAGAGCCCGGCCAACTCACGAGCGCTCGCAACGGACTCGCCGTGGCGCGCGGCCAGCTGCCAGGCGGCGTCCAGCCCGAGCCCGGCGACGGTCGTCGCCAGCTGCAGCCGCAGGTCCGCCTCGATGTCGATCGCGAGCGGGTCGCCGAAGTCGCGAAGCAGGCTCGCGTCGCCATAGGACTCGGCAAGCAGGCGCGACTTCAGGTGCCCACTCGATTCCGCGCGGGCGGCGCCACCCGCCAGCAACCCGACGAGCAACAGCAGCAGGGTGCGCTTAGCCACCGGCCTGGTCGATGTCGTCGACGATGCGTCCGTCCAGCATCCGGATCAGGCGCTTCGCGTAGGCCATCACGCGCGGGTCGTGCGTCGCAATGACGAAAGTCGTGCCGTGGCGCTCGTTCAGTTCGACGAACAGGCGCATCAGTTTGTCGGCGCCTTCCGAATCGAGATTCGCGGTCGGCTCGTCGGCCAGCACCAGCGTCGGTTGCGAAACAATGGCCCGGGCTACGGCGACGCGCTGCTGCTGCCCACCGGACATCGCCGCTGGCCGCCGATCCCCGAGGCCCTCGAGGCCGACTTCCGCGAGGATCGCGCGCGAGCGCCGCCCGCGCTCGGCGGCCGGCACGCCCTGCACCTGCATGACGAACTCGACGTTCTCGCGCGCGGACAGCACCGGCACCAGGTTGTAGGACTGGAACACGAATCCGATGCGGTGCAGCCGCAGCGACGCGAGCGCCGCCTTGCCGAGCACGTCGACGCGTTCGCCGTCGATCCAGACTTCGCCGCTGTCCGGCAGGTCGAGGCCTCCGATCGCGTTGAGCAGCGTCGTCTTGCCGCCGCCGGACGGCGCGGACAGGCAGACGAAGCCGCCGGCGGCTATATCCAGGCTGATCCGGTCCAGCGCATGGATCGCCTGGCTGCCCTGGCGATAGGTCTTGACCAGCTCGATACAGCGCACGGCGGGCATCAGGCACTCCTTGTCAGGGCCTCGACCGGCCGGTAGCGCGAGGCCCGCCAGGCCGGCGGCAGGCTCGCGACGAATCCCAGCAGCAGCACGACGCCGACGGCAAGCCGGACGTCGCGCCACAGGAGTTCCGGGTACAGCGTGCTGCCGGCACCGAACATCTCCATGCCCCGGGCCACCGACGAGATGTCGATCCCGCCGCGCAGCGGCAGCACGGTCGCCCAGGCGAGCCCGGTGCCGAGGGCCAGCCCTATGGCCAGCAGGATCAGCGATTCGCAGACCACCTGCAGCAGGATGCCGGACGGCCGCATGCCGAGTGCCAGCATCAGGCCGATCTCTCGCGTGCGCTCGAAGATCGCCATCACCAGCGTATTGACGACGCCAAAGGACAACGCGATGAAAATCACGACGATCCAGACCAGCACGAATCCGTCCATGACGTCGAGCATGGCGCCGATGTAGCGATCCAGCTCGTACCAGGGCAATACTTCGGTGTCTTCCGGCAAAAGCGCGCGCACCTGGGCGACGAGTCCGTCGACGGCTCGGAAGTCGTTGCCGAGCACCGCGAGCTCGGTCACCCGTCCCTCGATGCCAAGCAGCGCCTGCGCGGCGTGCTTGCCGGTGAAGACCATCGCCTCCTCCAGCTGATCGAGCCCGGTGTCGAAGCTGCCCACGACGCGGAAGCCGCGATCGACTATCTCGTTCGCCGGATCCTGGCTCATGACGACGACCCGCTTGCCGACCTCCGTTTCAAGCTCGGCGAGCAGCTTGCGGCCGAGCACGAGACCGTCGTCGTCCGCGTCCCTGAGGGCGCGGCCGTCCGCCATCGCGTCGGCGAGAAAAGAAAGGCCGCGCTCGCCCAGCGGGTCGATGCCGATCAGCGTGACCCCGCGCGTCGCGCGTTCGCTGCTGACGACCGCAGGCACGTTGACACGCGTGGCCCACGCGCGCAGCCCTGCACCGTCCAGACGCGCCGCAATCTCAGCGTCGCCGGACGACAGCAGGCTCGCGACGCTGGGATCGTCGCGAAATCCAGGATTATGGGCCTGGACGTGGCCCGGCAGGCTCTCGATGCCGTCCCGCACCATGTCGTTGACCATGCCGCGCATCAGAGCGGTCATGAAGATTATTGCCCAGGCTCCGACCGTGACGGCGCTGATCATGATCAGCGTGCGCCGGTAGTTGCGCCACAGGTTGCGCCAGGCCAGTCGCGCGACAATGACGGCGAGCCTGTTCACGCGGCACGCATCGCCGCGACCGGCTCAAGCCAGTGCAGGCGCAGTGCCGGGTACAGCGCCGCGAGCAGCGTGAACACGAACACCACGCCGGGGCCGGCGGTGACGCTGACGAGGTTCAGCTGCGGATAGAAGACTGCCGGAAGGTTGAAGCTCGCGGCCAGCTCCTCCATGCCCGGATACGCGAAGCCGCGCACGCCGAACCAGGCCGTCACTGCCGCGCCGAGCAGCATCCCGAGCAACAATCCGAGCCCACCCAGCAGCGCCGATTCCGTCAGCACGATGTTCCCGAGGCGACCCGGCGATATGCCCAGTGCGAGGTGTATGCCGAATTCCTTCGTGCGCTCGAGCACCGACATCAGCTGCGTGTTCAGCACGCTGAACGCAACCAGCACGACCAGTACCGCGTAGACGAAGAATGCGCTGCCGATATCGGCGCGAATCGCCTGTTTCAGGCCGGGCTGCAGAACGTCCCAGTCGAGCACGACGAGGTTGGCCGACGCGGGCAGCAGGGCCTCCGCGCGCCACTCGTACTCCGGGACGTGCTCGAGGGCCGGGGTCACGATGACGACCTGGTGGGCCGCCCCGCGCATTGCGAAGGTTTCGCCGAAGTAGTCGAAGGGCAGCATCGCGATTCCGCGATCGATGCCGGCGATACCGCTGTCGAACACGCCGGCCACGGTCGTGATCGATGCCGCGAAGGATCCGTCGCGGGCGGATCCGAGCAGCGTGACCCGGTCCCCCGGGGCCACGCGCAGGTTGCGCGCAAGGGCGCTGCCCAGCACGATCTCCGCAGCGCCGCCGTTGGCGAGCCAGCGACCGTCACGCAGCAGTCCGGGCAGGCTCGACACCAGCGGCTCGCGCTCGGGATCGACGCCGAGCAACTGCGCGCCGTAGCTGCGCTCCTCGCTCGACAGCAGCGCATGGGCGACCGCCCGCTGGCTGACCGCCGCCAGCCCGAGCCCTGCCCGCAGGTCCGCCGCGAGCGCGGCCCCGTCGGGCACGACCTGCTGCAGCCGATGATCGTCGAGCCAGCCGTCCGCCTGCACCTGCAGGTGCCCGGTCAGGGCCTGCAGCGAGTTGTCGATCATCAATCCGTAGGTGCCGACCTGCAGCGAGATCATGAACACGAGTAACACGTTGGAAAACGCGATCGCCGCGAGCGTCAGCACCGTGCGCCGGGGATGTCGCCACAGGTTCCGCCAGGCGAGCCGCAGGCCGAGACCGGTCATCGCCGCTCAGTCACTCGCGCGGATTGCGCAGGCTGGATACCGTGAACAGGCTGGCCGGGACATCGACACCGTAGCGCACGGCGTCGACCCGAATCTCGGTCCATTCGCCGGGCGTTTCGACCTTCTGCATGCGCTGTCGACTGGCGATGCTGCGGCCATCCATCTCGGCAATTTCCAGCGTCTTCAGCGACTTGACGAGCACTCCGTCCTGGTCGTAGAACGCGTGCTCGAGGACGACGTGGTCGTCGCGAATGCTCAGCAGCTCCCGGCCCCAGACGATGGCGGCATCCTCGTGCGGCACCGATTCAATGACGTTGACGGCCCGGCCGTCGCTCTCGCGACGTTCCAGCAGCCGGTGGTCATACTCGTCCACGATGTCGTCGGCCCGCGAGACGTCGCTGTTCGAGAAATCGGAACCCATCCAGCTCTGGCTCATCAGCGAAGACGGAATCCGGATGACCTGGTTGACCTTGGGCGAATAGGTCCACATGCGATCACCGTCCAGCAGCGTCGCGTTGCCGGCATCGCGGACCGGCGCCGTTACGCGCACGAGCGAGCGCTCGTCGCCCTCCGTCCACGCTCGCATGGACAGGCTGCGCTCCCAGTCCGGACGATGGATCGTCATCGTCATTTCGCTGTACGAACTCTGCCCGCGCCAGTGATCCACGGCCGCCCGGACCAGCGCGGTGGCGTCTTCGGCGGCACTCGCCGGCAACGAGACCGCGACGATCGCCGCCGCCAGCAGGCCGGGTGTTCGACATGTCCGACAGTTGGTGCTCACGCCGGCAACTATCGCACGGCGGGCCGCGGCGGGCCCTGCGGAATTCTACGTACCGCTCGTGCTGCGACCTGCCCGCCCGCGCGGTAGCAGCCCGCCGAGCCCGGTGCCGGCGAGGCAGGCCCAGGTCAGCACCTCGACCGTTGGCCCGTCGGCGCCGGTGACGAGGGCCTGCAGCGGCACCGAGGCGCCGACCAGCATCCCGCTGCGCACCCGCCGCGGGTCCAGCGGCAGGCCGCCGACGTCGCCCGGAGCGAGGACGGCACGGGTCGCGCGGACCCGCCAGCCGAACAGCAGCAGGATCGCGCCGAGCACGGCCGTCGGCCCGGCATCGAGGGCCAGCGGCGATGCGGCCTCGAGCCCCCGGGCCAGCACGAGGCCGATGCCGGCGAACAGGCAAGTAGACGCCGTCACGAGTTGCCAGGGACGGCCGTTGTGCAGCGTCGCTTCCAGCGCGAACGCGGCGGCGGCCGACAGGAGCAGCAGGGGCTGCCCCAGCCGCAGCGCGGCCCAGGTGACGAAGGCGCCGACGAGCAGGCTGTCGAGCGGCGTCGCCGGCAGCCCGGTCGAGCGATTCACGACCCGGCACAGGAGCAGCGCGACGAACACCGGCAACAGCGAGTCGACGCCGAACGCGAGCAGCGCAGCGAAACCCAGCGCCACGCTGACGAACGCGGCCGGGTCGTCGTCCGGGGCCAGTTCGCGGGTCAGCGCCCAGGCACCGAACGCCGCGAGCGCGCCCGCGAGCGCGCCGGCCCCGAGCAGGCCGGCGGCCAGCGCGGCGCCCGGCAGCAACAGGAGCAGCAGCAGGTTGCTGCGGTAGCGGGGATCGAGCGGGCGCCCGATCGCCGTGATGCGGTACAGCCAGGGCGTGGTCATCGCCGGTCCCCGGCCGGTCCCGGCTTGCATTGCCGCCGTGCCGGCGGGAACATGCGAGCCCGTCGCCACAGCCTGTCGCCGGGGGCCCCGCGCTTGATCGAGTCGGTACCGAACATTCTCGAATCGCTCCTGAAGGCGAATTCGCTCGCCCGCTACTGGTCGGAATGGCGCCGCCGCAGCAGCGGCAACGCGGCGCTGCTCGTCGACGAGCTGAAGAACAACCTGCGCTTCTGCAAGCTGGTGCTCGAGGACGGCGCCGACATCGGCGCGACGCTCGACGTCCTGTCGACCGCCCACTATGACCGGCTGCTCGGCGAGGATCCGCAGTTCCGCGCGCTCAAACCGCGCCGTATTCGCGACTTCAGGTCGCTCGCGAACACCGATCTCGCCGCCTGGCGCGGGCGCCCGACCGCCGATCTCGTCAACAGCGTCTACGACAAGATCAAGGACCTGCGGACGATGTACCCGCGGCAGAACGACAGTCAGAAGCGCCGCTGGCGCGTGCGGGTCATCAACCTGCGCAAACGCATCCTGCTCCTGTTGCGTAACGCCCAGGCCTGAGTCAGATGCCCATCTTGGCCAGTGCGTCCGCGAGGTCGCGCGCAACCCGCGCGATCGTCGGGTGCTCGGCGGCGAACCGGCTCTCGATGCTCTTGATCCGGTCGAGCAGGAACTCCACCTCGTTGCCGCCGTCGCTCTCGATGCGCTCGACCTCGCGGTGCAGCTCGCGCATCTCCGCCCTGGCATCGATGTCGGCATGGTCAGCGCGGTGCAGTTCGCGGCCGAGCCGCGCGAGCAGTTCGCGGATATCGCTGGGCTTCATGACTGTGCGGGTCTCCGTGGTTCGGCGCCGGCAGCCTGCAACGCGCGCCGCCGCATCGTGGCTTTCATTATAGTGACCGCGCCGGCTCCCCCGGTCCAGTGCCGCGGTACCGGGACGATGCGGACCGCCTGAATGGATTTCACGCTGTACTGGTTCATGTTCCCGGTCGCGATCTGCGTCGCAACCTGCGCAATGCTGAGCGGCATCGGCGGCGCAGCGCTGTTCACGCCGATATTCGTGCTCGTGTTCCCGCTGCTCGGCACCGAGTACGTGCTCGACTCGACGCTGGCCGCCATCGGCACGGCGCTGATCACCCAGACCTTCGGCTTCCTGTCCGGCTTCGTCGGTTACTACCGGCGGCGGCTGATCGATTTCGAGACCGCGTTCCGGCTGCTGCGCGTGGCCGTGCCGGTCGCCGCGCTTGGCGCGATCGTCGCCAGCCTCGTCGCGGACTACCTGCTGATCGCGGCCTACGGCCTGCTAGTCCTCGCGCTCGCGGCAGCGCTGTGGCGGCACAGGAGCTACGAGTTCCGGCGCATCGTCGACGAGGGCGCGCTGCGCACGGTCGTCGACGCCGCCGGCCGCGAATGGCGCTACGCGCACCCGCAGCTGACGGGCGGCAACTACGCGCTGACCGGGCTCGGCGCCTTCCTGACCGGCCTGGTCTCGGTCGGCATCGGCGAGGTGACGATCGCGCAGCTGACCCGCCGGCACGTGCCGATCGCCGTCGCGGCCGCGACCTCGGTGCTGGTCGTCATCGTCACGGTGCTGGTCGCATCCACGACGCTCGCCGTGCAGCTCGTGCGCGAGGGCGGCTGGACCGCGATCCCCTGGGAGCTGCTCGCCTGGGACGTGCCGGGCGTGCTGATCGGCGGGCAGATCGGCCCGCGCATCGCCGGCCGCGTCTCGCAGCGCGCGATGCAGCGCGGCATTGCGATCCTCTTCGTGCTGCTGTCCGCGGCGATGCTGACCGTGGCGCTGCGCAAGGCAGGCGCCTGACTGCCCCGCTGGCGGGCGGGGCCCGGCTTAGAATTCGCGCGCCCGATCTGCTAGGGTTCCGGGCTTCTCTTCGACTCTCAAGGCCATGCCGCGCCGCGCACCGGCGCCTTTGCGCGGCCGCCTGCAGCCATTTACCCCTGAAGGACAAGTCCATGAGCCAGGCAAAAACCGGCGACAAGGTTCGCATTCACTACACCGGCAAGCTCGACGACGGCACGCAGTTCGACAGCTCGCGCGGCCGGGAGCCGCTCGAATTCCAGCTCGGCGACGGCGCCATCATCCCCGGCTTCGAGAAAGCCGTGGACGGAATGGAGGTCGGCGACTCGAAGTCGGTGACGATTCCGCCGGAGGACGCTTACGGGGAGCGACACGAGCAGCTCGTGCAGGACGTACCGAAAAGCGCGCTGCCTGACGAGATCGAGCCGGCGGTCGGCATGCAGCTGCAGAGCCAGACGCCGGACGGCCAGGTCATGCAGCTCGTGGTCACCGCGGTCGCCGATGATGCGATCACCGTCGACGGCAATCACCCGCTCGCCGGCAAGAACCTGAACTTCGACATCGAGCTGGTCGAGATCGTCTGATTACGCGTCGCTGGCTTCTGCCAGCGCGTCGGCGACCGCCTCCGTCAGCTGGTCCAGCGTAAACGGCTTGGCCAGCAGCCGGTAGCGCTGCGCGTCCGGATCGTCCAGGCTCTCGCGCGGGAAGCCCGAGACCATCAGTACGGCGAGGGCCGGGCGGTACTCCCGCGCCTTGCGCGCGAGGGCGAAACCGTCCATGCCGGCCGGCAGGACCACGTCGGAAACCAGCAGGTCGGGCGTCGCACCGGCGGCGAGGCGCGCAAGCGCCGTCGGCGCGTCGCCGACCGCGTCGACCTCGTAACCGGACAGGCGCAGCATGCGCCGGGCTACGTCGCGCAGCGACGGGTCGTCCTCGACCAGCAGGATGCGCGCCCGGCCGGCCGCCCCGGCGGGCCCGGCCTGGTCGTCGGCAGCGACGGTCGCGCCGGCCGCGCGCGGCAGGTAGAGCTCCACGGTCGTCCCCCGGCCCGGCGCGCTGTCGAGCCGCACCTGGCCGCCCGACTGCGTGACGAATCCCTGCACCATCGACAGTCCGAGGCCGCTGCCGCTGCCGACCTCGCGGGTCGTGAAGAACGGCTCGAACACCTTGTCGAGGTGCTCCGCCGGAATGTCGACGCCGTTGTCGCTGACGGCGAGTCGCAGGTAGTCGCCTGCCTCGAGCTCGAGTTGCCCGGCTTCGGCCTCGTCGACGCTGCGCGGACTCGACGCGATCACGATGCGGCCGCCGTCCCCGGTCGCGTGCCGCGCATTCAGCACGAGGTTCAGCAGTGCCGCCTCGAGCTGCGTAGGGTCGACCATCGCCCGCCAGCCGCGCGCGTCCAGCCGGTAGTCGATGTCGATCGAACCCGAGACCGTTTGCGCGAGCAGTCCGCGCATGCCCGCGACCAGCGCGTCGATATCGACCGGCGACGGCGCCAGCGGCTGGCGCCGCGAAAACGCCAGCATGTACGAGGTCACGCGCGCGCCGCGATCGGCCGCGCTCAATGCCGCGTCGATGCAGGCCTTCGCATCGCCGGCGCCCGGCTTGCCGAGCTCGTCGCGCAGCAGTTCGAGATTGCCGGTAATGACGGTCAGCAGGTTGTTGAAGTCGTGCGCGATGCCGCCGGCCAGCGTGCCGACCGCCACAATCTTCTGCCGCTGGAACGTGCGCGCATCGGTGGCCAGCCGCTCGGTGATGTCGCGCAGCGTGACGATCAGCAGCCGTTCGTCCAGCCCCTGCGGAATCGTGAACGCGACCTCCATCGGGAACCCGCAGCCATCCTGCCGGCAGCCGTCAAAGACGAGTTCGCGCCCCGCTATTCCCTGCGGCTCGCCGGCGAACGCGCGCTCCATCGCGGCAGCGAACTCCGCGCGGTTTTCTTCGGCAACGAACTCGCCGACCGCGCGGCCGGCCAGGTCTCGCGGACGGCAGCGCAGGATCTGCGCGGCAGCCTCGTTCGCCGCCTCGATACGGCCACCGGGCAGGACGCTGAGCAGCCCGTCCGCGGTGCTGTTCATCAGCGCGCGCAAGCGGTACTCGCGCTGCGCGAGCGCCGCCTCCGCGGCCAGGCTGCGGCGCTGCAGCCGCGCCCCGAACGCGATCGTGCCGAGGGACAGCAGCAACGCGGCCAGCACCAGCAACACGGCGGCCGCGACGTCGATCTGGCGGGCGATGTCGCCGAGCAGCCGGGAAAATTCGTCCTGCAGCCGGGTGATCTGCTGGTCGAGCGCGTAGATGTCCTCGAGAACCACGCTGACGCGCTCGCGGTCGACGTCGGTGGACTGCAACGCGGCCCGCAGCGACTCGGCATGCCGGAGCATGGCGAGCAATAACGAGTCCGCCTCGCGCCACAGCGCGACCGGCTCGCGGAACAGCGGGGTATCGTGCGCGAGCAGGAAGACAGTGATCATGCCGGGCACGTCGGCCGGATCGTTGCGGCCGGCGAGGAGGCCCTCGCGCGCGGCCTCGCGGTCGGGTGGCTCGCTTTCCATCGCGATCCGCGCGCGGCGGTCGCCGAGCGGGATGCGCATTCTCTGCAGGAAGACGTCGTAGTAGGCCGGATCGCCGGTATCCGCGTAGCGCTCCAGCGCGTACAGCGCCTGTTTCTGCCCCTTGGCGTACAGGCCTTCGCCGGTCGAGTAGGCGCGGATCAGGTTCGTCAGCGTCAGCGCACCGATCGCCAGCGCGACGATGACGACGAGCACGCCGAGGAACATCGCGCCGGTCAGCGCGAAGGTGCGCCGCTGGCTAACGCGGAGGCGCGCGCCCGGTTCCGCCGCGGCGGCTACGCCTGCCGGACCGGCATTACGCATCGCGCTGGCGCCCGAGCTCCTCGGCGAGTTCGAGTCGGTCCAGCTCCGCCTGGACTGCCGCGAGGCGGCGACGAGCGTCGTCCAGCCGTTCCGCGCTCGCGGTCCCCGCCCGCGCGGCGAGCTGCTCGATCTCCGCGACCAGCGCGTCGCGCGCGGCGCGCAGTCCGTTCAGTGTGTCGCTCTCGACGTACATGCTCCCGTACCGACGTGCCGGTCGAGTGGCCATTGTCGCGCACGCGCGCCGGCCTGTCAGCGTGCCAGCAGCTGCGTGTAGGCGCGGTAGCGGCGGCGAATCTCGCGCACGTACTTGACCGGTTCGTGGCCGCGCACGTAGCCGTGCCGCGCGCGCCGCGCGAACTCGGGCTCGGACAGCCTGAGCATCGCCTGCTCCACGTTGCCGAACCAGCGGTCCGGATCCAGGCCCAGTTCGCGCGCGAGTCGGCGGGCATCGCGCACGTGGCCGTGACCCGCATTGTAGGCCGCCAGCGCAAACCAGGTGCGCTGGCCGGGCTCGAGCGTTGCGGGAAAACGGTCGCGGACCCAGTCGAGGTAGCGCACGCCCGCGTGGATGCCGATCTCCGGGTCGGTGAGCCGCTCGAAGCCGAACTCGCGCCCGGTGCGCGGCAACACCTGCATCAGGCCCAGCGCCCCCATCCAGGATTTCGCCTCCGGATCGAAGCGGCTCTCCTGGTGCATCTGCGCGACGATCAGCCGCCAGTCGAAGTTGAAACGTGCAGCATAGCTCTTCACGAGATCGTCCCATGGACTGATCCGGCCCGGTGCGATCAGTGCCGCCGGTTCGTCGCGCACGTGTCGCGGGTTCTCGAAGTATTTCGCGTAGCTCACGTTGTAGAACAAGCCGCGGTAGGTCTGCCGGATGAACTCGTCCATCGCCGCCTTCAGCGCAACGTTCTGCGGATGCACTGCCCAGGCGTGCGGCCGGTCCTCGCCGAGATTGAGCAGCGCGACCACGTCATCGCGCCAGGTCAGTTCGATATCGAGGATGTGCGAGTCCGCCACGGTCAGGTCGAAACGCCCGCTCGCGACTGCGTCGATGATTTCCTGCGTCTCCATGTCGGCCGGCGCCGCTTCCAGCTCGAACGCCGCACCGGTCTGCGCCTTCAGCTCCTCGAGGTGATCCCAGTACGAACTCGTACGGCGCGCGGCGATCCGGCGGCCGGCGAGTTCGCCGACGTGCGCCACGGGCGGTTCTCCGGCGCGGCCGACGAGCACCTCGGATGCGTAGTGATACGGACGCGTGAAGGCAACGCCCTGCGCGCGGCGCGCCTCGTTGGGCACGAGGTACGCGGCGATGAAATCGCCGCGGCCGTCGAGCAGCATCGGGATCATGTCGTCGTGGCTCGGCGCCACGACGACCTCGAGGCGCAGGTTCGCGGCGTCGGCGAAGCGTTTGCCGAGTTCGTACTCGAAGCCGAGCAACTCGCCACGCCAGAGAAAATAGGTCGCCGCGTTGTTGCGCGTGATCATGCGCAGTCGCCGGCGCTCGGTCAGTCCCGGCAGGTCTTCCACGTAGCGGCGCATTCCGTCGCCGAGCAGGCGGTACTCCGCAAGGAAGTCGTTCAGCGCCGACAACAGCGCCGGGTTGTCCGGGCGCACCGCCCAGGCCAGCGCACGCGGTTCCGTCAACGGCCAGCCGGCAACCACGTCGTCGCGGTACTCGAGCATCAGCTCCAGCACGTTGCCGTCCTGCACCGCGAAATCGAACTCGCCCGCAGCCAGCCGGTCCAGCAGCGCATCGTTTTTCTCCGCGCTGTCGAGCGCGACCGGCACGAGACCTTCGTGTACGGCCGCCAGCTGCACGGCGGTTGCCAGCAAGGTCGTGTCCTCGCGCGCCGCGATCGTGCCGGCCAGCGGCGCGTCCTGCGCCGGCAGCGGCCGGCCGGCGGCAACGACCAGCCGGTCGCGACTGAAGTCGAGCGCGCGGGTGAACGCGACCTGCTGCCGGCGTTCGTCGGTGACGGTCAGGTTGGCCACGACGATATCGCCCTCGCCGGCCAGCAGGGCCGGCAGCAGGTCGGAGAATTTTTCGACGAAGACCAGCTCCGCGGCGATCCCGTAGCGGGCCGCGAAACGGCTGGCGAGTTCCCGCTCGGCATACAGCCCGGCGCCGTGGCGCGGCAGGTAGAGTTCCGGCTCGCGCTCGACCAGCACGCGCAGGCTGCCGCGCTCGACGATGCCGCCGAGGTCCGCGGTGGACCGCGGCGGCGGCGGCGGCGCGGCCGGTTCGACGTCGGGCGCCGGCCCGCAGGCGGCCGTGCCCAGCAGGCAGGCCAGCAGCGTGATGACGCCAGGCGCTCGGCGTTTTGGGCGCATGGGGGCTCCCGGCAGCGTGCGGACATTGTTGTTGGTCGGGCAGTTCGATCGCCCCGTCGCTGCTCGGTGTCCGACACGGCCTCGCTCCGGCGGGCGACGTCCGCCG
>ERZ869936.403-NODE-403-length-42302-cov-6.071863_pt1 | contig 42302 bp, 40 predicted proteins | sample MGYA00520876_ERZ869936 | MGnify/ENA primary metagenome ERZ869936 (study PRJEB32218, sample SAMN09650985) | biofilter metagenome | isolation source: enrty point of leading RO module | place: Saudi Arabia: Thuwal, RO plant located on Red Sea | collected 2016-02-17 ... | reverse complement strand
TGTTTGTTGTTTTAATTTCTAAATCTGTTTGCGCATTGATGGAACAAAGCTATTCACAAAATGAAGAACCGGTTTTTACAAAATGTAAAATAATGAAATTCGCTCCTGGAATGAGCCTCTTAACAAATTGACAAAAAAGCTATTAACTCTGAAAGGGGTAGTTATGAACACAGGGTTTTAAATTAAACCCCGGCTTCTTTTTTTTGCTTTTTCTGGTAATAGTTGCACACTTTCTTTAGTCCGCATTTCCCGCAATCGGGGTTTCGGGCTTTGCATATATACCGACCATGCAGAATGATCCAATGATGGGCAATGGCCACTTTTTCGGAGGGAATATGACGGAGCAATTGCTTTTCGGTGGCAAGGGGTGTCTTTGCCCCACGGGTTAAACCCAGACGGGCCGAAACCCGGTGCACATGCGTATCCACTGCCAGGGCAGGCCTGTCATATATTACAGATGCTATTACATTGGCCGTTTTTCTTCCTACCCCGGGCAACTTTTCAAGATCTTCCTGCTTTTCAGGAACTCTTCCTCCAAACTCAGAAACCAGCATTTTCCCAAGACCTGCCAAATGTTTCGCCTTGTTGTTGGGATAGGAAACCGACCGGATATATGGAAATATTTCTTCGGCACCTGCTTCGGCCAATGCCTGAGGATCGGGAAAACGGGAAAAAAGTTCGGGGGTTAACTGGTTAACTCTTTTATCAGTGCACTGGGCCGATAAAACCACCGCCACCAATAACTGAAAAGGGTTCTGATACCTGAGTTCGGTTTGGGCATCGGGCATGTGGTGCTGAAAATAGTCCAGCACAAATTCAAATTTTTCCTCCAGCCTGGATTTTTTCATAAAAAAGGCGGGCAAAGCCCGCCAAATAAAATAAAAATTACCGAAATCAATAAAAGAAATAAGTAACGGCAGCCCACTCCTTCTTTATTCCGGATGCGGAACCTATTTTGGAGCCGGATGCATTTCTCAGGGTGCCATCGGAATCTATTTTTCCGATTTTGGAACCGGAAGCATTACGCACCGTGCCGTCGGAATCGTATTTCCCGATTTTACTTCCGCTGGAATTACGAATAGTTCCATCGGAATCTATTTTCCCGATTTTGCTGCCGCTGGAATTACGGATGGTGCCGTCGGAATCAATTTTTCCGATTTTGCTGCCGCTGGAATTTCTAACCGTTCCGTCGGATTCAATTTTTCCGGTTTTGCTTCCGCTCCCATCACGCAAATCCTGCGCAAATACTGTTGTTCCCGTAAAAACAAGAGCAAGGGCCAATAAGAATGTACTTAGCTTCATTTTTTTTCTGAAAGATAGGAATTAATTCCTGTGTGAAACCACGGTTCCTACCAATTCAGACTTCCGGCATTCCAACGAACGCGAAAATGAAAGTATGTTACGGATTACATGTTCCCGGGGCTTTTCTTCAGGTGTGGATTCTGAAGGGGCTTTGGTTTCCTTCTCTGAAGGAAGAGATGTTTTGGAAAAAGGTGTAGTTGTTTTGGGCATAGGCTCGTTGTTTGGGTTTAATGAATTGCGTGAATTCCATTACCCTTTAACGGCCCGGCAGGAAAAATATTTTGACTTATCCCCTTTTTCTAAAAAGCCTCGCCCGCATAATTCAATTTATTGAACTTCCGGGCAAGTTTCCTTAGATTTCCGGTGGCGTAATGCATCCGGCCCAGGGCAGTATTCAGATTGATAGACAATAAGTTAGATATCTCGTTAAAGCTCATCCCAAAGAAATAGCGCATGATGACCACCTCTCTTTGCTGCTGAGGCAACTGGTTGATAAGGAAGCGAATATCTTTCCTTAGCCGCTTCTGGTATTCTTGTTTAGAGATTCGATCGGCTGGGGTTTCATCCTCAAATAAGCGTAGCACCGAAAAAATATCTTTCTCTTCATCGTCTTTCCTGTTACGGATATGGCTCACCGTGGGCATTTTTTCTTCTACCCTTACACCATCTATTACCAGATTGCGGCAAATGCACTTCACCCAGGCACAAAAATGTCCTTCGTCGACATACTTGCCTGATTTTAAGCTGGTTATTACCTTAAAAAAGGCTTCCTGGAAAATATCTTCCGCCCTTTCCCGATCGCGGACCAGTAACATTACATAGGAGAAAATTTTGGCCTGATATTTTTCCAGAAGGATTTCGAGGCCTTTTTCATTGCCACCGACATAAAGCGATATCAGCTTCTCGTCGGAAAGATTACGTAATTCCATGCAATTTCAGTTTTAGTACATCAAATAATCAATGTAATGAAATGCGATAGAATTCGTTTTTTAAGTTAGTAATAAGATGTTTTGGTTGCCCCTCTGAAAATCGTACTGTGTAAAAAGATGCCTATAGCGCGGTACTTGTGGTTTTAATAATAAGACAACTATTTTTCGATTTGGTTGCCCCGGGCTTTAAAATTTTAAGGCCACAAGTATAGGGATTTGCTTGTAAATAACCAAAAAATACTGGAAATCAGCTAAATATTCGGGAATGCACATAGATATCATTAACCTTTTTCCGGAAATGTTCGAAGGCCCGTTCAGGGAAAGTATGCTCAAACGGGCTCTTGGGAAAGGACTTGCAACCATAAATCTTATCAATTTAAGAGATTACAGCACCGATAAACATAATAAGGTAGACGATTATGCCTTTGGCGGGGGTGCAGGAATGGTTCTTATGATTGAACCTATTGACCTGTGCATCAATAATTTAAAATCCAAAAGGCAGTATGATGAGATTATTTATCTGAGTCCGGATGGGGAAATATTCGACCAGCCCATGGCAAACCGTCTTTCAACGACCAAAAACATAATATTATTATGTGGTCATTATAAAGGTGTTGACGAGCGGGTAAGGGAGCATTTGATAACCCGGGAAATAAGCCTAGGGAATTTTGTTTTAACGGGTGGGGAACCGGCCGCCATGGTCATTTGCGATGCCCTGATCCGCCTCCTGCCGGGTGTGCTTTCCGATGAAACAAGCGCCTTAACAGACTCCTTTCAGGACGGTTTGGTAGCTCCGCCGGTTTATACCCGGCCGGCTGAATACAAAGGATTGAAGGTTCCTGAAATATTACTTTCAGGAAACACTGCCAAAATAGAAGCGTGGAGACAGGAAATGGCTGAAAAAAGAACCCTGGAACGCAGGCCTAACCTGCTAAATGACAGGTAAATTTGTTTTTTTATTCAGGTTTTTCCTATCTTTGCAGCCCCAATAAAGTACTACAACAAAAATTCCCAGGTTATGGATATCATTAAATACGTGCAGGAGAAAGCTTTTGAGAAAATTACTGCTCCTGATTTTAAGGCCGGAGACACTGTAAACGTCCACTACAAAATTAAGGAAGGTGAAAAAGAAAGGATTCAGCAGTTTCTTGGTGTTGTGATCCAGATTAAAGGACATGCTGCCACACGCACTTTTACCGTTAGAAAAATTTCCAACGGAGTAGGTGTAGAAAGAATATTCCCCTTCAACTCTCCCTTCATTGAGAAAATTGAAGTTACCAAACGCGGTGATGTTCGTCGCGCCAGGTTGTTTTACATCCGGAAACTTACCGGAAAGAAAGCGCGTATTCAGGAAAGAAAATACGCCGGAGGAGCAATGGAAGAAACCGGGGAAACCCAATCCGCCGCACCGGAAACAGTATCTGCAAACGCATAAAAACACAACCCCGCAAAAGCGGGGTTCTTTTTTTTCCATGACCAGGTTTCCTGTTTTTATTTTATTGGCTGCCTTTGCCGGTCTGTCTCCCGGTATACCGGGTAAATCCGAATTCGGAAAAATCATCACTTTGCCCGGCGGCCAGGAATACCGGGTATTTTATGCCGGAAAATCGGAGGTGGGTTTGTCGCTGAAGCGTCCTTCCCAATCCGACAAGAACATTATACTTTGCATTCCGGCCGCTTTTACCCGTCTCGACAACGGAAAGCCCGATGGATTTATCGCAGAGAACGGTTCCCACAATGGGTCAAAAAGCAAAACGAATGGCGTTGGCGGAGCTTGTCTGATTTGTGAAAAATATACTACTCTATTCCCGCTTGAAAAAGGAGCTCCCCTCCCCGACTCCCTTGTTTCTGTCATTGAAAAAAACAAATGCGATTTTTTTCAGCAAATTCAAATTGTGAAAAAAGGAAAAGTTCCCGGGTTTAAGGATAAATTGCTTTTGAAACGCCGTTGCTTTGGCAGCGACAAAACAGGAAATATGCTTGTGATTGAAGGCTTGAAGCCACAGACACTGGCCGAGTTTTCTGCCGACCTGCCCTCATTTGGAGTTTACAATGCCCTGTATACAGATATGGGATCCTACGACGAAGGCTGGTACAGAAATGAGCAAGGCAAAATCATTCCCCTGGGACTGGTTCGAACCTCGACCAAATATCAAAGCAATTGGTTATTTTTCCGGCAGAAACCATAACTCATGTGCGGAATTGCAGGGTCATTTTATTTTGGAAACAGGAACACTTCCGGAAACAGCGGAATTTCCAAAGCACTTGACATCTTAAGTTCCCGAGGTCCCGATGCCCGGGGAATACATGAAAAGGATGGCATCAGTTTCGTGCACTGCCGCCTGAAAATAATTGACCTTTCCGACGAAGCCAATCAGCCCTTCCTTTCCGAATCGCAGGAATATGCGCTCGTATTTAACGGCGAAATCTATAATTATCAGGAATTAAAAAAGGAACTAGAAGAAAAAGGAGAAACTTTCAGGACCCAAAGCGATACTGAAGTCCTTTTAAAATGGCTCATAAGATTTGGGCATTCCGGACTTTCCCGTTTAAACGGAGAGTTTGCCTTTGCTTTTTTTAATCATAAGGAGCATACGCTGCTTCTTGGCAGGGACCGTTTTGGCATTAAGCCCCTGATGTATTACAGGGATGATGAAAAAATTTTCTTCGCCAGCTCTCTTCGTGCCTTGCTTGCCATGGGTTTACCTGCTCAAATTAACAAGGAAGCAATGGGCTTGTATTTCCGTTTTCATTACATCCCTTCCCCGCACTCTATCATTGAGGGCGTAAAAAAATTCCCGAAATCATCGTGGATGCAATTTAACCGGAACGGCTATTCTGAAAGCGGCAGTTATTATGAGGTGGCAAAGGAAAGAATAGAAATAATGAGTTTTTCAGATGCGGTTAAACAAACCGAAAGTTTGCTGGAAGGAGCAATAAATCTGCGACTTGTTGGAGATGTTCCTACCGGTTGTTTTCTGAGCGGGGGTCTTGACTCTTCTCTGATTAGCGCCATAGCGGCCGGATTAAGACCCGGGATTTCCACTTTTTCCATTGGTTTTCCGGAAGATAAATTTCATGACGAAAGCGATTGGGCAGACAAAGTAAGTAAGCACATCGGCAGCAAGCATGAGGTATTTCCCATTACTGAAAAAGAATTGTTAGATGCCTTGCCCGGCTTTTTGGAGCATATGGATGAGCCCTTTGCCGATTCTTCTGCATTTCCTGTTTATGTGCTTTCCCAACACACCTCCAAAAACGCAAAGGTTGTTTTATCCGGAGACGGCGCTGACGAAGTATTCGGCGGTTATCACAAGCACCGGGCCGAATGGAACTTAAGGCGATTTGGTTTTCTGCCCCATCTTTTCGCTCCCCTGCTTTCTTCCATACTTCCGCCCGAAGGCGGACGAACAGGAAAAATGAATAACCGGAAACGCAAAATCAGGAAACTCATTCGCGGAGCTTCGCTTTCGGAAAACGAAAGGTATTTGTATTGGGCAAAGCAGGGTGACGAAAAATTCCGTGAGCATTTTATGGTTCCCACCGAACCCTTGCCCCTTTCTTCAGATATAATTTCAGGTAGAAAAGGCATTAACCGAACCCTTGTCCTGGATATGAATCTGGTGCTTGAAAATGACATGTTGGTGAAAACCGACAGAAGCAGCATGGCTCACAGTCTGGAAGTAAGGGTTCCTTTTCTGGATCATAGACTGGTAGATTTTGCTTTTTCATTGCCTTCGCGGTATAAAATTCAATTCGGCAGGGGAAAAATACTGTTACGGAAAATTGGAGAAAGCCGTCTGCCCCCGGAAATCTTATCCAGGCCAAAAAGAGGATTTGAGGTGCCGCTTGCAACATGGATGAAAGGAAAACCAGGTGAAATGTTCAGGGAAGAAATTTCGGATGAGGGCTTTTTAAAAAATCAGGCATTATTTCCGGCGGAAGGACTAAAATACCTCCACGAAAAAATTCAGAGCTATCAACCCGGTGATGCCCCCGGTAGCGCATGGGCGTTTTTGGTATTTCAGGCCTGGTTCAAAAAAAACATAGGGAAATGATTCGTGTTCTCAGAATAATTAATCGTTTTAACCTGGGAGGTCCAACCTATCATGTAAGTCTATTGACCCGGTTTATGGATGAGGAATTCGAAACCCGGTTGATAGGGGGAGTGGCTGAAACAAAAGAGGCTGATTCACTGCACATACCCGACGACCTTGGAATAAATTATGAGTTGATTCCCGAGATGAGCCGTAGCATTCAGCCCTGGAAAGATTTTATGGCTTATCGTAAAATCAGGAAGATCATTCGTGAATACCGGCCACATATTGTCCACACCCATGCCTCGAAAGCAGGCTTTCTGGGTCGTTTGGCTGCCCTGCATGAAAAGGTTCCTGTTAAGGTTCACACCTTTCACGGGCATGTATTCAGCGGATATTTCGGAAAATTCAAAACCGGAATTTATAAAACACTGGAGCGATATCTGGCGGATAAAACCGATTCAATAATAGCTCTTTCACAACTTCAAAAAGTGGAATTATCAGAAAAACACAAGATTTGTCCACCGGAAAAAATAACCATCATACCCCTGGGATTCAACCTTGACAAGTTCAGGGAAGGAAGGGAGGAAAAAAGAGAAGCGTTCCGTAAAAAAATAAAGGCCGGGGAAAAAACAAAAGTCGTAAGTATAGTAGGAAGGCTGGTTCCCATAAAGAACCACCGATTGTTTTTGGAGGCATTTTCCATTTGTGTTAAAAAGTCGGAAGGGAATGTCATGGCATGTATTGTGGGGGACGGAGCATTGAGGAAAGAATTGGAGTCTTACACTTCCGCATTGGGTTTGAGCTTTTCGGAAGTACATTTTTTATCCTGGATAAAAAATGTGGATGAAGTATATGCCGGTTCAGACCTGGTGGTGCTTTGTTCAGATAACGAAGGAACACCGGTAAGTCTTATTGAAGCCCAGGCATCCGGTGTGCCGGTTGTGGCTACCGAGGTAGGAGGAGTTAAAGATATTTTGGAACCCGGGGGAGGAACTCTGGTTCCGCCGGGCAACCCGGAACAACTTTCGGCAGCCATCTTAAATCAAATCAGTGGAAGAACCGAGGCAAACGGGGTTTCCGAAAAAATAATGCAAAAATTTGATTATAAGCGACTTGCATCTGATATGAAGCAGCATTACCGGGCCCTCGTTTCCCCCAAAATTTCTTAACTTTGCTGTTTGGAATTAATTTTCAGGCAATTATGTATAGATTTCTTTTTTTGGCATTGATCGTTCTTACGCTGAGTTCCTGCGATTGGCTGAAACCCAGCATTATGCTTAAAACCCCCAAAGGGTACAAGTATACTCCCCCACCCTCTAATCCCATATTGGAATATAAAATTGCGCCTAACGACATTCTTGAGTTCAGGATTTACACCAACGACGGTTTCAGGCTAATTGACATGACGGCCTTTAACACCGAGAATTCGTTGCGGGTAAACCAGAGCTTTAATTATATCGTGGAGTTCGATGGAAACACCAAATTACCTCTGCTGGGAATGGTGAATCTGAAAGGAATGACGGTAAGGGAAGCAGAAGTGTTTCTGGAGGAAAAGTACGGGACCTTTTACAACAAACCATTTGTGTTATTGAGGGTAACCAACCGCCGTGTAATAGTTTTTCCCGGAGGAGAAGGATCGGCCAAAGTTATTCCCCTTTCCAACGAAAGAACAACGGTAATTGAGGCTCTTGCTCAGGCGGGAGGGTTATATCAGACCGGAAAAGCAAAAAAAATTAAGTTAATCAGAGGGGATTTTAAAAATCCCGAGGTATACCTTATCGACTTATCAACCATTAATGGGATGCAGGCCGGAGAAATGATTCTGCAGGCCAATGACATTATTTATGTTGAACCCAGGTTGCAGATCGGAAAAACATTTTTGTCGGAAATTACTCCCTACCTGACATTCATCACCAGTGCTTTTCTGGTTTACACCATTATTACACGGTAGAATTACAGAGATCGTAAATGCTTAATCAAAACCTGGATTCGGGCACCGAAAACCTTGACCGCTACAAGGAACGATTATCAAATTTCAGCAAGGAATTTGAGTTCGGATTGTTCATTTACCTGCTGGCAAAGTCGATTTTATGGATTATCGGATTCTTTATCCTTTGTGGTGCCGGAGCCTTTCTTATCCTGCGTTACACCCCACAAACCTTTGAGGCGAATTCGGTAATTCAGATTCAGCAGGGAAATTCCGCAAACCGGATTTTGAGTGTCGACAATTCTTTTGAGTCGCAGGATTATGTATCGGAAGCCATTGAATTTTTAAGGTCGCGGGAATTTTTAAGGAGAGCCCTGCTTAAGTTACCTTTACGCGTTGGCTATTTTGCCGAGGGCACTTTTCTTGAGAATGAACATTACCGGTCGTCCGGATACGAGGTAAAATTTGATACCCTTTCCGAACCTGCCTTCGGCAAAAAGTTTTATGTGGATTTCAAAAATGAAAAGGAGGGGGAGATTACCCTGGAGGATCAGGAATCTGCCTCTTTCCTGGTGGGTGAGCAATTTGATTTTGCAGGTTTTAATCTGGAGATATCATTGCTCTCCTTTGAAAAAATCCAGAACGAAAATGAAGTCGTAAAGAAAAACGCTCATTTCTTCGTTTTGTACCGGGACGAAGATGTTATTGATCGGCATTCAGACATGCTGAGCGTAACATTACTAAATGACGCTGCCAAAACAATCAATGTTTCCTGCAAGGAAAACAATCCTATTAAGGCCCGCGACATTGTAAATTCCATTGCTCTTGAGTATCTGGATTTCGACAAGGAGAAAAAGGGTGAATCATCAAAAAAGATCCTGGCTTTTATCGACACCCAGATAAAAAAGGTTGAGGAGGATTTGAGATTGTCGGAATCATCTATTGTAAGTTTCAAAAAAGGAAACCAGATGGCCGGCAGCGAAAAAATGGCCGACCTGAGCATTGGTAGAATCAACAATATTGAGACAGAATTGTTAACCCTGAATTTGCAGGCCAGTGTTTACAAAGAAATCGAAAGCACACTTCAGAAAAATAAGGAAGCAGATGCCTACAGTCTGATTCCCATGCTTTCCGGGAGTGACTACGGTCCTATCATTACCAAGCAAATGGACGATCTTGCCGTTCTTTTAAAGAAAAGAGATCAACTTCTGGTGGATGTTACTTTAAAAAGCGATAATGTAAAAAAGCTCGACGACCAGATTGTATTTCAGAAGAAAATGATTCTTGAAAGCCTGGAAAGTATTCGGGAAAAAATAAATGCCCGCAGGAAAGCCTTGGATTCAAAATTGAGGGAACTAACCGGGGCATTAACCCAGATACCCACCAATGAAGTCGAGTTTCAGCGCCTGCAGCGGTTTTTTACCGTAAATGAAAAGTTTTATACTTTATTACTTGAAAAGCGGACAGAATATGAAATTTCACAGGCGGGGAATGTATCTACACATAATATTCTGGAAATTTCGCAGATCCCAACCACACCCATTTATCCAAAAAAACGAATTGTTTACCTTTCCTCGGTTTTTCTCGCCATTTTAATTTCACTGGCCCTGGTTCTTATCCGGTATTTACTTCATGATAAAATCACCTCACTGAATGAAGTGGTGAAGCAGACCAATGCCTCAATTTCCATTTTAGGAATTGTACCTAAATACAAAGAAGAAATTCCGGTTTCTCAGTTACTTGTTGACAAGAACCCGAAATCGTTGATGGCTGAGGCTTTTCGTTCTATCCGGACAAACCTCCAGTTTATTTCAAATACTCCGGGCCCAAAGCTTCTGGCTGTAACATCCACCATTTCAGGAGAAGGAAAAACCTTTGTAGCCATTAATCTGGCGGGGATCATCGCCTATTCGGGAAAGAAAGTAATTGTACTGGATGCAGATATGCGTAAGCCGAAAATTCATTTTGGTTTTGGGGTGGAAAACCATTTGGGTATGAGCACAATCCTGATTGGAAAAACCGGAATAAAGGATTGTATCCGCAAAAGTTCCCTGGAAAATCTTGATTTTATAACCGCAGGTCCAATTCCTCCGAATCCCAGCGAACTTATCATCAGTAAACGAATGGATGACATTCTGGAGGAACTAAAAAAAGAATACGACCTTATCGTTATAGACAACCCCCCGGTTGGACTGGTTACCGACGGAGTGCACCTGATACAGAAAGCGGATTATCCGATTTATATTCTCAGATCGGAATATTCCCGAAGGAATTTTATTCAGAATGTGGATCGGCTATATAATGAAAATCAAATTCGGAATATTAGCATCATTCTTAATGGGGTAGATATTCAACGTAAATCCTATGGATACAACTACGGGTATGGATATGGCTATGGCTACGGATACGGCTACGGGTATTACGAAGACAAGAACAGTCATAAAAAGAAAAAATCCTTTTTCAACCTATTTAAAAAATGAATTTCGAAAGTGTTGGACCGGAAGGCCTGGTAATCATACAGCCCAGAATATTCTCGGATGAAAGGGGAGCATTCATGGAAACTTTCAATGAGAAACAATTTCTGGATGCAGGACTACCCATTCATTTTTTTCAGGATAACGAATCCATTTCTGCCAAGGGAGTGCTTCGGGGGCTTCATTTTCAAAAACCACCTTACGAACAGGGAAAATTAGTTAGAGTTGTACATGGATCTGCACTGGATGTAGCAGTCGACATCCGAAAGAATAGCAGAACCTATGGCCGGCATTTCAAGATAGTTCTGGATGCAAAACAACCCCAATTCTTTTTTATACCCCCCGGATTTGCCCATGGATTTCTGGCCCTGGAGGAAAACACTGTTTTTTTATATAAATGCACTACCCCTTACAATCCATCCGCTGAAGGTACGCTTGCCTGGAATGATCCCGATTTGAATATTGACTGGGGCATTTCCCATCCGGCACTTTCCACTAAAGACATGAAAGGAAAATCCTTCAGTAATTTCCTGTCACCTTTTTAAGCGTATGGATCTTTCTAACCTAAATCCTTCTTTGGTACTACTCGGATTTTTTCTGTTGTCACTGGCTTTTTCGTTCCTTATATTTTCCATTTTAATGAAATTTGCGGTTAATCTGGGAATCCGGGAAAACAACCCCGAGATGATTCGCTGGTCGAGTCGGCAGAAACCTGCGCTGGGCGGAATTTGTTTCTATATGATGTTTCTTATTTCGGTTGGAGTTTCCCCGCTGTTGTTTTCCATTGATGTGCCAGGGTTTGACAGTCGCTTTTTAGGATTTGTATTTGCTGCTACCCTGGCTTTCCTGATGGGACTAGCCGATGACGCCTATAACACGCGGCCTTTATTAAAACTCTCGGTGCAAATTGCCTGCGGGTTTATTCTTGCCTATTCCGGAAGCCGGATCCAGATTTTTGATTCAGAAACCTTAAATGTTGCCCTTACCGTTTTGTGGGTAGCCGGAATCATGAACTCCATTAACATGCTCGACAATATGGATGCCGTGGCAGGAATGGTTTCTCTGGGCATTTTGATTTCCGTCCTGGGCATTGAATTATTCCAGTTTCAGTCACCGGGTATGTATTCACTCATTCAAACCGGACTGATCGGAGTACTTATAATCTTCCTTTGGTTCAATTGGCATCCCTCCAAAATATTCATGGGCGATACCGGTTCTCAATTACTGGGAATTTTTCTTTCATTTTTTCCCATTCATTTTGTTTTCAATAATCCCGGTAGCAGCATTCCTTTTGAAACAAATCCTTTGATTAGCATATCGCTAATAGCTGCCCTTTTTGTGATCCCCCTGAGCGATACAGCCACCGTGGTAATAAGCAGAATTTTGCGGGGAAAATCGCCCATGGAAGGAGGGCGTGACCACACCACACACTCCCTTTATTTTCACGGGCTTACAGAAAGAAAGATTGCACTTCTTTATTTTCTGTTAACCCTCGGAGGAGGAGTTCTGACTTTCCTTATACTCAACTCGAACTGGAAAAGTTCTAACAAATTGTTGATTTCTTCCTCGTATTTCCTGGTCATTTTTATTACCTTATTTGTTCTGAATCGTAGAAAGGTAAAATGAATGTCCGAAAATTTATTACGGATCCCAGACATAAAACGCTGAACATCTTAATTTTTGCCCTGGCTTCATTCAGCGTTTGCCTGGGGCTGGAAACCTGGTACCGGAACGAGATTACGGGAAAAGAAGATTTATACACCCTGAACAATTTCTCTTCCAAGTATTTTCGCTTTGGATTTAAAATACCCCGCGACCTCAACATCGCCGGCGAACCTTGTCCCGTAAACGACAAGAAATTCATTCAACGATTTCAGGAAGAAATAGCAAAGCAGCGGATTCATCTTCCCCAATACCGTATTTTTGATCAACGCATGCGAAGATGGTTTCCGGTAATTGAACCCATCCTGAAAGAAAATGGAATTCCTGAAGACCTGAAATATATTGCCCTTATTGAATCAAACCTCACCAACTCCACCTCTCCCCGGGGTGCCCGTGGTTTCTGGCAATTCGTTGAAAGCTCGGCCAAACAGTTCGGACTTAAAGTAGATGAGGAGGTGGATCAAAGACTTGATGTGGAGCTTTCCACCAGGGCCGCCTGCAAATACCTTAAAGAAGCCTACCAGACCTTGGGATCGTGGACTCTGGCAGCCGCGGCTTATAACCTGGGAATTGAAGGAGTAGCATCGCGGGTTAAGGATCAGAAAAGCAATAATTATTTTGAAATGAAATTCAATCCTGAAACGGCCCGCTACCTCTTTAAGTTTCTGGCCGTAAAGGAGCTGCATTCAAGGCCCGAGCAATACGGTGTACTGCCACCCAAAGTAGCTACACCTGCCCCCATAAGAGTTAATAAACTCATCATTGATTATCCTATAGCCAACCTCGACAGTTTTGCCAAAGATCAGGGTATCAGTTATGCGATTTTACAATATTTCAACCCCTGGATTAACGGAAACACCCTAAACCCGGATGAAAATCAAAAATTCATTGTAAAAATACCAGACCGGAAATATCCCCTTGAATTTCTCGAAAATCTGGCTAATTCCGATGCCGACCGGAAAAATGCTTCACCGGAAAACATACCCGATTCGGTAAAGATTGGTAATTTTGCGGGCCGCGATTCCAATCAAAAGCCAATTGAAAACAACAGTCAGGGAAGAGGAATTTATTTATGTTACCGGAGCTCGGGTTCACAACCTGAAAAATATTTCGCTGAGCATACCCCGCGATCAGCTGGTGGTTATTACCGGCCTCAGCGGCTCAGGAAAATCTTCACTTGCCTTTGATACCATTTTTGCGGAGGGACAACGACGCTACATCGAAACTTTTTCGGCCTATGCCCGCCAATTTCTCGGGAATCTGGAAAGGCCCGATGTGGACAAAATAAACGGACTATCTCCTGTTATTTCCATAGAGCAAAAAACAGTAAACAGAAATCCAAGAAGTACGGTGGGAACCGTAACGGAAATCTACGATTTCCTTCGCCTGCTTTACGCCCGTGCAGGGGAAGCCTTTTCCTATGTTACGGGCGAAAAGATGATAAAGCTCGGAACCGATGAACTGATTTCACGCATCGGAGAAAAATACAAAGACCAGAAAATTGTACTTCTTGCCCCGGTAGTAAAAGGCCGTAAAGGACATTACCGGGAACTTTTCGAACAAATACGAAAAAGCGGTTTTACAAGGGTCAGAATTGACGGGGAAATTAAAGACATGGTGGTGAGGATGCAGGTAGACCGCTACAAGGTTCACGACATTGAAATAGTGATAGACCGCCTGACGGTTGAAGAAGGAGCAGGACAGCGTCTGCGCGAATCGATTCAGCTGGCCCTAAAACACGGAAAAGGCTCGCTGATGGTAGGAAAACTATCGGAGATGGCACCCTCATCCAACATTTATCGCGATCTGGAAATTTCCTACTACAGCAAAAACCTGATGTGTCCCACCTCGGGAATTTCCTACGATGATCCTGCCCCCAATCTTTTTTCTTTCAATTCGCCTTATGGTGCCTGTAAGGCCTGTAACGGACTCGGGAAAATAAAGGAAATTGATCCTGCGCTTATCATTCCTAACCCCGCTAAGAGCATCAGACAAGGAGGTATTGCGCCCCTGGGAGATATCAAGGCCAGCTGGATTTTCCGCATGCTGGAAGGAATTGCCAACCGTTACCAGTTTAACCTTACGGATCCCATACGCGACATTCCTCCCGAAGCACTGCAAACCATTTTGTACGGCAGTGAGGAATTGTTTCGGGTAAAACAGGGCATGGAAGGCGGCGATGCCTATCCGGCCAGCTTTGAAGGCATCATAAACATTCTTGCCAATCAGGAATCGGAACTGGGCAGCGCACGCGTTTCAAAGTGGGTGGGAGAATTTATGAATGAGAAAATTTGTCCCGAATGTAAGGGCGCAAGACTGAAACAGGAATCTCTTTATTTTAAGATAGACGGAAAAAATATTTTCGAGTTGGCCTGCATGAGCATACTCGACCTGGGCAAATGGTTTGAAAATGCCGAAGAACGGCTATCAGGAAAACAAATAGCCATTGGCTCTGAAGTGCTCAAGGAAATACGAACCCGGATTTCCTTTCTGCTCGATGTGGGTCTCGATTACCTTACCCTCAACCGAAGCAGCAATAGCTTGTCCGGTGGTGAGGCCCAACGCATACGTCTGGCCACACAAATAGGCTCGCAGCTTACCGGCGTATTATACATTCTGGATGAGCCCAGCATTGGATTGCATCAGCGCGACAATGCCCGTTTGATAAAAGCCCTAAAAAACCTCCGGGATCTGGGAAATTCTGTGATTGTAGTTGAGCACGATAAAGAAATGATGCTTCAGGCCGACCACGTGATAGATATGGGCCCGCTGGCCGGATTGCACGGCGGAGAAATTGTGGCGGAGGGAAAACCTGAAAAAGTATTTAAGGCCAAAACACTCACAGGGGATTATTTATCCGGAAGAAAAACCATTCCGGTTCCCACCGAAAGAAGAAAAGGAAGCGGGAAAAAACTGGAACTTAAAGGAGCCACGGGAAACAACCTGAAAAATGTAAATCTGAAAATTCCTCTGGGAACACTCACCTGCATTACCGGAGTTTCAGGCAGCGGCAAATCCAGTTTAATTACCGACACCCTCTACCCTATTCTGAACAAGCATTTTTTCAGAGCCGACAAAAAGCCACTTCCTTATACCTCGGTTTCCGGACTAGAGTTTCTGGATAAAGTAATAGAAATTGATCAGAGTCCGATCGGTCGTACCCCCCGTTCGAATCCAGCAACCTACACTCAGGTTTTTTCCGATATCCGAACCCTTTTTACCCAGCTTCCCGAATCGAAAGTAAGAGGCTATAAGCCCGGAAGATTTTCTTTCAATGTAAAAGGAGGTCGCTGCGAAACCTGTCAGGGCGCAGGGGTAAAAACCATTGTCATGAATTTTCTGCCCGATGTTTATGTGCGTTGTGAAACCTGCAACGGAAAAAGGTACAACCGGGAAACACTGGAAATCCGCTACAAGGGAAAGTCAATTTCCGATGTGCTTGACATGACCATTGAGAATGCAGTGGAGTTTTTTGAGAACCAGCCCGTAATTCTGAACAAGATAAAAACCCTTGCAGATGTAGGGCTGGGTTACTTAACCCTTGGCCAGCAAAGCACAACCCTTTCGGGCGGAGAGGCCCAGCGGGTAAAACTGGCTACCGAGCTTTCCAAACGCGATACGGGAAATACACTTTATATTCTCGACGAACCCAGCACCGGATTGCACTTCGAAGACATCCGCATCCTAATGCTCGTACTTAACCACCTTGTGGAAAAAGGAAATACCGTGGTTATCATAGAACACAACCTCGATATAATTAAACTGGCGGATCACATCATTGATATGGGCCCGGAAGGTGGCGATGAGGGAGGAAAAATTATTTTTGAGGGAAGCCCTGAAGCCTTAATACACCATCCCGACAGCAATACCGGAAAATTTCTGAAAGATGAACTCCCCCGCTGAGGTAAAACCCTATAAGAAGGATGGCAGTTCACGCAAGGAAGAAGTGGAACAGATGTTCGATGCCATTGCCCACCGGTATGATTTTCTGAACCAGATTTTGTCGTTTGGGGTACATAAACGCTGGCGTAAAAAACTACTCAGGTCATTCAATCCCTCCCTTCACCGAAATGTGTTGGATATTGCAACAGGTACCGGCGAACTGGCCCTGGCATTTTCAAAAAGTAAAATCGACCGGGTTGCGGGTCTTGATCCCAGTCGTGGGATGCTGGATGTGGCTTTGAAAAAAGTGGAAAAAACCAGATTGCAAACCCAACCTGAATTTTATAAAGGATTTGCCGAGGAGCTTCCTTTCAGGGATGGAGAGTTTCATTTTATTTCCTGTGCCTTCGGCGTGAGAAACTTTCATAATCTGGATGCAGGTCTCAGGGAAATGCACCGGGTATTAACTTCCGGAGGAAAAGCAGAGATACTTGAGTTTTCAAAGCCCTGCGGTGGATTATTTGCAACCCTTTTCAAATTTTATTTTAAAAGAATTTTGCCGGTTCTGGGGCGTTTGATTTCAAAAGACCCGGCCGCTTACACCTATTTGCCGGAATCGGTAGGAGCTTTCCCTTCGGGCATGGCTTTTGTAAAGCATCTGGAAGCCGCCGGATTCCGTGATATTACCGCAAGACCCCTTACTTTCGGGACGGTGACCCTTTATTCTGGCATAAAATAAACCCTATCTTTGACCGTTATTAGTAAATGGTTTTCAGATATATAGCATTTGTTTTTATTCTTTTACCGGGAATTTTAGCGGCCCAAAAAACCACCGTGAAAAATTTACCCAATTACAACGACCATTGGCTTCACTTTGGATTTTCGCTCGGAATAAATCAGGCCAATTTCAAAGTAACCCCCGTAAAAAATCTTAGCCTTCGCGACACTCTGCTAAAAGTTGTTCCCGATCCTGTTATGGGTTTCAATCTGGCCATAGTGTCGGAACTGCGCCTGCATGAATTTCTTACCCTGCGATGCCTGCCCGCCCTGAGCTTTCAGGATCGAATTTTAAACTATACCGTAATCGTAAAAAATCCACAGGGGATAAAAGACACTACCGTTTTCAAAAAAAGCGTGGAATCCACCAGCATTGAGTTTCCCATTGATTTAAAATTCCGCTCCGCCCGTTTAAACAATTTTGCCGCCTATGTTCAGGGCGGAGTGAAATGGGCCATCGATCTGGCTTCACAGGAGGATGTGAAAAACTCACAAAACCCGAAAGACGTATTGATAAAACTCAAGAAAAACGACTTTGCCTATACCGCAGGGTTCGGACTCGATTTTTATTTTCCTTATTTTAAATTTTCAACCGAGATAAAAGGTGCCTGGGGCATGCGAAATCTGTTGGTGAAAGAAGGCGATTCCTTTTCCAGCTCCATTGAGTCCTTAAAATCGAAGTTGCTGCTGATTTCATTGCATTTTGAGGGATAAAAACCCTCCTGTTATATGATTATCGACATCGCCGTAATTCCGGGGGAGGAATCCGATCCGGAAAAAATAAAACAAAAAATTATTGCCTCGGGCATTTCCGATGCTGCTACCCTTAAAGGGTTCCGCGTAGTAAAGCGCTCCCTCGACGCACGCGGAAAGAATATTGTTTATCGTTTAAAGGTTGAAATTTTCAGGGAAAATCCACTCCCGGCAGAATCATTCGATGCTCCGCCCCTGCGTGATATTTCAAAAGAAACACCTGTTTTCATAGCCGGCGCCGGACCGGCCGGACTTTTTGCCGCCCTGGAACTGATTGAGCAAAATAAAAAACCCGTAATTCTTGAGCGGGGAAAGGAAGTAAGAGATAGGAGGCGGGATCTGGTAAACCTCATCCGCCGGCATGAAGTAAATCCCGATTCCAATTATTGCTTTGGCGAGGGTGGTGCCGGAACCTATTCCGACGGGAAACTCTATACCCGGAGCGACAAAAGAGGAGATGTGAAAAAAGTACTGAAAACCCTGGTGATGTTTGGTGCGCCCGAAAGAATTTTGATTGATGCCCATCCCCATATAGGGACCGACAAATTACCTAAGATCATAGAGAACATCCGAAATTATATTTTATCCTGCGGCGGAGAAATCCACTTCAACACACGGATAAGCGATTTCAGAATGGAGCAGGGAAAAATAAAAACCCTGATTTGCCGGGACGAAAAGGAATTTCAATGCACCCGGTTAATTCTTGCCACCGGTCACAGCGCCCGCGATATTTTTGAATTACTCCACAAGCATAATATTCAAATCGAGGAAAAACCATTTGCCCTGGGTTTGCGTATTGAACATCCCCAGCAAACCATTGACCGGGCCCAGTACCGATGCGCGGTGCGTCCCGAAAACCTTCCACCCGCTTCCTACGCCCTGGTTACCCAGCAATCCGGAAGAGGGGTTTTTTCGTTTTGCATGTGCCCGGGTGGCATTATTGCTCCCTGTGCCACTGAAGCCGGAGAAATTGTAACCAATGGCTGGTCGCCCTCGGGCCGGAATAATTACCATGCCAACTCAGGTCTGGTCGTAACCGTAAATGAGCAAGACTGGCAAAACATGCAGGCAGGCGCCGGATTGCGAGCCATGAAATTTCAATCCCTCTGGGAGCGAAAAGCCTCGGAATTATCGGGAGGTACCCAAAAGGCACCGGCACAAAGGGCGGTGGATTTTGTTCAGGGAAAAACATCCTCTTCCCTTCCCTCCTGCTCTTATCTTCCGGGTGTTTTCTCGGCGGATCTTAAAGAGATACTTCCCGAAATTGTTCACAAGGCGCTTCGGGAGGCTCTCAAAGATTTTGGAAAAAAGATAAAAGGTTATTTATCGGAAGAGGCGCTGTTGACAGGACCTGAATCGAGAACATCTTCTCCGGTTAAGATTCCGAGGGATAAGGAAAAATTAAATCATCCTGAAGTTTCGAACCTGTATCCCTGTGGCGAGGGTGCCGGATACGCCGGAGGAATTGTATCGGCAGCCCTCGACGGGATTCGCTGTGCCACGGCAGCTGCACATTAGCTTTGCGTGGCAATATATTTATTCAGTTCCTGAACCGAACTTGAAAAAGTAAAGGCATTATTTACCAGGTAATAATTTTGCCGGTCAACGGTTTTCGACCAGGCAAACTTTGCCAGATCCAGTCGGTTTGATTCGAATGAAAACAAACGCATCATTTCAGCTACCTGTCCGGCCGTGAAATAGTTGCCGGCCACTGCCTGTTGCGCCACCTGAAGCCGCGTGCGGTCGAAACTGATGCCGGCCAGTGTATTTTTCAGGTTCTGAAAATCATAAATATTCATGGGCATCATATTGCTTCCATAGCCGGGTCCGTAACCACCGCAACTATGCCCATGTCCGTAATGTCCTCCGCCGCAGGAAGGGTAATATACCGGAGCGCATACGGGAGGGGGCGGGGGTGGAAATTTAGGGCCCTGAAAAACGGTTATGAAGTTTCCATAGCAATCAATTTGTCCGTGTAAAATGGAAGCGGGTGGAATCTGCACCCATCCGTTATAAACCATTTTCTTTTTCGGAGGACAATTCCATCCTGCAAAATAGAAGCGGAAAATTTTCATGCGGTAACTTCCCGGGTCCAAATCGGAAAGGAAAAAGGAAGTGTATTCTTCGGGATAAGCATAATTATCGAATACCACCGAGAAGGCACCACCATCGTTAAGAGATACCTGAAAATCGCTGTGGTTGTGTCCGGCTTTGATTCCCCATCCCAGGGAAAGGCAAAACCAAAAAATCAATACCTGTTTCATAAAACCTACATTATTGGTTCTATGACAGATATTTCAATTCTTATGCCAAAGTAATATATGGGTTGGTTTTCAGGCCAAAACGGGGCCCAGCCAGGATTTGGAAACAGGAATAAGCCATTCCTTTTCAAGTTCCTCTTTTGTTTGAATCAGGTTGTTGAAAATTTCAGTGTTGCCACTAACTTTCCCCTCCCGGAACAGGGATTCAAAAACATTCTTGTGAACAACCTCTATTTCGCCTTTGTTATTTTTAAAGGCCACCTGCAGGCGGTCGGTAAAATCGATTCCGTATTTATTTCCTGCTTCAATTACAAATCGAACCGACTTGTCGATGCTACAACCACCCGGAGGGACGGCTGTCTGATCAACTGAAAAAATAAGAAAAAAATTATGCAATACTTTAAAGCCGGCATGCATCTTTTGGCCATGCGACAACCATTCACTCAAAAAAACATTCCCGGCTGCATCAAGTTCAGCCACTTCAGCATCGGAAAGCCTTCGGTTAGCCTGATAAATCCATACCCTTGCGTGGGCAGGCAGATGAGAAAATGAATTCATTTTACTTTTTAAGGGAATTTACCAAAAGTTCCGCAACATCCAAAACTTTAACCTCGGATTCCTTATTAAAATGCTTTACTCCGTCGGTCATCATGGTCATGCAAAAGGGACAACCCGTGGCAACCACAGCCGGGTTTTCGGCTAAGATTTCTTCGGAGCGTTCGATATTCACTTCTTTATTTCCCGGTTCGGCCTCTTTAAACATCTGGGCTCCACCCGCACCGCAGCAAAGGCCTTTTTCACGGGAGCGTTTCAATTCCGTTAAATCGGCATCCAGCACTTCGATAACTTTCCGGGGTGCTTCGTAAATACCGTTTCCTCTTCCGAGATAACAGGGATCGTGAAACACGATTTTTTTTCCTTTAAAATCTCCACCTTCAATCTTAATCCTTCCTTCATCAAGAAGGTTTTTTATGAATTCGGTATGATGCAGCACTTCATAATTACCACCGAGACCGGGGTATTCATTTTTCAGGGTATTAAAGCAATGGGGACAACCCGTTACAATTTTTTTTATGTTATAGCCATTGAGCACCGAAATATTGGTCATGGCCATCATCTGAAACAAAAATTCATTTCCCGCGCGTTTTGCCGGATCGCCGGTACAGGCTTCCTCGGTTCCCAACACACCGAAAGAAATTCCGGCATGGTGAAGAATAGTAGTTATCGAGCGGGTAATTCTTTTTGCCCTGTCGTCGAAGCTACCTGCACAGCCCACCCAGAAAAGCACTTCCGGTGATTTTCCTTCGGCCTGCCATTCCGCCATAGATTTTATGGTAATTGTTTCGCTCATTTCCTTAATCCTGGAAAACCTGAATACTGGTTTTTCTTTCTATAAGATCGGTAAACTTTCCGGAGAACCTTGTGGCTCTTACCATGTGGTTATCGATCCAGTGATAATTTCCTCCCCGGGGCTTTCCCATGAGGAGACCGTGATAATTAAAACCGTTTTTTTGCAACCAGCGCTCGGTAACTTCCCGGTGTTCTTCGGTGCGGCTGGTGAAAAAAGTAATGATGTGGCCTTCTGCATACCAGCGATTCAAAGTTTCAAGGGCGTCGGGGTACAAAGCCGCAGTTTCCATACGCTCCGGTTCTTCGTTGGGAATATCGTCGCAGATGGTTCCGTCGATGTCGACCAGAAAATTCTTTACATGTTCGGGAAGCACCGGAGATACCTTCTGACCTTTTTCAAATTTTTCTTCGAGTTTCATACGCTTATTTTTCCTGAGCCCAGTTCAGTCTGTCGGCCGGACTGAATTGCCATGGGACGTGATTATTTTCTATGTTGGTGAGCATTAAATTTATTTCGTTGGGAGCAGCACTTTGTTCCATAACCAGGTAACGGCGCAGGTCCATAATGATGCTGAGGGGATCGATATTTACCGGGCAGGCCTGCACGCAGGCGTTGCAGGAAGTACAGGCCCAGAGTTCTTCCGGGCTGATGTAATCGTTAAGAAGGGCTTTTCCGTCTTCCCCGGGCTTTTTGCCTTTGTCAAGGTTCTTACCGATCTCATCAATTCTGTCGCGGGTATCCATCATGATTTTCCGCGGAGAAAGTTTTTTGCCGGTAATATTGGCGGGGCATTCGGAAGTACAGCGACCGCATTCGGTACAGGTATAGGCATCGAGCAATTGCTTCCAGGAAAGGTCGGTGGCATCACGGGCTCCAAACTTCAGGGGAGTTTCAGGGGCCGGCGGTGGTGTTAAGGTGGGATCCAGCATCAGTTTCACTTCGCCGGTAACCGACTCAAGATTATCGAATTTTCCTTTCGGTTCCAACCGTGAAAAAAACACATTCGGGAATGCAAGAATAATGTGCAGGTGTTTGGAAACAACCAGGTAATTAAGAAATGCAAGAATGCCAATTATGTGAAACCACCAGCAAAAGCGTTCCAGAAAAACCAATTGGGATGATTCCCATCCGGAAAAAAATCCGGCCAGGTAACCGCTCACGGGCATAAAGCCAATATCCACATTATAATGGGGATGACCGGAAATAAAAAGGGAGCGATCGGCAGCATTCATGAAGAAAAAAGCCGTCATCAGGGAAATTTCCATGATGAGAATGAGGTTGGCATCGGTTTTGGGCCAGCCATCGAGCTCTTTCATCACCAGGCGTTTTACTTTGGTAATGTTCCTGCGGATGAGAAAAATCACACATCCGGCGGTGACCAGAAAGGCCAAAACCTCAAAAGATGCCAGCATCAGGGGATAGAGTCCGCCCGCAACGGAAAGCACCCGATGGGTTCCGAAAATTCCATCAATAACGATTTCGGCAACTTCGATATTGATGATCACAAACCCGGCATAAACAAAAAAGTGAAGCAGAGCCGGCCAGGGTCGACTGAACATCTTCTTTTGTCCGAAAGCCACCAGGGTCATCAAACGCCAACGTTCTCCCTTTCTGTCGGAGCGATCGAGGGGCATGCCCAGTTTGATGTTTCGGGAAATTTTGGAGGCGTTCCGCCAAAACAGAATACAGGCGGCCAGAAAAACAACAACAAAAATGAGATTGGGAATTCCCATGTCCAAAAGTAAAAATTTAGCAGGACAGGAAAGTGAATTTTATTAAAAAGAAATCAATTGTAGAGCTTTTTCTTCTGTTTCCGGGATGGTTTGTCTTTTTTGCCAAACAGAGAGAAATAGCGGCCGGGATATTTTTTCATATCCTCAAGGAGGTTATTCAGGGAAACCGCCGAACTATCGAGATCGCGGTACAGTTTTTCATCCTTAAGGAGCAATCCAACAGAGCCTTCACCTCTATTTACCTTATCCAGAATTTCGGAGGTAGCCTTCAGGGTGGCATTGGTTTGTTTTATTGTGGTAACCAGGTTGGCTTTGGAGATGGAATCGGTGATATTGGCGATATTATTCAGAGCCGCCGAGAGCTTATCGTTGTTTTTGGCAATGGTTCCCGAAATTGCTTCCACCTTAGAGAGGATAGAAGAAATTTTACCCCTTTCCGATTCCACGAGTTCATCGAGGCGCACTGCGGTTTTCTCAAAGGTAGCAAGGGCCCGCTTGATACTGGCAAAAGAAGAAGTTAAGCTCTGACGGGCATCCTGGTTCAGGATGGCCTGAAAGATGGTCATGACGGAATCAATTGAGGAAACAAGCTCCTCTGCTTTAAGTTTCAGGGGAAGAATTTCACGGCTTACGGCATCTTTCAAATCGGCCTGAATTTCGCCGGAAAGGGTGTCCTTGTCTTTTACAGGATTTCCTTTAGAACTCAACAACAATTGAATGGCTTTTGAACCCAAGAGGTCGGAGGAGATGATTTTGGCAACGGTGCTGTCGTTGATGGGAATACCGGTTTCGTGGATAACATATTTAACAATCAGTCTTCCGCTATTATCCGGGTGAAAAGTAATTTCCCTCACCTGCCCTACTTTATATCCGTTGATGAGAATCGGATTGCTGGCTACCAGATTATCGATGGAATTGTAAATTGTGTACAATTCAATTTCGTTCGAAAAAATATTTTTCCCCTTAAGGAAATTAAATCCGTAGATAAACAGTCCGATGGTAAGGGTTACCACCACGCCTATTTTTATTTCACGCGCCTTTTTCACGATTCGGCTACAAATTTAATCTTTTATCAGTTTAAGGGCCTCTCCGTAAGGAATTCTTTTCCCCTCTTTGAAAGCTACCACAAATGCGTCTTTAAATCCATGCTCTCGTACTGATTTCTGATGGTTCATGGCCTCTTCGGGCTTTTTGAATTTCCCGGAGGTGTATTTATACATTCCCTTGTCCTCATATTCGTAAATGCCGGGAAGATTTTTAAAATTTGATTTGGCAATATCCACTTTCGAGTCGGAGGAGTAAAACTGCACGCTGAACCAGACTTCCGAGTTGGATGTTACGGTTTTCTCAGGCAGGGTATTGCCCTTTTCGTGCTCGGGATCTTTTTTCGGTTCATCCTTTTTACCTACTTGTCCGGAATCTTTCTCGAGCGATGTGTTTTCCGGTTTAACTTTTTTCACAGGCACAAAAGGCGTCATGTTTTCAAATTGGTCGTTATAGCCGACAGCCCTTCCTTCTATTTCATCTTTATATTCCCGGAATGCCCGGAAAATGGAAACCGCCATAAAATCCTGCCCTGCATCGGAGCCCAGGAAATCATGCTCTTCTTCATTCGTAAGGAATCCGGTTTCGATGAGAACCGAGGGCATTGCCGTTTTCCAAAGCACCAGGAATCCGGCCTGTTTAACCCCTTTGTCGTTCCGTCCGGCCAGTTTTTTCATGTGTTTCTGGGCCCGGGCGGCAAAGCGAATGCTGTGATCGAGAAAAGCATTCTGTGTAAGGTTCATAAGGATATAGCCCTCATCCGAATCGGGGTCAAAACCATCGTATTTGGCTTTGTAATTATCTTCCAGAAGGATGGATGAGTTTTCCCTTTTGGCAACATCCAGGTTGGCCTGGGTCTTATGCAAACCCATAACATAGGTTTCGGCACCGTGAACATCGGGCTTGCAAATATCTTTTTTCAGTTTTTTATCGCGCAGGCAGGCCGAATTGCAATGGATGCAGATAAAAAGATCGGCTTTGGCTTTGTTTGCTATGGAGGCCCGGTCGCCCAGTTCCACAAAAACATCAGTTTTCCGGGTATAAACAACCTTTACATCCTTGATGTTCTTTTCAATCAGAGCTCCCAGTTTCAGGGCGATGGCCAGGGCCACATCCTTTTCCTTATGCACATCCCCATGGCAGCCGGGGTCTTTTCCCCCATGGCCGGCATCAATGCAGACCGTTTTTATCCCGTAGAAAAAAGAGGGAACGGTTTTTGGGGCAAAAGAAGCACATAAAACCATGGCCCACAGGCCAATAAAAAAGGGGAGGAAGCGTTTTGTGTTTAATTTCATGCGTAAATGCACCTTATACGACAGGCCGGGGCAAATCGATATATTTGTGCGTTTATTTGCGGTTTTTTCATAACTCACACAAAATTAAGTGGTTTCATTCCCAAAAGGGGCAGATTTGAAAGGAGTTTTCACCATAATCGTGTTAATTTCACTACTCAGGCCGTTTGCTTTGGTATCACAGGCAAAAACCGTACCTGATACCCTGAAACCCCAATCTTCGGTAGTTCCGGGCCCTGTAAGTTACTCGGCCCGCGACAGCATCAGGGTAGATCTGGAGAAAAAGCACATCATTCTTTACGGGAAGGGCAAGGTAACTTACGAGGCCATAACCGTAACAGCGGCTTACATCATGATCGACATGGAAACCGGAAGCATTGTAGCCGCCGGGACCGACAGTGCCGGAAAAATTATTGACCGTCCCAACCTTGAGGAAGACGAAAGAGAAACCACCGCCGATTCCATAAAATACAATTTCAAATCGCGGAAGGGCTGGATGTACCGGGTTGTAACTTCGGAAGGAGAGGCGTTTATGTATGCCGATGCAGGGAAAAAAGACAGCAGTGAAGTTTACTTTATCAAAAACGGGAAATACACTACCTGCGATGCCGATCATCCCCATTTTTACATCAATGTAACCCGTGGCAAAGTAATTCCCGACGATAAAATCGTTACGGGTCCGGCCTATCTGGTTATCGGCGACATTCCCACTCCCCTGGCCCTGCCATTCGGGTATTTTCCCAATAAGAAAGGCCGGAAATCGGGCATACTCTTACCCGCCTACGGGGAGTCGCCCGGACTGGGATTTTTCCTGAAAGACGGGGGAGTTTATTTTGGGATCAGCGATTATTTTGACCTTGCCGTTAAGGGAGACATTTACTCCCGTGGAAGTTTTGGGGTAAAAACTTTTTCAAATTATAACCGTCGCTATGCCTATCAGGGAAATCTGGCCCTGGGTTTTTCGAATTTCAGAAACAGTTATCCCGAGTTTCCCGATTTTTCAAAGAACCAGGATTTTTTTATTCGCTGGACCCACACCCAGGATCCCAAAAGAAATCCGACCGTTCGCTTTTCGGCCAATGTAAATGCCTTATCGAGCAATTACAATAAATTTAACTCGAACAACACCAACGATTACCTGAGCAATACTTTTCAGTCGAACCTGGCTTTTACAAAAACCTGGAAGCATTTCAATCTGAACTCCGGTTTGTCGCACAGTCAGAATACCACCACCCGCAAGGTAGATTTAAGTTTGCCGCGTTTAAGTTTTTCCATGAACCGACAGCAGCCCTTCAGTTTATTGAACCGGAGCGGCATTTCGCGAAACAAGTGGTACGATAAAATAGGTATCTCTTACACGGGAGATTTTGAGAACCGCATCAGCATTGCCGATTCCAACTTTTTCAAAAGCAATTTGAGCGACAGTATGCGCTATGCATTCCGGCATGCGGTGCCTTTGCTGGCTAATTTTTCATTTAAGAAAATTCCGGTGGTGTTAACGCCCGCATTTACCTTCAATTCGCTTTGGTATTTCCGGAAAACCGACAAAACCTATTCTTCGGCTGAGGGAGGAGTTGTAGCTACCGAGAGTAATGAGTTCAACATGGTAAATCACTGGAACAGTTCCATCACCGGTGCCACAAAGGTTTACGGCATGTATAGTTTTAACCGGGGAAGAGTTAAAGCCATCCGGCATGTAATGAATCCAACGATAGGATTTTCGTACCGGCCCGATTATGAAGATCCCCGTTTTGGGTATTACGGTTCCTACCTGTTACCCACTACAACGGCGGAGCAGGTTTACAGTCATTTCGAGGGAGGGCTTTTCGGTTCGGCGCCACGGGGGAAGAGTGCCAGTTTAAATTTTGGCTTGAACAACAATCTGGAGATGAAATTACGACCGGGCAAATCCGACACCACCGGGAAAGACAGGAAGGTAGTATTGATAGAGAGTTTTGGATTTAACGGTTCCTACAATTATGCCGTAGAGGCATTTAATTTTTCGCCTTTGAGTTTGTATGCGCGATCGAGGATATGGGATAAGGTAGACATAAATCTGACCGGGCTTATAGATCCATACAAGATAACCGAAAGCGGATTCAGGTACAATCAGTTATTGTGGTCGGATGGAAATCCGGGTCGGTTAACGGCGGCTACGGCAACGGTGGGAACCGGATTCAGCAGTAAGCAGAAAGGAAAGAAGGGCAAGCCCTTGCGCAGCAGTGAGGAGGAGTATGAATACATTCAAAAAAATCCGGGGTATTATGTAGATTTCAATGTGCCCTGGAATTTCCGGCTTGCTTACAATCTGGTTTATAGTCGTCCGGTCCACAAGGAGACCTTGAATCATACTTTGACCATTTCGGGCGATTTCAATTTAACCGACAAGTGGAAGATAGGCGGTGATTCGGGCTATGATTTAACTCAGGGCGATTTTACATTTACGAACATAAGCATTTATCGGGATTTACATTGTTGGGAGATGCAATTTAACTGGATACCTTATGGGTTTCGTAAAAGTTACACCATTGACATTCGGGTAAAGGCATCGGTGCTTCAGGATTTGAAGTTGAGCCGGAAGCGGGATTGGTTTGATTTTAATTGAGAAAATTCCGTGATGCTCAGGGGAATGTGTTGGCTACCTATGAAAAGTTGGTTGTTTCAGGAAATGATAAAATATATTTAGAAAATCAGTATATTTACGGTAGCGCCAGAGTTGGAATGTTAAACAACAAGCTTGACATGAGTACCGCCACCGCTCCCACCCAGTTTTTTACCGACAGTTGTGGACACAGATCCTATGAAATGAGTAATCATTTGGGCAATGTTTTAGCCGTAGTTTCCGATCAAAGGAAGCCGATTGATGTAGGCTCGAACGGGGTAATTGACTACTTCATGGCAGACTTGCTGAGCGCCCAGGATTATTATGCATTCGGAAGTCTGAGCACAAAAAAACAAAGAAAAAAAAGCGAAACCCTGACCGAAGCGAAGCGAGCCACAGGGCTGCTTCCGGATTTCAATTGAATTCCACAATTCACACTGCCATCCACGAAAAAAGTTTATATATTTGTAAACTTTTTTAAGAAATTTGCGTATACTATATGGTAGTACGGTTTAATAATGAGAAACTGGCAAAACTTTACGAAACCCCGCTAAATGAATTAAGAGGAAAACAATCCTATCCCGCAGAAGTTATTACCCAGTTCAAAAAGAAGGTTGCCATTTTGATCGCGAAGGATAAATTTGAAGACCTGAGGGGATTAAAAGGCTTAAATTTCGAATTTTTAAAAGGAGACCGTAAAGGAGAATGTTCAATTCGGTTAAATGATCAATATAGATTAATTTTTATTCCGATGAGTGAAAAAGAAATAAAGATTGTATTAATTACAGATATATCAAAGCATTATGAGTAAGGAAAAGAAGACAGCTAATGAGATGATCCCTGGCGACATTTTTCACCCCGGAGAGCATCTAAAAGATGAAATTCAGGCCCGTGAAATGAGCCAACAGGAATTGGCAGACAAAATGGGACTTAGCAAATCTGAAGTCAGTCTTATTATTAATGGCCACAGGAAATTCACTCCGCTTATTGCCCTCAAACTCGAGGTAGCTCTCGGTGTCAAGGCGGAATTCTGGATGAATCTTCAGATAAAATACGAAATAGATCTCCTTAAACTCAAATACAGTGAAGAGGTTAGAAAAGCAAAAGTACCCGGCTCGAAAAAAGCAAAAATGGAAAAACTGATTGAGGCGGCTTAAACCTTTGAACTTGTCAGTCACGAACAGTCAAACCCTTTGTGAAAGATGGGGCTATAGGAAACAAACCAAAAAAGGGGGCGTGCACGGCCCTCCCCACTACCCAATTAGCATTTTACAAACCCGTAGCCGGTAATTAAACGTTTTTAAACCGTTAATCAAGGTTTATTTTAAAACCGGAATTTCAGGGTGAAAAATTCTGAAGTAATTTAGCTGGATGGCCAACGGTACCCTGCCCTATTCAAATCAAAACCAGCCTCCCCTCCTTCGCTCCTACGGAGCTCCTCCCTACGCAAAAGGGCTTGCGTGAGCCAGGTCGGCGGGTAATTTCGACACCCCTGCCCATTTAAACCGGCGAAAACAAGCCGGATAAACTTGCCCTCCAAAAACCCCTTTTTTCTTATCTTTATTGATTATGAAAATCCTCCTCCCCCTTTTCCTTATTCTGGGCTTCTCTGCTACCGCTCAAAGAGCCGACAGCCTTATCATGCGGAAAATTTTTAAAACCGCCATGGAAGACGGGGAATGCTATAAAAACCTCACTTTCCTTTCTAAAAAAATTGGCCACCGCATCAGCGGATCACCACAGGCTGAACAAGCCGTACAATGGGCCTTCCAACTCATGAAATCCTATAAATTCGATACGGTTTACCTCCAGGAATGTATGGTGCCCGTTTGGGTTAGAGGGGAAAAAGAAAAATGTACCCTGATCTCCAAAAAACTTCCCGCACCCAAAAGCCTTAACGCCTGCGCCCTCGGAAGCTCGGTTCCCACACCCCTCAAAGGGATTGAAGCGGAAGTGGTGGAAATAAAACGCTGGGAAATGCTCGACAGCCTCGGAGAAAAAGGCCTGAAAGGAAAACTGGTTTTCTATAACCGCCCCTTCGATAAATCGCTGGTCTCTACCTTTGAAGCCTATTCCAAAGCGGTCGACCAAAGAACCCTCGGCGCCTCCCGTGCTGCCAAATACGGTGCCGTAGGTATGCTCGTACGAAGCATGACCACCGCCCTCGACGATAACCCGCATACCGGAAACATGCGCTACGACGAATCTTTGCCCAAAATTCCCGGAGCCGCCCTAAGCACCCTGGCCGCCAACGAACTCAGCTACCAACTGAAACTGGATCCGAAACTTAAAGTCAACCTGAAACTGTTTTGCAAAACCCTGCCCGATGCCAAATCTTACAATGTTATCGGAGAAATTAAAGGACGGGAATTCCCCGATGAAATTATTGTGGTAGGCGGTCACCTCGACAGCTGGGATATGGGTGAAGGTGCTCACGACGACGGTGCCGGCTGTGTACAATCTATCGAAGTGCTCCGGCTTTTTAAAGAACTCGGTCTGGTTCCCAAAAGAACCATACGCGCCGTTTTATTCATGAACGAAGAAAACGGACTCAGGGGTGGATTGAAATATGCGGAAATTGCCGCCCTGAAAAAAGAAAAACACCTCGTGGCCATTGAATCCGACCGCGGAGGGTTTACCCCCAGAGGATTTTCTTTTGATACCCTCGACACCCGTACCGAAAGAATTTTTAAATGGAGGGAACTTTTTTCCCCCTACCTCATGGACCTTTTCTTAATTGGCGGAAGCGGTGCAGATGTGGGACCCTTGCGACACCAGGGCTGCCTTACCATGGGCTACCTGCCCGATGCCCAGCGCTATTTCGATTATCACCATACCCCCATCGACAAACTGGAGGCGGTTAACCAACGCGAACTTGAAATGGGCGCCGCAGCTCTTGCCATGATGGTTTTTTTAATCAGTGAATTTGGCTTACATTAAGGCTATGAAAAAGATCATTAAATCTCCCAACGCCCCCGACCCTATTGGTCCTTATAGCCACGGGGTTTCCAAAAACGGCATGCTTTTCATTTCCGGACAAGTTGGAAAAGACCCTAAAACCGGAAATTTGATTCTGGAAAACATTCCGGCCGAGACAAAGCAGGTTATGGAAAACCTGAAGGCCATCCTTACCGAGGCCGGCATGGATTTCTCGCATGTGGTAAAAACCACCATTTTCCTTACCGATATGGGAAATTTTTCCAATGTAAATGAGGTGTACGGTTCCTACTTCAAGGGTGATTTTCCGGCACGGGAAACCGTGGAAGTTTCAGGCCTGCCCCTGGGTGTGAATGTAGAGATCAGTATGGTCGCCATGAAAGAATGAAAAAAAAACTGCTCATCCTCTGCACCGGAAACAGCTGCCGAAGTCAGATGGCTGAAGCCTATTTCAGAAAGTTTCACGGAACTACAATCGAAGTCTTTAGTGCAGGAATTGAAAAACACGGACTCAACCCTACCGCCTTGCGGGTATTACAGGAAGACGGCATCGACACAACAATGCTATTCTCCAAAACCATTGAAGAAATCGATTACAACACCGCAGATATTTTGCTCACCGTTTGCGATCATGCAAAGGAAACCTGTCCTGTGGTTCCCTCAAAAGCAAAAAAAATTCATCACAGCTTTCCCGATCCTGCCCGGTTTTCCGGTACAGAAAGTGAAATTCTGGAAGGGTTCCGAGCCGTGAGAGATACCATTAAATTATATGCAAAGAATTTTTCCGGTTCCTAAAACACTCCTTCTTTTTTCCCTTGCCTGGCCTTTACCCCTACTCCTTCCTGCCCAGTTTGGAGAAACCATAAGAACCGGTCGTCCCGGGCAAGCCATTGGACCTTTTACCGTCGGAAAAAATGTATTTCAGGCCCAGCAGGGGATTGACTATTATGAAACCAGCAAGGGGTTTTTATTAAAATCCATGGTCACAAATCATGTTTTTCGCTTTGGGCTGACTGAAACTGTTGAAATAAGTACGGTTACTGATTACAGAAATGATAAAATAAAGTTTAGCGACACCACCTTCACATTTTCAGGATTTTCAAACCTGCAAATTGGTGGCAGGATTCATTTGATGGACAATAAAGGAATTCGTCCTTCACTGAGTATTCAGGCCAGGGTACGAACGCCCTGGGGAAGCGAAGAATACCAAACCAATAATTTCACACCTGTTGTTATTGTTGCAACCGGAAACAAAATCGGGGAGAAATCAGGATTAAGTACCAATTATATTTTTTCTTACGGAGGGGGAAGGCTGATTGCCAATTATGTACTGAACTACGGTTTAAGCCTGACCGAAAAAATCGGAATATTCGCCGAGGCCTACGGTGCCATTCTGCCCGATGCTACCGTATTGTTTGACACGGGCTTTTCATTCCTGGCCAATTCCGATCTTCAGTTTGATCTTTTTGGAGGATACGGTATGAACCGTGGAGTTCAGGACTGGTTCATAAGCACCGGAATTTCCTGGCGTATGCATAAAAGAAGTCAAAAGGTGGAATAACTTTTAGGGTAAGAACCCGTACAAAGCATGATGAGAACCCTTGGAATTTTATTTTCATTATCCCTGCTTCTGTTTTTTTCATTCCGGTTCAAACAGGAAACAAAAGGCATGGCTGAGATGGAGTTCGGGGAAGCCCTGAATAATAATCTCATTCAAACAGAAGTGGTTTCAACCGGAGGATTGCAGGACTCCAACCTAATACTTAAAATAACCCCTCTGGCGGGCTGCCCCGAAAATATTCATCTGCCTGCGGGTCACAGATTTATTGCAACGGACTCTTCGCATCAGGATTTGATTTTTGCCGGAGATCTTAAAATTAAAACCAAAGGAGGAAAGCCCCTTGTGTCTAAAATTCGCGGTTATTGCTGCGAGGCTACCGACAAGGCTCCCCGTGCCGAATTGAAATACGAAGGCGGATTCAAAGAAGAAGGACATTTACTACAGCTCTGTGAGTTTATTGCCGCCGGAAAATTCGATCCTTCAGCCATTCAAAGTGCCATATGGAGCATCAGCAATGACCATCAGATTGCAGGAGTAATCGGAAAAGATGCGGGCTCTACGGATTCATTGCGAAGATTTCTTGCCAAATTGAAGAACATTGAAATCCCCTGGTATTACCTTTCGTATTTGCCGGGAGGGGAAATACCCTTTTCAGGAAAAGCGGAGTTTATTACCGGATCGCTTTCCTATTACCTGAAGAACAATGCCGTGGTAAGCATAAATGTAAGAAATGCCCAGGGAAAAATAATGAAGGGACTGGTTCAAAGTGTTGGGCAGGGCCCCGGAGAACAAAATTTCCAATTGAAGGTGCGGGTAGAAGGCTGGCCCAAAGGCAGGTATTATGTTGGCATTTACATCGACGGGGGCATACTTTTGGCAAAACACAGCTTTGATATATAGATTTAAAACCGGTTTTTTTGGAATAATTTTTATTTATAACTTAGCTCCATCCCATGGCTAAGTTATTTTTTGGCATCTTGTTTTATGGCTCTGTCCTTATCCCGGCACTCTTAGCCATTGTATATTTTTCCTGGTTTGAATTCTCCGAACTGGGAAGAGTTGCAGAAAATGTTTTTACGATTGGAATAGTACCCGCCGGAATATGCCAATATTTTATCTGCAAAAACGCCTGGAATTTGTTTTTAAAAGACTGGAATAAGTATTACGAAAAAATGCCGGGGCTTCCCATTACCCTATGTACCGTATTTTTAACCCTTGCTCTTAATTTTGGAATAACTCTTAGCCTTTTAGTATACAATGGAGCCGCTTCGGATCCTACGCAGGAGGAGCCTTACGGCAGGATAACCTATGCCCAGCATAATACTCTGTCTGATTCGCCTGGTTTTTACCTGGTAAGAATCCATTACCAAAAATCCGGACTAACGGTATCCCTAAAAACCAATAATTTATACCATACCGGTGATACCTGCCGGCTTCCCTTAAAAAAGGGGAAATTGGGATTTTATTTTATTAAAAAAAAACTAACCTGAATGAAACACTTCTTTTGGTTTAACTGTCTTTTCATGTTTGTTTTTGTGCTCAATGCACAGGACAAAGAGGGCGCAGAAAAATTAGTTTCCGAAGGCATCAAATATCACGACCGCGGGAAATACGAGGACGCTCTTGAGCTTTATGAGAAGGCCCTGAAGCTGGACTCGCACAACCTATATGCCCTTGCCGAAAAATCTATGACCCTGCTTTCTATTAAGGAGTATAAAAAGAGCATAGAGGCCGGAGAAAAAGCCATTGAAAAGCATCCGGGAAATACCGAATTGAAATATGTCTATGTAACCATCGGCAATGCCTATGATGCCCTTAAGGAGTCGCAGAAATCCATTGACCTTTACAACCAGGGCATAAAACTTGCCCCTGATTTTTACCAGCTGCATTTCAACAAAGGCATTACCCTTAGCGGACAAAAAGAACACGACGATGCTTTAAAGTGCTTTGAACGATCCGTCACCTGCAACCCCAAACATCCGGGGAGTCATAATGCAATTGCCAGAACCCTGGAGGTACAAAACAAAAAAATACCTGCGCTTTTGGCTTATGTCAGGTTTATGATTGTGGAACCCACCAGTGGCCGTGCTGCCCAGAATTTTCAGCGCATACGCGTTTTAATGGAGGGAGGTGCCACAAAAACCGACAAAAACAAAATCAATATAACCATAAATGCCTCTTCCCTGGGCGATACCCTTCCGGATGGCAGCAATGCCGATAATAATTTTACCACCCAGGAATTAATACTTGCCCTGTCCGGTGCCCTTTCCATGTCGGACGGCAAGAAAAAGAAAAAACCAAAGTCGGAAGTGGAAACTTTTATTTCCAACTTCGGCTCCTTGTGTTCTTCACTAGAGGAAAGCAGAACCAAAAACAGGGGCTTTTACTGGGAATTTTATGCCGATTATTTCATTGCCCTTCACAATAAAAAACTTACTGAAACCCTGGGATATATTGTTTATGCGAAAAGCGGTGACGAAAAAGTAAGCGATTGGATTAAAAAGAATGAGAAGAAAATCAACGATTTCTTTGAATGGTCGGCCGGTTATGAATGGCCGAAGTTTTAGTTCCATTCCCTGATCGAATTATTTCCGTTTATGCTGGTTGCCTACATTCTTTGCTCTCTGGTTATTTCCGCAACCTGGATTGATTTTTTCCGAAGGATTGATTTTTTTGAAAAAGAAAAACTGAGAGATCTTCTTTTGGTATTCTGCGGGGGCTGCCTTTCCGTATTCGCCGTTTTTTTTATCCACGACCTCATAGGTGATCAGGGAGACTATACAGAATCCTATTCTTCACTTTTTCTTTATCAGGTAATCCGTGTTGGCCTGGTTGAAGAAGCCTGCAAACTCCTACCCTTCCTTATTTTCTGGAAACTGAATCCAAAAGCCCTAAACGAACCCCTTGATTATTTGATTTATGTAGCCGTATCCGCCCTGGGTTTCGCCTGCGTTGAAAACGTACTTTATTTCCAAAACTATGGCCCCGATATAGTTTCAGGCCGCTCCGTACTATCCACCCTGGGACATGTTATGTTCTCGGGTACGGCAGCGTACGGATTTATCCGCAAAAATTTCCAGTTGAAGACCAGGTCCCCGGTTCCCATTTTCAGCTTTCTGGGTTTAGCCGCCCTGATGCATGGTATTTTTAATACACTGGCCTCCTACCATGAAACCCCGGGCGTTGGACTTTTACTCACAGTTTTTTATTTCCTTTTCCTGGTTAACTTTTATGCCGAGGTGCTAAACAATACCATCAACAATTCCCCCTTTTTCGACTTCAAAAAACAAATTCCCGCCTGGAAAATTTGCGGGTTGGTCATTCGCTGGTATGTTCTTATTTTCCTGATCCAACTCGCTATGTTAATTTATACCGGAACTGTGGAAAGCGGGATTTATAAAATTCTTGCTTTTCTTCTTTCCATCGGATTTATTATTTCAATTACCTCGATAAGGCTTTCCCGGATGCGCTTAATTCCCGGAAAATGGAAACGCTTTTCCCTCTCTTTTCCAATTGGAATGGGGGGATTTATCGAACCTGGCTACTCCAACACTTATTTTAAAATAGACGGCCCTGAATTTGATGAGTCGGATCTTGATCAGTTAATAGATAATTTTTTCTTTTTAAAACCCTATTCAAAAAAATCAAAATATTTGAAGCAGATCCGGGTGGCCTACATGGAGAGAAAAATATTTGATGAAGATGAAAGGGCTTATTATGTGATTAGGGTTTTTCTATCAGGGACTTCGGGAGCCTTCGAACGCATGATTCTCATCCCCCGGCTAAAACCTCCCAGTTTCATTTTGAATAAATACCCCCTGGTGTTTCTGTTTTCTCAGAAAGATTCGGGAAACCTTCCTGAATTCATGAAAAACCCCAAAGAACTTATTCTCCGGGAAATGGCCATAGCTATTCCAAGAAAAAAATCTTTCAAAACACCAGGGCCGGGTAATCCCGGGAAGGAAGAAGACAAAATTCACAGGAGACGGGATGCCTAAGAGAGAAGCCGGGTATATAGTTTTTCGTAAAGCGGCAGGATCTTTCCAATTTCAAAGGCATCGGCTCTTTTCAGTGCATTGGCCTTAAATTTCCTCAGCAGTTCATCATTTCCAAGTAAGGAAAGGGCATTCGCCGTCATTTCCTTCACCTCGCCTACCCCGCTCAGAAATCCGGTTTCTCCGTGAATATTCACTTCCGGAATTCCCCCTGTATTGGTGCTGATTACAGGAACTCCACAGGCCATTGCCTCCAAAGCAGCCAGTCCGAAACTTTCGGTTTCGCTGGTGAGTAAAAACAAATCTGAAATTTTTAAAAAAGGAACCGGATCGGTTACCTTACCCAAAAACCGGATGTCGTTGCAGGTGTCCATTTCACGACATAACTTTTCAATGCCGCTCCGCTCCGGGCCGTCGCCTATAAGTAATAAGCGGGCCGGCATTTTTGAACGCACACCTGCAAATACCCTTACCACATCCTCTACTCTTTTCACCTTCCTGAAATTACTCACATGCACCAGAATTTTCTCCCCTCCCGGAGCCAGATGCCTGCGCTGTCGCTCATTAGGCTCCCGGGCATAATCTTCGCGACAAACGAAATTGGGTATGACCTGAATTTCCTTTCGAACTTTAAAATAGCTGCGGGTATCAGCGGCAAGACTTTCAGATACTGCCGTAACGGCCGAACTTTCGTTTATGGCAAATGTGATTACGGGTTCAAAACTGGCATCCCTGCCAACCAGGGTAATATCGGTACCGTGCAGGGTTGTTACATAGGGAATTCTGATGCCCTCGGCCGCCAGAATCCTTGCTGCCATATAAGCCGCCGATGCATGAGGAATGGCATAGTGCACATGCAGTAAATCCAACTTCTCGAATCGCACTACATCAACCAGCTTGCTGGCCAAAACCAATTCATAAGGAGGATAGTCAAACAGGGGATATGAACTTACATTGACCTCATGAAAAAAAACATTTTCCATCCCCTGAATCAATCGCACGGGCTGGGAATAGGAGATAAAATGTATCTCATGCCCTTTCATGGCAAGTGCCTTTCCCAACTCCGTAGCCACTACCCCGGATCCGCCAAATGTGGGATAACAAACAATGCCTATTTTCATGAAATTAAATGTCGAGGGTTATCTGTCCTCCCCTGCCCTTCTTGGTCTTCACATTCTTCAGTTTATGCTCCTGCATGGGACTTAAGCCGGTTCCCTCAAAATTTTCATCCAGATCTTCTTCTTTTTGGGGAAGCAAATCCACATTCTTAATCTTATCCACAGGAATCTTGTTTCCTTTAGCCTTTACGCCCATAACTTCGATAAATTCCGCCAGTTTTATTTTGGAAGGTTTTTTATCCTTTACACGGGTGTGAACCTCTATTACGGGCTCGCTCTGCGTGGTTGCAATTTCCAAGCCATTATCATTACCCTCAGGAATAAACAAAACCTTATCGGTTCTGACCTCAGGAACAAACCGCTTTACGAAAAATCCCTTTTTGGAAGCATCGTAATACACGGCCGACACTATGGCTTTGGGATTAAACTTTTCAATCAGGATTACATCCTCTTCAAAGTGAATGGTAGGTTCGAACCCGGTAATGCGGTATTCGCCTTTTTGGGTAATGGATAAAATTTTATCATCCGGCGCAAAATTACCCAGGAAGGTACCTTTGCCGGTGGTATTCAGACGGTGTACGGTATCGTCGAACCATACTTTCTCTTTAACTACTTTACCTTTCCTTTGCTCCACTACCACAACTTTCCTTACAAAGTATTTAGTTACCTGATTGCCGATGGTGCTTCGTCCTTTTACGGCAAGGGTATCGAAATCTACCTCCAGCTCGGTCTTACGAAGGCTGGGCATGGCCCTAAGAATTACATTTACCACTTCGGTTTCTTCGTTCGGATTAACGCTGAAGTAAAGCACTTCGCTACCGGGCGTTCCCCGTGTAAGGGAATATACTTTATCGCGGGTAACACCGCCCACATTGAAGCGTTTCATATAAGTAATGCCCTTCGGACCATCCCGGTAAATCATGTGGTAAACCGTTCGGTCGTCGCTCCGGTTGAAAATGGCTACATGGAGGATGTCTTTTCCGACAAAGGTTTTTTCAGCCATTTTGGTGACCACCATATTTCCATCCTTCCGGAACACAATTACCTCATCCAGCTCAGAGCAATCACACAGGAACTCATCCTTTTTCAATCCCCAGCCGATGAATCCTTCTTCCCGGTTCACATACAACTTGGTATTATTAACGATTACCTGACGGGCTTCAATTACTTCGAAGTTCCGGATCTCGGTACGACGCTCCCGCCCTGTTCCGAAATCTTTTTTCAGATCCTTGAAATAGTTGATGGCATATTCAGTAATCGAGGCAAGATTACCTTTTACCTCTTCAATCGCCTTATCGAGTCCTTTAATATGCTCATCGGCTTTTTTGGCATCAAACTTTGAAATCCGCTTAATCTTAATCTCTGTAAGCTTCGTGATATCCTCGGTGGTTATTTCACGAAGGAATTTTTTCTTGTAGGGTTTTAATCCCTTATCAATGGCTTGAATAACATCTTCCCAGGTTTCGCAATCTTCAATATCGCGGTAAATCCGTTTTTCAATAAATATTTTCTCAAGTGAACTGAAATGCCAGTCTTCCTGCAGCTCATGTAATTTTATTTCCAGTTCTTTCTGGAGTAATTCCCGCGTAAAATCAGCATTCCTGCGAAGTATCTCGTTCACACCCACGAAAACGGGTTTGTCGTTTTCAATGACTACGGCATTCGGGGAAATACTTATTTCGCATTGAGTAAAGGCATACAGCGCATCGATGGTTTTGTCTGGATCAACACCCTGGGCCAAATGCACCACAATTTCAACCTGCTCGGCGGTATTGTCTTCTACCTTACGGATTTTAATTTTTCCTTTGTCGTTGGCCTGAAGTATGCTGTCGATCAAACCTCCCGTAGTACTTCCGAAAGGAATTTCAGTAATTACCAGGGTCTTTTTATCTTCCTGACGGATGCGGGCCCTTACCCTAACCTTACCGCCTCTTTGCCCTTCGTTATAGGCCGAAAAATCCGCCAGACCGCCGGTGGGGAAATCGGGAAGGATATTGGTTTTCTTCCCTTTGAGCGCCTGAATGGAAGCATCAACCAATTCGTTAAAATTATGCGGCAGAATTTTGCAGGACAATCCCACGGCAATTCCTTCCACGCCCTGGGCCAGCAGCAGGGGAAATTTTACCGGAAGGGTTTCGGGTTCTTTATTTCGGCCGTCGTAACTGGAAAGCCAGTTGGTGGTTTTGGGATTAAAAACAACAGCCAGGGCAAATTTGGAAAGGCGGGCTTCAATATATCGGGGTGCGGCAGCACTATCACCGGTGAGAATATTTCCCCAGTTTCCCTGCATATCTATAAGCAAATCACGCTGACCGAGCTGCACCAATGCTTCTCCGATAGAGGCATCCCCGTGAGGGTGATACTTCATGGTATTACCGATCAGGTTGGCTACTTTATTGTAACGGCCGTCCTCGAGTTCCCACATGGAATGAAGAATCCTCCTTTGCACAGGCTTCAATCCGTCGAACATATGCGGCACCGCACGCTCGAGAATAACATAGGAGGCATAATCCAAAAACCAGTCCTGGTACATGCCCGAGAGGTGAGTTACGGTATTGCCTTTATTTTTTTCTTTATCGGTCATAAATTCACAAAAGGGGTTTATACATAAGCCTGATCTTTTTCAACTTTCAGGTTTTCAATGATAAAATTCTGGCGCTCCGGCGTGTTTTTTCCCATGTAATACCCCAATACGGCAGGTATTTTTGAGTCCTGGTCAACAATTACCGGGTCAAGACGGATATCTTTTCCAATGAAATTCCTGAACTCGTCGGGAGAAATTTCACCCAATCCCTTAAACCGGGTTATTTCGGGTTTCCCGCCCAGATGCGCAATAGCGGTTTGCTTTTCTTCTTCGCTGTAGCAATAAAAAGTTTCCTTTTTGTTTCTCACCCTGAAAAGCGGAGTTTGCAACACATACACATGTCCGTTCTTTACCAGATCCGGGAAAAACTGCAGGAAAAAAGTGAGCAATAAAAGCCGGATATGCATCCCGTCAACATCGGCATCGGTTGCCAGTACCACATTATTATAGCGAAGGTTTTCCAGACTTTCTTCAATATCAAGCGCGGCCTGAATGAGGTTGAACTCCTCATTTTCATAAACCACTTTTTTGGTCAGGCCGTAAGCATTCAGGGGCTTTCCTTTCAAACTGAAAACGGCTTGTGTTTCCACATCACGCACTTTGGTAATGGATCCCGAAGCTGAATCTCCCTCGCAAAGGAAAAGCGTGGTTTCAAGCCTTCTTTCGTGGTTGGAGTTGTAGTGAACCCGGCAATCGCGAAGCTTTTTATTATGCAGGGAAGCTTTCTTGGCTCTTTCACGGGCCAGTTTCTGGATACCGGAAAGCTCCTTACGCTCTCTTTCACTTTGAATAATTTTCTGCAACAGGGCTTCGGCGGTTTTCGGATGCTGGTGCAGGTAATTGTCGAGGGCCTGCTTCATAAAGTCGCCCACGAAGGACTTCATGGAAGGTCCCTTGGGTCCTACATCCTGACTGCCGAGTTTGGTTTTCGTCTGTGATTCAAATACTGGTTCCAACACCTTAACACTCACTGCGGCCACAATAGAAGTACGGATGTCTACCGCTTCAAAATCTTTTTTGTAAAAGTCGCGAACGGTTTTCACCAGGGCTTCACGAAAGGCGGCCTGGTGGGTACCGCCCTGAGTGGTATGCTGTCCGTTAACGAAGGAATAATATTCTTCCCCGTATTGGGAGTTGTGATAAGTCATGGCCACCTCAATATCATCGCCCTTCAGATGAATGATGGGGAACAAGGCCTGCTCGGCATCAATGGTTCGCTCGAGCAAATCGCGGAGGCCGTTTTCAGAAATGTATTTTTTATCGTTATAGGTTAAGGTGAGACCCGTATTCAGAAAAGCGTAATTCCAGAGCATCCGGTCGATGTACTCATCAAGGTGCTTGTATTTACCAAAAAGCTTGTCGTCGGGTTTGTAGGTTACAAGAGTTCCGTTTTTTTCATCGGTCTTTTTCGGCTTCTCTTCCTTTTTCAGGTTTCCGCGTTCAAACTCGGCCACCACCATCTTTCCGTCGCGGATAGATTGTATTTTGAAATACTGGCTCAATGCATTTACTGCTTTGGTTCCCACCCCGTTCAAACCCACCGACTTTTTAAAAGCCTCAGAGTCGTATTTGGCTCCGGTGTTTATTTTTGAAACAACATCCACAACTTTTCCCAGCGGAACGCCACGGCCGTAATCCCTTACCGTCATTACACCGTCTTCCAGTTTTATTTCAATTTGTTTTCCATAACCCATCACATATTCGTCGATGCAGTTATCGATCACTTCCTTCAGCAATACATATACCCCATCGTCGTGGGAAGAACCATCTCCCAGCTTACCGATGTACATCCCCGGCCGCAGGCGAATATGCTCTTTCCAGTCGAGGGATTTAATATCATCTTCTGTGTATTTCACTTTTTCTGCCATCAATTTCCTATTATCCGTTTATATAATTTACACATTAAATCTGAAATGCATCACATCGCCGTCTTCTACCAGATATTCTTTTCCTTCCACAGACAGTTTTCCGGCTTCCTTGCAGGCATTTTCGGAACCCAGTTTTACAAAATCATTGAACTTAATTACCTCCGCCCGGATAAATCCTTTTTCAAAATCGGTATGAATTACTCCGGCGGC
>ERZ869936.402-NODE-402-length-42444-cov-7.411593_pt1 | contig 42444 bp, 39 predicted proteins | sample MGYA00520876_ERZ869936 | MGnify/ENA primary metagenome ERZ869936 (study PRJEB32218, sample SAMN09650985) | biofilter metagenome | isolation source: enrty point of leading RO module | place: Saudi Arabia: Thuwal, RO plant located on Red Sea | collected 2016-02-17 ... | reverse complement strand
CGGCGCAGCCGCCCGGCGCAACGCGCCGGGTCGGGGCCATGGATGGCCCCGATCAATCCCTCTCCCTGAACCCAACAGAAAGCCCGCTCCGAGAGCGGGCTTTTTTTATGGCTAGGGGAGCTGCAGATGAGAACCCCGAGGTTCGACGAAATCGCAGGAAGCGATTTCGGACGCTGCAGCCGCCCGGCGCAACGCGCCGGGTCGGGGCCAGGGACGGCCCGGCCAGTCCTGCCGTTCAGGTCTCGAGGGAAGCCCGCTCCACGGGCGGGTTCGACCGCGACGGTTGCGCGCGCCGCTCAGGCGCCGATCGTCCGCACCCCGTTTTCACCGGCGATCAGCAGCACGTCGGCGCCGCGCTGGGCGAAGATACCGTTCGCAATGACGCCCGGTATCTGGTTGATCCGGTTCTCGAGCTCCGGGGGATTCGTGATCGACAGGTTGTGGACGTCGAGAATGTGGTTGCCGTTGTCCGTCACGAAATTCTCGCGCCAGATGGGCTGCCCGCGCATCTTGACGAGCTTGCGAGCAACGAAGGACTGGGCCATCGGCAGCACCTCTATCGGCAGCGGGAACTTGCCAAGCATGCCCACCAGCTTCGAATCGTCGACGATGCAGACGAACTTGCGCGAGGCGGCGGCCAGGATCTTCTCGCGGGTCAGCGCGCCGCCGCCGCCCTTGATCAGCTGGCGGTGCTTGGTCGCCTCGTCGGCGCCGTCGATGTACAGGTCCAGGTCGCCGACGTCGCGCAGCGGCGCGACCCTGAAGCCGGCATCCTCGAGCCGCTTCGTGGTCGCCGTGGAACTCGAGACCACTGCCTCGAGCCGGTCGGCATACGAGGGCAGGAAGTCGATCAGGCAATTGACCGTGCTGCCCGTGCCGACACCCAGCACGATGCCGGGTTCGATGTACTGCAGCGCGGCCTTCGCCGCGCTCATTTTCTTGGCTGTCTGATCCATCTTGCGGTTCGCCGCTGCCAGCAGGTTCGGCGCTCCGGCGATTTGCAGGCCGGTGCCGTATATGGGCCCGGAGAATAACGGATCGATTCGGCTTTGGCTACGACGCAGGTCGCGGTATCTGCCCGTTCCAGAACGAAATATGCCCGCTTGCGCGGGCATATTTCGTGGTCTGTGAAGAAGACCTGCGGGAAGCTGACTCGGGCCGGGGTGTAACGAGGCCCCGTCCGGGCCGCCACCGCATTGTTGCGGTCAGCGCTTTTTCGAAGCCTTTTTCCTGCTGGACTTCTTGCGCGTGGCCTTTCTCTTGGTCTTGCGCTTGGCTTTCTTTTTGGCCTTTTTCTTGGCCTTCTTTTTCACCTTGCGCTTGGCTTTCTTTTTGGCCTTTTTCTTGGCCTTCTTCTTCACCTTGCGTTTGGCTTTCTTTTTGGCCTTTTTCTTGGCCTTCTTCTTCACCTTGCGTTTGGCTTTCTTTTTGGCCTTTTTCTTGGCCTTCTTCTTCACCTTGCGCTTCGCTTTCTTTTTAGCCTTCTTTTTGGTCTTGCGCTTGGCGGCTTTCTTTTTTGCCTTCTTCTTCGTCTTGCGCTTCGCGGCCTTCTTCTTCGTGGCCCGTTTCGCTGTCTTGCGCTTAGCAACCTTCTTCTTGGTTACTTTGCGCTTCGAGGCGGTTTTCCGCTTCGAAGCCTTTTTCCTTGACTTCTTTTTGGTAGCCATAGTTTTCTCCGTGTCGGGTACCCGGGCCTGAGTATATACAACAAAAGCAAAAAATCCAGCAGCTTAAGTGACGTCGGTCACAACGCGCACGACCGGGAAAACAAGCATCGAAGGCGCGTATTTGCGCAAGCAGGATCGAACGTTGTTCGGGAGGCGCCGCGCACGCATACGAAAGCCGGTAACGCGATCGGTTCGAACACTCGCGCGTGCCGCGTCACGCACCCTCGCCGACGCGTGCCGAGTGCGCGTTTCGAGTGCGCGAGTATCGGGCATGAAACAACGCCGCAGTCACTGCCGATACTTGTCGCAATGACAGGCCGGCACACAGTGCACGCCGGGCGGCGGTGGAAAAATTGCCGAAAACTAAGGACTTGAAACGCGTTTCGCGATGCGTTCGCCGAATTCGGCGGGCGCAGCGACTGTCGGCAATTCGCGACGGTGTTTCATGGCCGGGACCTGGCTGCGAGTGCTTGTCGTTATGCACGACGACGGCGAGAGGCGAGGCGAGCGAGCGCGCTGCGTCGGCGAATCGTGCGTGCGCAGGCGCGCGCGCTGGCCAAAGGCCGTCGGCGTCGGCGGCGCGCGGAACGTCGATGAAGCGCCCGGCGATGCGGCGAAGGCTGCCGCCGACGCGCGCCCCGGCGAGCGGTCCTTGCCGCGCCCGGGGCAGGAAAATCGCGCAGGTTGCGCGCAAAGAGAGGAGGCGCCTCCCGCCTGTGCCGTTACCGGTCGTCGCTCTCGAACCGGAGCAACAGGTGGGGTCAGCCGTGACGGCACCAGGCTATCCACACGCGGTGGTTTTGCACACATGCCGCCGACAGAGCACGACCCCGAGGTGATAATTTAGGGTCGAAAGGTATCCAGACCGGTATCGAACACCGCAGGAGACGCCAATACTGTTCGCGGGTATTGCCCGACCGCTCAGAGGTCGAGCTGCTGACTGTTACCCAGGGCCGATTCTACACGATCGGCGATCAGCTTGATGCGCTGCCCGACATTGCCCTCGATCTCGCGATCGCGGGCTTTCGCGTGCAGCAGCTCGTTCGCCATGTTGAGCGCCGCCATCACGGCGATGCGGTCGAGCCCGACGACCTTGCCGCTGTCGCGGATCTCGCGCATCTTCGCGTTCAGGATTTCCGCCGAGTCGAGCAGGTCGGTGCGCTCGCTGGCCGGGCAGGCTACCTGGTATTCCTTTTCCAGGATGCGGACGCTGACGTGGGCGTAGGGCTCGTTCATGGTGTACTCCGGGATGGGTCCTGGACAGCCGCATTTCAAGCGGCTGCCGCGGCGATCAGCTGCCCTGTTCCATGGCCTTCAGGCGCCCGATCATCGCTTCCACGCGGGCCCGTACCTGCTCGTTCTTCTGCAGCAGCGTGGCGCGCTCCGCGGTCAGCGTGTCCTGTCGCTGCTTCAGCGTGCGGTTCTCGTCTTTGAGCTCGTCGCAGACCTTGACCAGCGCGTCGACGCGCTGCTCGAGGCGCCTGAGATCGCCCTCGACGGTAGATTTGCTGTCCTCGGCCATGCCGGCAATATAGAGCCGCGCACAGGCAGAATCAATCGGCCGGCGCGTGGCCTGCAGGCACGATCCATGGGATCATCCCGGGCTTCGCAGCCGGCACGCACGAGCATGCAGACGACGGATTACGACGAACTCGAAGCGGCACTGCGCCGCGCGGGCTCCACCTGGGAGGTGGCGCAGGCGCACGGCCTGTTGTGCAGCCGGCTGGCGGCGGAGGGGCGCGACGCCGGCAGCGGCTGGCTGCAGCAGGTCCTCGAGGGGACCGACGCCGACAACGCGCAGCGCGGCGAGTGCGAACGCCTGCTGGCCGAGTTGTTCGCCGGGAGCTACCAGCAGCTCGCCGAGCGCCAGTCTGCCTTCGCTCCGCTGCTGCCGGACGACGATGAGCCGGCACCGCGTCGCGCGCAGGCGCTGGCGCACTGGTGCGAGGGTTTCCTGCACGGGCTGGTCAGCGGCGGGCGCAACGAGGCGGTCCGCGAGCGGCTGGCGCAGGAGCCGCTCGCCGACCTGGTGCGGGACCTGTTGCAGATCACCCGCGCGGAGGTCGACGAGGGCGACGGCGCCGAGGGCAATGAACGCGCCTACGCGGAGCTGGTCGAATACGTGCGCGTCGCCGCGCAGATCGCCTACGAGGAACTCGCCCCGCTGCGCCCGCCCGCCAGCGCCGCGGGGGGGGCGCCCGGGCCGCTGCATTGAACGATCTTTCCAGGCACGAGAGAGCATGAACCCGAAGGAATTCGCGAAGCGCCGCCGGCAACTCATGCGCATGGTGGGCGACGACGGCGTCGCCCTGCTGCCGAGTGCGCCGATCCGGACGCGCAGCCGTGACGTCGAGTATCGCTACCGCCAGGACAGCGACTTCTACTACCTGACCGGTTTCGCCGAACCCGATGCCGTCGCGGTGCTGGCCCCGGGCCGCGACAACGCCGAGTACCTGCTGTTCTGCCGCGAGCGCGACCGTGACAAGGAGCGCTGGGACGGCCGGCGCGCCGGGCCGGACGGCGCAGTGAGCGAGCACGGCGCGGACGACGCGTTCCCGATCGACGACATTGACGACATCCTGCCCGGCATCATCGAGTCGCGCCGCCGGGTCTATTACACGATGGGCGCCTACGCAGACTTCGATACCCGGGTCACGGACTGGATTAACTCGCTGCGCTCGCGCGGGGTCGCCGCGCACACGCCGCACGAGTTCGTCGCGCTGGACCACCTCCTGCACGACATGCGCCTGTACAAGAGCCGCGCCGAGATAAGCGCGATGCGCCGGGCGGCACGCGTCGCCTGCGCCGCGCACCGGCGCGCAATGCAGCTCGCGCGACCCGGCCTGCGCGAATACGAACTCGAGGCGGAGTTCATCCACGAATTCCGCCGCGCCAACGCGCGCTACTCGTACAGTCCGATCGTCGGCGGTGGCGCCAACGCCTGCACGCTGCACTACGTGGACAACGCCGCCGAGCTGGCCGACGGCGACCTGGTGCTGATCGACGCGGGCTGCGAGCTCGACTACTACGCGTCCGACGTGACCCGGACGTTCCCCGTCAACGGCCGCTTCAGCCCCGAGCAGCGCGCCGTCTACGAGATCGTGCTCGAGGCGCAGCTGGCGGCGATCGACAAGACCCGGGTCGGCAACCACTGGAACGAGCCGCACGACGCGGCCGTGCGCGTCATCACGCGTGGCCTGAAGCAGCTGGGGCTGCTGCAAGGTACGCTCGGCAAGCTGATCCGCGACGGCGCCTATCGCGAGTATTTCATGCACCGCACCGGCCACTGGATCGGGATGGACGTGCACGACGTCGGCGACTACAAGGTCGGCGACGAGTGTCGCCTGCTGGAACCCGGCATGGTGACCACGGTCGAGCCCGGCATCTACCTGTCGGCCGCCCGTTCCGTGCCGGCGCGTTTCCGCAACATCGGCATACGCATCGAGGACGACGTCGCGGTCACCCGGGGCGGCCCCGACGTCCTCAGCAAGGCGCTGGTCAAGGATCCCGACGAGATCGAGAGGCTGATGGCGGCGTGAGCGCAGCCGACTACGACATCGTCATCGCCGGCGGCGGCATGATCGGCACCAGCCTCGCGCTGGCACTGGCCGGCAGCGGCCGCGCGATCGCGGTGGTCGAGCCGGTGGCGCGGCAGGACGCAGCCCAGCCGAGTTTCGACGATCGCTCGACCGCGCTGTCGCGCAGCAGCCAGCGCACGTTCTCCGCGCTGGGGCTCTGGTCCGCGATCGCCGCGGCGGCGACGCCGATCCGGCACATCCACGTTTCGGATCGCGGTCGCTTTGGCTTCTCGCACATCGATGCCGACGAGCAGGGCGTCGAGGCGCTCGGTTACGTCGTCATCAACCGGGTACTCGGCGAGGTGCTGCAGCAGGCGCTGGCGGACGCGAGCAATGTCGACCTGTTGTGCCCGGCGCGCATCACCGGCGTCCGCAATGCCGACGACGCTGTCAGCGTGACGCTCGACGAAGGCGACAGGAGCCTGCGCGCGCGCCTGCTGGTGGCCGCGGACGGCGCGCGTTCCGGCGTCCGCGAGATGCTCGGCATCGGCGCGCAGCAGGTGGACTATGGCCAGCACGCGGTGATCGGCAACCTGCTGCCGTCGCGGCCGCACGACGACACGGCCTGGGAGCGCTTCACCGAGGACGGCCCGCTTGCCATGCAGCCGCTCGCCGAGCAGCGCGCCGCCTTCGTCTGGACTCTGCCCCCGGCGATCGCCGACCGGGTCATGCAACTCGACGACGCTGCCTTCACCGCGCGCCTGCAGGATGCCTTCGGCTTCCGGCTGGGGCGCTTTTCGCGAGTCGGTCGGCGGGCCCGCTACCCGCTCGGCCTGTCGCGTGCGCTCGGCCTCGTGTCCGGGCGCGGCGTCGTCGTCGGCAACGCCGCGCACGGACTGCACCCGGTTGCGGCGCAGGGCTTCAATCTCGGCCTGCGCGACGTCGCCGCGCTCGCCGACTGCATCGCCGGCAGCAACGACCCCGGCGACGCCGCGCTGCTCGAACGCTACGCAGATTGGCGGCGCGGCGACCAGGACAAGCTCGTGCGCTTCACGGACGGACTCGTCCGGCTGTTCGGCAGCAACCGGCCGCCGCTGCGCGTGTTGCGCAACCTCGGCATGCTCGGCTTCGACCTGCTGCCGGGAGTCCGCCGCCAGTTCGCGCGCCACACGATGGGCCTCGCCGGCCGCCTGCCGCGGCTGTCGCGCGGCCTGCCGCCGGAATGAAATCGCGCCTGCGCATCCTGATTGCCGGCGGCGGGTCGATCGGACTCTGCGCGGCCGCGATGTTCGCGGCGCTGCCACGCCGCGACCGGCTGTCGATAACCCTGGTCGACGCAGGGCCCGCGCCGGGCTCGCCGCTGGATGGCGACGTCGGGCTGCGGGTGTCCGCGCTGTCGGCCGGCACGCTGGCGCGGCTCGACCAGCTCGGCGCGGGCGCGACGCTCGCACAGCGCGAGTGCCCGTACGCCGACATGCGGGTCTGGGACGAGGCCGGCGATGCCTTCGGGCCTGAGACGCTGCACTTCTCGGCTGCGGAAATGGCCCTGCCGGCGCTCGGGTCCATCGTCGAGGACGGACTGCTGCGTCATGCGCTCGCCGAACGCCTGGCCGACTGCGACGTCAGCTTGCGTTTCGACGCCGCCGTGCAGTCCTTCGCCACGGGCGGCGCCGGGTGCCGGGCCAGGCTCGCGGACGGCGAAACGCTCGTGGCCGACCTGCTGGTCGCCGCCGACGGTGCGCGCTCGGCCGTGCGCGAGGCCGCCGGCATCGAGCTCGACGGCTGGCGCTATCCGCAGTCCGCCCTCGTCACCCACGCCCGGCCGGAACGCGGGCACGAGCACACGGCCTGGCAGCGTTTTCTCGCGAACGGCCCGCTCGCATTGCTGCCGCTCGCCGACGGCCGAGTGTCAATCGTCTGGTCGACCGGCAGCGCCGAGGCGCGCCGGCTCGGCGACGCGACGGACGACGAACTGTCCGCGGAGCTGACCGCGGCCAGCGACCGCGTGCTCGGGCGACTCGAAGTGGCGGCCGGGCGCGCGGTGTTGCCGCTCGCCGCCCGGCACGCGCGCCGCTACGTGCAGCGCGGCGTCGCGTTGATCGGCGATGCCGCGCACACGGTGCACCCGCTGGCCGGCCAGGGCGCGAACCTCGGCATCGCGGACGCCGCCGCGCTGGCGCAGGTCGTCGATGCTGCGCTGGCTGCCGGCGAGTTCCCGGCGGACCTGCCGGTGCTGCGCCGCTACGAACGGCAGCGGCGCGGCGCGAACGCTGCCATGCTGTATTTCATCGACGGGCTGAACCGCCTGTTCGGCAGCGAGCGCGCGCCGCTCGCCACGCTGCGCGGCAGCGGCATGCGGCTGTTCAACCGGAGCGGGCCGCTCAAGCGGCGCGCGATGCGCGTGGCGCTGGGCTTCGACGCCGGCGGCGCGCTCGGCCGGTGATTGCCGCCGCCGAAAACGCTATTATCACGGCTACCGCAGGCAGACCGCCCGCGCCGCCGTCCGAGAACAAGACCGAGGGAAGGTGACGGCGCCGGCGCGGATCGAGAGGCATTCCTTGCAGTTTCCCGAATCCGGATCGCGATCATCCGCTGAACCGGGCCTCGCAGGCCCATGACAAGGCGCTACGTTTTCACGCTGGCGATACTCCTGACCGTTACCGGTGTCGGGATGTTCCTTTACAAGTGGCAGTCGCTGGGTTTCCCGCTGTCCGTGCAGCAGCAGACTCCGACCTGGATCGTCGAGACGTCGATCCGCTTCGACGCCGGCCGCGGCTCGATCAAGGTCAACCTGCAAATCCCGACGCTGACACCGGGCTTCGAACGCCTCGACGACTATGCCGTGTCCAAGAACTACGGCTTCGGCGTCAACTACGTGGGCACGCGCCGCGAGGCGCAGTGGACCATCCGCCGCGCCAGTGGACCGCAGACGCTGTACTACCGGATCGTCGTGTTCGAAAACCCGAACGCGAACCAGTCGGACATCACGCCGCCGTTCCCGCTGCCGCCGGTCATCAACGAGCCGATGAAGACGGCCGTCGACGTCATCGTCGAGGAGGTGCGCGAGCATTCCGCCGACGCGGCGTCGTTCACGGCCGAGCTGCTGAGGCTCGCCAACGACCCGTCGCCGAACCCGAACATCGAGCTGCTGCTGGCCGACGCCGGCGGCCGCGCGGGCTTCGTGCAGACGATGACGACGGTGCTGGCGGCGGCGCGCATCCCGGCCCGCATGATCCGCGGCATCGAACTCGCCGACCAGCAGCGGCAGGCCGACATCGTGCCGTGGCTCGAGATCCACGACGGCGACCGCTGGCGCTACTTCAACCCCGCCACCGGCGAGGAGTCCCTGCCCGACGATTACCTGATCTGGTGGCGCGGCGGCGAACCGCTGGTCAGCGTCGAGGGCGGCAGCAACGTCGACGTCGGTTTCGCCGTCAAGCGCTACTACCTCGACACGATGGAGATCGCGCGCCAGCGGGCCGCCCGCGACGAGGCCGTGCTGGTCGATTTCTCGCTGTTCAGCCTGCCGATCCAGACCCAGGCCGTCTACGCGGTCATCCTGATGATCCCGCTCGGCGCGCTGGTCGTCGTGCTGATGCGCAACGTGATCGGCATCGATACCTTCGGCACCTTCATGCCGGTGCTGATCGCGCTGTCTTTCCGCGAGACCCAGCTGCTGCGCGGCATCCTGCTGTTCACGCTGCTGGTCGCGCTCGGCCTGTCGATACGTTTCCTGCTCGAGCGATTGCGCCTGCTGCTGGTGCCGCGCCTGTCCGCCGTGCTGATCGTGGTCGTGCTGCTGATGCTGCTGATCAGCATCCTGACGCACAAGCTTGGTATCGAGACCGGGCTGTCGGTCGCCCTGTTCCCGATGGTCATCATCGCGATGACGATCGAGCGCATGTCCGTCGTCTGGGAGGAGCGCGGTCCCGGCGACGCGATGCGCAGCGCCACGGGCAGCCTGACCGTCGCGCTGCTCGCATACTTCGTCATGGGCATGAACTGGCTCGAGCACATCGTCTTCACGTTCCCGGAACTGCTGCTGGTCGTGCTGGCTGCCGTCATCCTGCTCGGCCGCTACACGGGCTACCGCCTGACCGAGCTGAAACGCTTCAGCTCGCTCGCGAAGTGACGCGGGTCGGGAGCGGCTGATGTTCGGGCTGGCGCGCAAGCTTGCCGACGCGGGGGTCCTCGGCCTCAACAAGCGCAATGCCGAGCTGATCATGCGCCTGAACCCGCGGCACCTGTACCCGCGGGTCGACGACAAGTCGCTGACCAAGAAACTCGCGCTCGAGGCCGGCATGGCCGTGCCGGACCTCTACGGCCTGATCCGTAACCAGGGCGAGGTGCGCAATTTCCAGGAAATCGTGGCCGAGCACGAGAGCTTCGTGATCAAGCCGGCAGGTGGCAGCGGCGGCGACGGCATCGTCGTCATCACCGGCCGCTCGAAGCGCAAGCGCGACAACTTCCGGCTGGCGAACGGCTTGTTGATCACCCGCGAGGAACTCGAGCACCACATCTCGAACGTCGTGGGCGGCCAGTACAGCCTGACCGGCAATCCCGACATCGCGATGGTCGAATACTGCGTGAAGTTCGACCCGCTGTTCAACGACGTGAGTTTCCAGGGCGTGCCGGACGTGCGGGTCATCGTCTACCGCGGCTACCCGGCCATGGCGATGGTGCGCCTGCCGACGCGCAGCTCGGACGGCAAGGCCAACCTGCACCAGGGCGCGGTTGGGGCCGGCGTGGACGTGGCCAGCGGCCGCACGCTGGGCGGCGTGCTGCAGAACCTGGTCGTCGACGAGCACCCGGACACCGGCAGCCTGATCGGCGGGCTGAAGATCCCGAACTGGGAGTTCATCCTCGAGTCGTCCGCGCGCGGCTACGAGGTCACCGGCCTCGGCTACCTCGGCGTGGACATTGTCATCGACCGCGACCTCGGGCCGCTGATCCTCGAGATGAACGCCCGACCCGGCCTGAATATCCAGATCGCCAACGGCATGGGCATCGTGAACCGGCTCAAGCGGATCGACGAGATCTACGACCCGGCGGCCGACCCGGCGACCCGCGCACAGGTCGCACAGCGCGAGTTCGTCGCGCCCGTGCCGGAACGGCCGGCGAGCGCGGTCGCCTGAGGCCCGGCGGCCGCCCGGCCCGTCAGAGCTGGCTGGCCAGCCAGCGCTCCATGCGGATCTCGAGTACCTCGAGCGGCAGCGCACCGCCGCCGAGCAGCGCGTCGTGGAAGGCCCGGACGTCGAATCGTTCGCCGAGCATCGTCTCGGCGCGCCGCCGAAGTTCGAGAATCTTCAGCTGCCCGATCTTGTAGGCCAGCGCCTGCCCGGGCCAGGCGATGTAGCGGTCGATCTCGTTGATGATGTCGAGCTCGGTCTTCGCCGCGTTGTCCTTGAAGAAGTCGATCGCCTGCTGGCGGCTCCAGCCCTTGTAGTGCATGCCGGTGTCGACGACGAGGCGCACCGCGCGCCACATCTCGTAGGTCAGCGCGCCGAAGCGCGAGTACGGGTCCTCGTACAGGCCCATCTCGTAGCCGAGGCTCTCGCTGTACAGGCCCCAGCCCTCGACGAAGGCCGTGAAGCCGGAAAAGCGGCGGAACGGCGGCAGGTCGCCCAGTTCCTGCTGCAGCGCGATCTGCAGGTGGTGGCCGGGTACCGCCTCGTGAACGGACAGCACCTCGATTTCATACTTCGGCCGGACCTCCGGCTTGTACAGGTTGACGTAGTAATAACCGGCGCGGCTGCCGTCCGCGGCCGGCGGGCTGTAATAGGCCGTGGTCGTGTCGGGCGCGATGTTGTCCGGGATCGGCCGCAGGCCGTAGGGTGTGCGCGGCAGCCGGCCGAACAGCTTCACGAGCAGCGGGTCGATGCGCTTGCTGGTCGCGAGGTAAGCCTCGAACAGCTCGTCCGGGTCGTCGTAGTAGAACTGCGGGTCGGTGCGCAGGAACTCGAGGAAATCACTGAAACTGCCGTCGAAGCCGGTTTCGTCGATGACCAGCTGCATCTCGTCGCGGATGCGCCGTACCTCGTCGAGCCCGAGCCTGTGAATCTCGTCGGGCGTCATGCGCGTCGTCGTGAAGCTGCGCGCGCGGTACTCGTAGAAGGCGCGGCCGTTCGGCAGCTCCGAGGCGCCGATGGTCTCGCGCGCTGCGGGCAGGTAACGCTCTTCGAAGTAGCGCGAGAACTCGCGGTAGGCCGGCACGATGTCGTCCTCGATGATCGTGCGTGCCCGCGCCCGCAGTCGCTCCTGTTCCGCGGCCGGGATCGACTCGGGCAGCGTCGCAAACGCGCCCCAGAACGGGCTGTCCTCGGCGTCTTCCGCGAGCTGCGCGTCGATCTGCGGCGGGATGCGCTCCATCAGCACGCGCGGCGGCACAAAGCCTTCCCGCCGGCCGAGTTCCTGCAGCTCCATCGTCTGCTCGATCACCTCGGGCACCTTCTCCATGCGCGCGAGCCAGTCCTCGACGTCGGCGACGGTGTCGAGCGGCAGACTTTCCGCCGTCGCCTCGAGCGACTGGACGCCGCCGCGCTGGTTGATCGGCATCAGCCAGTCGCGGTAGCGGTGGCCTTCGAGTTCGTCCTCGAGATCGCGCCGGAACAGGTCGTAATTGAGCGCCGCGTCCTCGTCGAGCCCGGCCGGATCGATCGCGAGCAGCCGGGCGAGAAAATCCGCGCGCGCCTCGCGGCGTGCCTCGAAAGCCTCCGGCCGCAGGTCCGTCCAGCGGTCGTTGTAACGGCGATCGCCGAGTCGCGAGGCAAACACCGGGCTCTGCTCGAGCTGCCACTGCCAGGCCTCCTCGAGCAGTGCCGCGAAGTCCTCGGCCGGGCCGGCGGCGGCCGGACCGAGCGTCAGCAGGGCGAGCAGGGCGGTCGTGAGCAGGCGGGACATGGCGGGCTCCGGCGGCGGGCGAGACGGCATTGTTGCGGCCGCGGCCGCGGCTGGCAACCCGGGGGCCGGTTGGCTATGATGCGGCCTCTAATCAATAGGGTCCGTGGAAGAGACCCCGGCTTCGCAGCCGGGGCGCCGAAGGCGCAACTCGCCCGGAAACGCTCAGGCAGAAGGACCGCGCACCCTGATTGGCTCTGGAGAGCGGCCGGAACGCGGCCCACCGAAGGGGTAGTCGGGCCCGGCCCGCCAGATCTCTCAGGTCATCGGACAGAGGGGCCATCGAGCGCCGCGCTTGCGGAGGTCGATGGCCTTTTTCATATGCGTGGCGGGAGACGCCCGCCGCCAACGCCGATCGAGGAGCAGGGCATGGGGCTCAGGACGCCACTCTACAAGCAGCACGTCGACGCGGGCGCCCGGATCGTCGATTTCGGCGGCTGGGACATGCCGCTGCACTACGGCTCGCAGGTGGAGGAGCACCACGCAGTGCGGCAGGACGCCGGGGCCTTCGACGTCTCGCACATGACCATCGTCGACCTGGAGGGCGACGCCTGCCGCGAATTCCTCTCGCGACTGCTGGCCAACGACATCGGCAAACTCAAGACGCCCGGCAAGGCCCTGTACAGCTGCATGCTGAACGAGGACGGCGGCGTCGTCGACGACCTGATCACCTATTACCTCGACGACCGGCACTATCGGATGGTCGTCAATGCCGCGACGCGCGAACAGGACCTGCAGTGGATCCTGAAGCAGGCCGAGGGCCGCGACGTCGAAGTTACCGAGCAGCCGGACCTCGCGATGGTCGCCGTGCAGGGACCCGCGGCCCGCGACAAGGCCGCCGGCCTGCTGGAACCCGCGCTGCGCGACGGCGCGCTCGCGCTGAAGCCGTTCACGGCGCTTGCTGCCGACGAGCTGTTCGTTGCGCGCACCGGCTACACCGGCGAGGACGGCTGGGAAATCGTGATGCCGGCCGCCGCGGCCGCGGACTTCTGGCAGGGCCTCGTCGACGCCGGCGTCCGGCCCTGCGGGCTCGGCGCCCGCGACACGCTGCGGCTGGAGGCAGGCATGAACCTGTACGGCACCGACATGGACCTCGAGGTCTCGCCGCTCGAGTGCGGGCTCGCGTGGACGGTCGCCTTCGAGCCGCACGACCGCGACTTCATCGGTCGCGCGGCCCTCGAGGCGCAGCGCCGCGATCCGCAGCGCCGGCGCTTCAGCGGGCTGCTGCTCGAAGGCCGCGGCGTGCTGCGCAACCACCAGCGCGTCGTCGTGGACGGCGCGGGCGAGGGCGAAATCACGAGCGGCGGCTTCTCGCCCACGCTCGGTCGCTCGATCGCGTTGGCCAGGCTGCCCGCGGGTGACTATGATCGGGCCCAGGTCGACGTGCGCGGCAAGCTGCTCGACGTCCGGCTGGTCAGTCCGCCCTTCGTGTGCAACGGCAAGGCCCGCATCGAACTGTAACGAGCGCGGGCGCCCGGTCGCCCGCGGCCCCTACGACCCCCGCAACGAGAACGGAACCCGAGGATCGAAGCAATGAGCGAACTGCCCGGAGACCTGCTATTCACCGCCGAGCACGAGTGGCTGCGCAAGGAAGACGACGGCAGCCTGACGATCGGCATCACGGATCACGCCCAGGCGGCGCTCGGCGACCTCGTCTACGTCGAGCTGCCGGAGGTGGGCCAGGAGCTCGAGAGCGGCGCGGAGATGGCCGTCGTCGAGTCGGTCAAGGCGGCCTCGGACGTCTACGCGCCGGTGTCCGGCAGCGTGCTCGAGGTCAACGAGGCGCTGGCCGACGATCCCGAGACGATCAACTCGGACCCCTACGGCGACGGCTGGATCGTGCGGGTGCAGCCCGGCGACGACAGCGTCGACACGATGACGCCCGACGAGTACCAGCAGTTCCTGGACGAACTCGAAGACTGACACCGAGCGACCGAGCCGCATGCCATTCATACCGCATACCGACGACGACGTGCAGCACATGCTGCAGACGATCGGCGTCAACCGAATCGACGACCTGTTCGACGAAATCCCCCGCGACCTGCTGATCGACGAGCTCGCCGGCGTTCCGGACGCATTGTCGGAGATGGAGATCACGCGCCTGATGCGCGCGCGCGCCGCCCGGGACGGTGCGGCACTCAACTTCATCGGCGCAGGTGCCTACGAGCATCACATCCCGAGCGTGGTCTGGGATATCGCGACGCGCGGCGAGTTCTACAGTGCCTACACGCCCTACCAGGCGGAGGCCAGCCAGGGGACGCTGCAGACGATTTACGAATTCCAGTCGATGATCACGGCGCTGACCGGGCTGTACGCGAGCAATGCCTCGCTGTACGACGGCGCCTCGGCGCTGGCCGAGGCGGCGCTGATGGCGGTGCGCGCGAACCGCAAGTCGAAGTCGAAGCGCGTTCTGCTGGCCGCCGGCGTCAACCGCACCTACCGGCGCGTCGCGGAGGCGATCGCCGGCACGCAGGGCCTCGAATTCGACGAACTGCCGCGCAACGCGGCGGGCACGACCGACCTCGACGCGCTGGGCGACGCCGGGCCGGCGCCGGTCGCCGTCGTCATCCAGCAGCCGACCTTCTTCGGCACGCTGGACGCGATCGACCGGCTGACCGACTGGGCGCACGAACAGGGCGCGCTGGTCATCGCGGTCGTCAACCCGACCTCGCTCGCGCTGCTCAAGGCGCCCGGCCACTGGGGCGCGCTCGGCGCGGACATCGCCTGTGGCGAGGGCCAGCCCTGCGGCGTGCCGCTGTCCTCCGGCGGTCCGTACTTCGGCTTCATGGCCTGCGGCGAGAAACTCGTGCGGCAGATGCCGGGCCGCATCGTCGGCCGCACCACGGACCTCGAGGGCCGCGACGGCTTCACGCTCACACTGCAGGCGCGCGAGCAGCACATACGCCGCTCGAAGGCCACGTCGAACATCTGCACGAACCAGGGCCTGATGGTAACGGCCGCGACGATCTACCTGTCACTGCTCGGTCTCGACGGGCTGAAGCGTGTCGCCGCGACCTCGCAGCAGCGCACGGCCGCGCTGGTCGAGCGGCTGACCGCGATCGACGGCGTCAGCCGCCTGTTCGGCGGGCCGCATTTCCACGAGGCCGCGCTCAGGCTGCCGCGGCCGGCGGCCGAGGTGCTCGAGGGGCTGGCAGCGCAGGACGTGCTCGGCGGCTACGACCTCAAGCGCCGTTACCCGGAACTCGGCGACGCCATGCTGGTCTGCGCGACCGAGACCAAGACCGACGCCGACCTCGATGCCTACGCCGCCGCGTTGCGGCAGGTGCTCGGGGCGGCCTGAGTCACAGGGAGACGCGACGATGGCAAGGGTAAGCTGGCAAGGCAGTCACTTCGAGATCTCGGGCGACCTGCCGACGGTGGGCAGCCGCGCGGCGGACGTGTCGCTGGTCAACACCGACCTGTGCGACATGTCGCTTGCGAACTGGATGGGCAAGCGCAAGATCCTTAACATCTTTCCCAGCATCGACACGCCGATCTGCGCCAAGTCGGTCGTCGCCTTCGACAAGCTGTCGGCCGGGCACGACGACATCGCGATGCTGATGATCTCCTACGACCTGCCGTTCGCCCACCTGCGCTTTCGCAAGGAGCAGGGGCTCGAGCGAGTCGTACAGCTCTCGGCGATCCGCCACGCCGGCTTCGGCGAGAACTACGGTGTGCTGATTACCGAAGGGCCGCTGGCGGGCATGTTCGCGCGCGCCATCGTGGTTCTCGACGAGAACAACACGGTCGTGCACCGCGAGCTGGTCGAGGACCTCGACAACGAACCGGATTACGTCGCCGCGCTGGCGGCGCTCGGCATCGAGGCCGACATGGATCTCACCTGCGACTGACCACGAGAGACGACAGAACGACATGACCGAACCGCTGATCTTCGAGAAATCCCGCGCCGGCCGGCGCGCTTTCGCCCAGGCGCCGCGCGACCTGCCGAAAACGGACATCCCGGCCGCATTCCTGCGCGAGGACACGCCGCTGCTGCCGGAGGTCTCGGAGCTGCAGGTCGTGCGTCACTTCACGCGCCTCTCGCAGCTGAACTTCTCGATCGACACGCACTTCTACCCGCTGGGTTCGTGCACGATGAAATACAACCCGCGGGCCTGCAACACGCTCGCGCTGTTGCCCGGCTTCGCCGGCCGGCACCCGCTCGGTCCCGAGAGCCACGGGCAGGGCTTCCTCGCCTGCATGTACGAGCTGCAGGACATGCTGAAGGCCGTGACCGGCATGCAGGCCGTGTCGCTGACGCCGATGGCAGGCGCCCAGGGCGAGTTCGCCGGCGTCGCGATGATCCGCGCCTACCACAAGGCGCGCGGCGACGACGAGCGCAGCGAGATCATCGTGCCGGACGCCGCGCACGGCACGAACCCGGCCACGGCGACGATGTGCGGCATGAGCGTCGTCGAGCTGCCGACGGACGAGGACGGCGACGTCGACCTCGAGGCGCTGCAGAACGCGGTCGGCCCGAAGACGGCCGGCATCATGCTGACGAACCCGTCGACGCTCGGCGTGTTCGAGCGCAAGATCGTCGACGTCGCGAAAATCGTTCACGATGCGGGCGGCCTGCTGTACTACGACGGCGCGAACCTGAACGCGATTCTCGGCAAGGTCCGGCCGGGTGACATGGGCTTCGACGTCATCCACATGAACCTGCACAAGACCTTCTCGACGCCGCACGGCGGCGGCGGCCCCGGTTCCGGCGCCGTCGGCGTGGGCAAGCGACTGATGCCCTACATGCCCCTGCCGGTCGTCGGCCGCGAGGGCGAGGGCAGCGATGCGCGCTACCGCTGGCTGACCGAAGACGACCTGCCGGACTCGATCGGGCGCCTGTCCGGCTTCATGGGCAACGCCGGGGTGCTGCTCAGGGCCTACGTCTACATGCGCATGGTCGGCCGGGACGGCATGCGCCGGATCGGCGAGTTCGCGACACTGAATGCGAACTACCTGCAGGCGCGGCTGAAGCAGGCGGGCTTCCGCCTGGCATTCCCGGAGCGGCGGGCCAGCCACGAATTCATCGTCACGCTGAAGAACGAGGCGAAGACGCTGCAACTCACGGCGATGGACATCGCCAAGGCGCTGCTGGACTACGGCTTCCACGCGCCGACGACCTACTTCCCGCTGCTCGTGCCCGAGTGCCTGCTGATCGAGCCGACCGAGACCGAGAGCCGCGAGGCGCTGGACCGTTTCGTCGACGCGATGCTCGCGATCGTCGAGGAGGCGAAGCAGGAGCCGGGCAAGCACAAGGAGGCGCCGTTCACGATGCCGGTGCGGCGCCTGGACGACGTCAAGGCGGCGCGCCAGCTGGATCTCGCCTGGCGGGCCGGCTGAGGGCGGGAACCGTCGGGCGGTTTTACAGTCCGTAAGTAACCGTCCTTAAGTTAACAGGGTCCACGAAGGGCCCCGCCCAACCCCTACAATAGATCCCCTATGCTGAGCAGACTGACTACCGTGGCCGCCCTCCTCGGGTTGCTGCTTTCGCCCGCCGTCGCCGAGGAACCGGAGTGGGTCGGCACCCTCGAGCGTATCTCGTCCGGGGTCGTCTCGATTCGCGTCGATTCCACGCGTGCCTTCGATACCGAGTGGAACTCCTCGTCGCAGGCGACCGGTTTCGTCGTCGACGCAGAGCGCGGCATCATCCTGACCAATCGCCACGTCGTGACCCCCGGGCCGGTCGTGGCGGAAGCGGTGTTCCTGAACAACGAGGAAGTGCGGCTCCGCCCGATCTACCGCGACCCGGTGCACGACTTCGGCTTCTTCAGCTACGACCCGGCCGAACTCCGCTACATCGAACCGGCGGAATTGCCGCTGGTGCCGGGCGCCGCGGGCATCGGCCGCGAGATCCGGGTGGTCGGCAACGACGCCGGCGAGCAGCTGTCGATCCTGGCCGGCACGATTGCCCGGCTGGACCGTCGCGCGCCGGAATACGGGCGCGGCAAGTACAACGACTTCAATACCTTCTATTTCCAGGCGGCCTCGGGCACCTCCGGCGGTTCGTCCGGTTCGCCGGTGGTCAACATCGAGGGCCAGGTCGTCGCGCTGAACGCGGGCGGCAACAACCAGGCCGCGAGCAGTTTCTTCCTGCCGCTCGACCGCATCGAGCGGGCACTCCGGCTGCTGCAGGACGGCCGGTCGGTCAGCCGCGGCACGTTGCAGACCGAGTTCGTGCGTCGCACCTACGACGAGCTCACGCGCCTCGGGCTGCGGCCGGAGACCGAGACGCTGGTGCGCGAGCGCTTCCCCGAGCAGACCGGCATGCTGACCGTGCAGCAGGTCATCCCGGGCTCGCCCGCGGACGGCCCGCTGCAGCCCGGCGACATCCTCGTACGCGTCGACGGCGAACTCGTGACCGAATTCGTCCCGCTCGCGGCCACGCTGGACGACAGGGTCGGCGAGCGCGTCAGGCTGGACATCGAACGCGGCGGCCGGCAGCTCTCTGCCGAACTCGACGTATCGGACCTGCACGCGATCACACCCGACGAGTACCTCGAGTTCGGCGACGCGATCGTCAACGACCTGTCCTACCAGCAGGCGCGGCACTACAACAAGCCGATCGAGGGCGTCTACGTCGCGAACCCGGGCTACATGCTGGCGCGCGCGGCGATCCCGCGCGGCGCCGTGATCTCCGAGATCGGTGGCAAGCCGGTCGCGTCGATCGACGATCTCGAGACGGAGCTCGAAGCGCTCGCCGACGGTGAGCGCGCCACCGTGCGCTTCACGACGATCGAGGATCCGCGCAACAGCATCGTACGTTCGATAACGATGGACCGGACCTGGTTCCCGGCCCGGCGCTGCGCGCGCAACGACGATACCGGCCTGTGGCCCTGCCGCGAGCTGGCCGCCGGCCCGGCGCCCGAGCCTCCGGACGGCGGCAGCACGCGTTTCACGCCGCACGACGACCCGCGCGTCAACGCCGTGCGGCCGTCGCTGGTCATGGTCAACTTCGACCTGCCGTACACGGTCTCCGGCGTAGCCGACCGTCACTACTACGGCACCGGTGTCGTCGTTGACGCCCGCCGCGGGCTGGTCGTCGTCGACCGCAACACGGTGCCGGTGGCGATGGGCGACGTTACGGTCACGTTCGCCGGCTCGCTCGAGGTGCCGGGCCGGGTCGAATTCATCCATCCGCTGCACAACCTGGCGGTCGTTGCCTACGATCCGGCGCTGATCGGCGATACGCCCGTGCGCGCCGCGCGCTTCGAGCCGAAGCGGCTGGTGCCCGGCGAGAAGGTCTGGGTCGTCGGTCTCAAGGGCGACCACCAGGTCGCGCACCAGGAAAGCACCGTGGCCTCGGTCGACCCGCTGGTGCTGCCGCTGTCGCGCACGATGCGTTTCCGCGACAGCAACCTGGAGGGCGTGTCGCTGGTCAGCGCGCCCGGCGATTTCGACGGCGTCATCGTCAACGGCAAGGGCCAGGTGCGCGCGATGTGGTCGAGCTTCGCCTTCCAGAGCGGCAGCGAGTCCGGCCAGATCAACCGCGGCGTCTCCGCCGACCTGGTAGTCGAGCTGCTGGACGTCGTGCGCTCCGGTCGTCCCTTTTACTCGCTCGAGACCGAGCTCGGCTACGCGCCGCTGTTCGCCGCTCGCAAGCTCGGCCTCGACGAGGACTGGCTGGAACGTCTCGAGCGCCACGACCCGAAGGGCCGGCGCGCGCTAAGCGTACAGCGCATCGTTGCCGGCTCGCCGGCAGACGCGGTCCTGAAGAACGGCGACATGATCCTCGCGATCGACGGCAACATCGTGACCAGCTTCCGCGAATTCGAGCGCGCCGTGCAGCAGCCCGGCGTCGCCGTCACGGTATGGCGCGACGGCGAGGCGCTGGACCTCGACATCGACACGGTGGCACTCGACGGCGAAGGCATCAGCCAGGCGCTGTCCTGGTCCGGCGCGCTGCTGCAAAACCCGCACCGGGCCATGGCCGTGCAGCGCGGCATCGAGCCCGACGGCGTCTACGTCGCGTTCTACAGCTACGGTTCGCCCGCCACGCGCTACGGGCTGTGGGCGGGGCGCCGGATCGTGGCCGTGGACGAGACCGACACGCCCGACCTCGAGACCTTTCTGCAGGTCGTCGCGGGCAAACGCGAGCAGGAATCGGTACGCTTGAAGACCGTCACCTGGAACGGCGCGGTCGAAGTCATAACGCTGAAACCCGACAACCACTACTGGCCTGCCTACGAGATCCGGCGGACACCCGATGGCTGGCAGCGCCGATCGATAAGCTGAGGACTAAAGGTGAGCGCGACAACAACAACAATAAAATGCCTCCCCCCACTGCTCGCCCTGCTGCTGGCCGCCGCGGCCCCGGCGCAGACGCTGTACAAGTACCGCGGCGCGGCGGGCGAGTGGATATTCACCGACCGCCAGCCGGCCCTGCTGGACGGCGTCGAGACCCGCGAACTGGCGCGGGCCCGCGCGGCCGGCAAGGTCGAACTCGAGCGCCACAGTGCGAACGGCCGGCAGACGCTGCTGGCGAGCAACACGCTGCACGCGCCCGTGCAGCTGAGGCTGCTGCCGCCGGGCGCCACCAGCCCGTACGCGGAGGGCTACCGCGACTGGGTGCTGCCGCCGCACAGCCGCATCGAGCTGCAGGCCTTCGAGGTCGGCACGCCCGCGGCCGCGGCGAGTACGGAGCAGCGCTACACCTGGCTGATCGGTGACCCGGAGTCGCGGCACGCGCCGGACACGCTGTACCGCGCACCGTTCCCGGTGGCCGTGACCCACCGTGTATCGCAGGCCTGGCCGAGCCTCGCGACGCACACGACGCCGGACAGCGCGCACGCGGTCGACATCGCGATGCCGGTCGGCAGCAACGTGCACGCCGCGCGCGAAGGCGTCGTCGTCGAGGTCGCCGCCGGCAACTTCCGCTCGACGTCGACGCCGGGCGATCCGTCCGCGCGAGCCAACCTCGTGCGCATACTCCACGAGGACGGCACCTTTGCGATCTACGCGCACCTGAACTGGAACTCGATCCGGGTGCGGCCGGGCGACCGCGTGCGCGCCGGACAGTACATCGCCGACTCCGGCAACACGGGCTTCTCGACCGGGCCGCACCTGCACTTCGTCGTCCTGAAGAATGCCGGCCTGCGCATGACCTCGCTGCCGGTGACTTTCGCCGGGCGCAACGGCGAGCCGGTCGTGGCCCGCGCCGGCAGCCTGCTGACGAGCTACTGAGGGTCGCCGGCGCTGAGTTTCCTCGCGAGCTCGTCGAGGTCGGCGAGCGGCAGGTCGCAGACGCTGCCGGTGCAGCGGTAGGCCAGCGTGCCCGACTCGGCCGGACGCCGCTCCGCCAGCGCCCCCTGCAGGCCTTGCGCACCCGCCGGGATGCCGAACACGAGCCGCGACGGCGCGTACAGCCGGCCCAGCGCGTCCTGCCAGCGGTCGAGTTCCGGCTGCGCGCCGCGAATTACGACGATTTCCGGGTGCTCGAGATACTCGGCCAGCGCGGCCAGCAGGCTGACGTGGCCCTGCGGGTATTTCTCGAGCGTCGGCCAGGCGCAGGCCAGCACACGCGCCGCCGCGTCCAGGTAGCGCGTCTCGCCGAGCAGGAAGCCGAGCCGCTGCAGCGCGAGCGCCGCGACGCCGTTGCCCGAGGGCAGCGCCTCGTCGGCCAGCGGCTTGGCGCGGTGCATGAGTTGCTCGTGGTCGTCGGCCGTGAACCAGAAGCCGCCCGCCTCGCGGTCCTCGAAATGCGCGAGCAGCAGCTCCGCGAGTGTCACGGCGAACTCGAGGTCCTCGTTGCGCCACTCGCACTGCAAGAGTTCGAGCAGGGCGTCCAGCAAGAACGCGTGGTCGTCCAGGTAGGCCGGGAAGCGCGCACGGCCGTCCTTCCAGCTCGCGTAAAGCCGGCCGTCGACCAGCAGCTCGCCGCGCAGGAAGTCGGTCGCGCGCCGCGCGGCGTCCGCCCAGGCCGGCTCCTGCAGCGCGCGCGACGCGATCGCGAGGCCGCGGATCGCGAGCGCGTTCCAGGATGTCAGCCGCTTGTCGTCCAGGCCCGGCGGCACGCGCTTGCGACGCGCGGCGAGCAGCGTGCGCCGCGCGGCCTCGAGGCGTTCGTCGAGCTCGCTCTGCGTGACGCCGAGCTCGCCCGCGAGCGCCCCGGCGTCCGCCTGTTTGGCCAGGTGCCAGTGGCCCTCGAAGTTCGGCTCGCGGTCCAGGCCGTAGTATCGGCTCGCGGCCGCGTACTGCGCATCCGGCAGCAGCGCCCGCACCTCGTCCGGGGTCCAGACGTAGTACTTGCCTTCCTCGCCTTCCGAGTCGGCGTCGAGGCTCGAGTAGAAGCCGCCCTCCGGCGCCTGCAGGCGCGCGAGCAGCCAGCCGGCGGTCCGCGCTGCGACCTCGTGGAACTCGGGCTCGCCGGTCGCGAGCGCCGCCTGCGCATAGCAGGCGAGTAGCGGCCCGTTGTCGTAGAGCATCTTCTCGAAGTGCGGAATCTGCCAGTAGCGGTCCACCGAGTAGCGGCAGAAGCCTCCGCCGAGGTGGTCCCGTATGCCGCCGTCGGCCATGCGCTTCAGCGTCAGCGACACGAGGTAGAGCGCGTCGATGTCGGGCTCCGCGGCGTGCGCCGTAGAGCGCCAGTGGCGCAGCAGCCACTCGAGCACGGCGGCGTGCGGGAACTTGGGCGCGCCCTCGAAGCCGCCGTAGTCGCGGTCGAACTGCCGGTTGAACGCCTGGCGGGCTGCGGCCAGCGGCGCGGCGGACAGTGCCTCGGCCGGCGCGGCCGAGGCCGGCTCGAGCTGTGCCAGGATCGCCGCCAGCTGCTCGGCCTGCGCCTTGACGTCGCCGCGGTTCTCGGCGAAGTAGTCGGCCACCCGCTCGAGCAGCTCGGTGAACGCGGGCATGCCGTAGCGCGCGTCCTTCGGGAAATAGGTGCCGCCGAAGAACGGCCGCTGATCGTGGGGATTCAGGAACATCGTCAGCGGCCAGCCGCCCGGCCGCTGGGTCAGGAGCTGGTGCGCCGTCTGGTACAGCCGGTCCACGTCCGGTCGTTCCTCGCGGTCGACCTTGACGTTGACGAAGCGCGCGTTCATGACCGCGGCCGTCGCGTCGTCCTCGAAGGACTCGTGGGCCATCACGTGGCACCAGTGGCAGGCCGAGTAGCCGACCGACAGTAGCACCGGCACGTCGCGCTCGCGCGCGGCGGCGAATGCATCCTCGCCCCAGGGATACCAGTGCACCGGGTTGTCGGCGTGCTGCAGCAGGTAGGGGCTGGTCTCGCCGGCCAGGCGGTTCTCGGCGTCGCTCATCGCGGGTCGTCGGGCTCGTCGTGTGGCGGGTCGTGGCGGGGGCCGCGACCGCCGTTCCGGGGTCGCCACTATACCGGATTGCGGCTTTACTCGCGGGCGGCGGACAGGCAATCTCTCGCGCAATGCTCGAGTACCCCGACATCGACCCGGTCATCTTCTCGATCGGCTTCCTGAAGATCCGCTGGTACGGCCTGATGTACGTCATCGGCTTCGTGCTGGCCTGGTGGCTCGCCCGGCGCCGCGCCGCGCGGCCGTACACGCCGGTCCGGCCCGCGCAGGTCGATGACCTGATCTTCTACTGCATGCTCGGCGTCATCATCGGCGGCCGGCTCGGCTACAGCCTGGTCTACGGCTGGCAGCAGGTGCTCGCCGACCCGCTGTACATCGTCCGCATTACCGAGGGCGGCATGTCCTTCCACGGCGGCCTCGTCGGCGTCATGACGGCGCTGTGGCTCTACGCGCGCAAGCTCGGCCGGCGCTTCTGGGAGATCGGCGATTTCGTGGCACCCCTGGCGCCGCTTGGCTTGGGCTTCGGCCGCATCGGCAACTTCATCAACGGCGAATTGTGGGGCAAGCCGACCGACGTGCCGTGGAGCTTCAACGTGGACGGCGTTGCGCTGCACCCGTCGCAGCTCTACGAGTCCGCGCTCGAGGGCTTCGTGCTGTTCGCGATCGTCTGGTGGTTCTCGGCGAAAGAGCGTCCGGTCGGTGCCGTGTCCGGCGTGTTCCTGGTCGGCTACGGCGTGTTTCGCTTCTTCGTCGAGTTCTACCGGGTGCCTGACGCGCACCTGGGCTACCTGGCGCTCGACTGGCTCACGATGGGGCAGATCCTGTCGCTGCCGATGATCGCGCTCGGTGCGCTACTATTGTGGCTCGCCTACCGCGGCCGCGGCCCGCAGGGAGTGACGGCCTGACATGCGCCAGTATCTCGACTTCATGCGCCAGGTGCGCGAGCGCGGGGTCCGCAAGGAGGACCGCACCGGCACCGGCACGCTGTCCCTGTTCGGTCTGCAGATGCGCTTCGACCTCGCGGCCGGCTTCCCGATGGTCACGACCAAGAAGCTGCACCTGCGCTCGATCATCCACGAGCTGCTGTGGTTCCTGCAGGGCGAATCGAACGTCCGCTACCTTAACGAAAACGGCGTGTCGATCTGGGACGAGTGGGCGGACGAGCAGGGCGAACTCGGCCCGATCTACGGCGTGCAGTGGCGCAGCTGGCCGACCCGCGACGGCGGCACCGTCGACCAGATCAGCGACGTGCTCGAACGGATCAGGACGGATCCCGACTCGCGCCGCTTGATCGTCAGCGCCTGGAACGTCGGCGAGCTAGAGCAGATGGCGCTGCCGCCCTGCCACACGCTGTTCCAGTTCTGGGTCGCCGAGGGCAGGCTGTCCTGCCAGCTGTACCAGCGCAGCGCGGACATCTTCCTCGGCGTGCCTTTCAATATCGCGAGCTACGCGCTGCTGACGCACATGATGGCCCAGCAGGCGGACCTGAAAGTCGGCGAGTTCATCTGGACCGGCGGCGACTGCCACCTGTACCTGAATCACCTCGAGCAGGCCGACGAGCAACTCTCGCGCGAGCCGCTGCCGCTGCCGACGCTGGCGATACGGCGGCGCCCGGACAGCCTGTTCGACTACCGCTTCGAGGACTTCGAGGTTCTCAACTACCAGTCGCACCCGCACATCAGGGCCGCCGTCGCGGTCTAGCGGGATAACGGCATGCCCGCGCGCGTTTCCCTCATCGTCGCCGCGGCGACGAATAACGTCATCGGCCTGCGCGGCGAGCTGCCGTGGCACCTGCCCGATGACCTGAAACGCTTCAAGCGACTGACGATGGGCAAGCCCGTCGTCATGGGCCGGCTGACCCACGAGTCCATCGGCCGCGCGCTCCCGGGGCGACGCAACATCGTGATCTCGCGCCAGCCGCGCTACGCGGCCGAGGGCTGCGAGGTCGTCGCGACGCCCGAAGCGGCATTGGAACTCGCGCACGACGCCGACGAGATCATGGTGATCGGCGGCGGCCGCATCTACGCGCAGCTGCTGCCGCAGGCGGACCGCATCTACCTGACCCGGGTGCTGGCACGGCCGGAGGGCGACGCGTTCTTCCCGGAGCTCGATCCCGCCGACTGGCGCATCGCCGGGATCGAGGAACACCCGGCGGGCGCGGACGGCACGCCCGGCAGCAGTTTCCAGGTGCTGGAGCGGGTGGCGCGGCGGCTGTGAATCTCGCGACGGCCACGCTGCTGCTGCCGGTCCTGCTTGCAATGGGGCCGCTGGCAGCAGAGGACAGCGTGGGCCTGCTCGAGCCGTTGCCGCCCGCCGAAGCGGCAGCAGTGGCAGCAAGGCATGAGATTTCATTGCTTCGGCAGACCTGGGAGGCCAAGCGCTACCGGCTCGTCCGCATCAACGCTGACGCGCTGCAATCGCGAGCGCCGTTACGGCTCGACCTGTTTCCCGACTTGAGTCTCGTCGCCGATCCGCAGCGCATTTCGACCCGGGGCCGCTGCATCGACGGCAGGCCGACGGTGCTGGCCTGGGAAGGCACACTGCGCGGTCAGCCGCACGACGCCGAGGAGTTGCCCGCTGCACGGGATGGCGAGACTTCGGACGACATTTACGCGTCGATTACCGCCGTCAGCATTATCGCCGTGCTGGGCGCCTGGGACCCCGAGCGGGAGCGCGCCGTGTCGCTGCGCGCGGTCGACGCAGCCGGGGAACCCATCGGCCGGGACGTCCTCGAACGTCACGCCTCGCCGTTTTACGAAGTAGCCGCCGATCTCGAACCGTTGGTCCCGCCGGCAACGTATCGGCTGCAGGCGCTCCCGGCCGATCCCCGCATTCACCTCGTGATGGAACTGGACCCGGAGCGGCAACTGACGCGTAGCTTGCACGGCGGCCCGCTGAATGCCGAAGAACGGGAGGCGCGCCTGCGCTGGTACGAGGAATTCGTCGAATCGCTGGCTAGCGAACCGGGGAAACGACCCCGGCACTAGCGCGCGGCAAGGCCGGCCCGGCTAGCCGGACGGCAGGGGCGGCAGCGCTTCGCGCACGCGGCGCACGGCCGCGTCGAGATCGATGTCACCGAGATCGCCGGCCCCGGCGACCAGCTCGCGCAGCAGTGCCTGCTGCTTCGCCCCGCGCTGCTGCGCGACGGCGTAGGGGATTTCCGCGTGGAACATGACCATCGAGTAGCGCGGGATGAACTGCCCCGGCAGCCGGCGTTCCAGTTCGAACGCGAGCTGCTTGGACAGCACGAAGGCCGGGTCCCGCACCCGGTCGCGCATCTCGACGTAGTTGTCGAGCGCCATGTCGGCGATCGCATTGGCGTTCGGCAGCTGTTGCCGCTCGAACGCGGCGAAGGCCCGCTCCCAGTCGGTCTCGCCCGCGGCCAGGATCTCGTCGAGCACGCGGCAGTCCTCGAACGCGATGTTCATGCCCTGGCCGTGGAAGGGCACGATCGCGTGCGCGGCGTCGCCGATCAGCAGCACGTCGCCGTCGTGCCAGTGGCGGCAGCGGACCGTGCCGAGGATGCCGGTCGGGTTTTCGAGGAACTCGTCGGCGAGACCCGGCAGCAGTGGCACGACGTCGGCGAATTCGCGCTCGAAAAACGCCTGCACGGTGGCCTCGGTGTCCAGCCTCGCGAAGGAGGGCTCGCCCTCGTTCGGCAGGAACAGCGTGAGCGTGAAGTCGCCGCCCGGGTTCGGCAGCGCGATCAGCATGAAGCCGCCGCGCGGCCAGATGTGCAGCGCGCCGGGGTCCAGCCGGAACCCGCCGTCGGCGTCGGGCGGCAGCGTCAGCTCCTTGTAGCCGTGCGGCAGCAGTTCCTCGCTCGGCGCGATGCGGCTGACCGCCGCGTAGGCCTGCCGCACCGGCGAGCCGGCGCCGTCAGCGGCGATCAGCGGGCGCCCGGCGAGCACGGTTTGCTCGCCGCTGTCGACGTCGACGAGCGCCAGGCTGCGCGTCGCCGGGTCGTAGTGCTCCGCGCGCTGGCCGAAGCGGATCGTGACGCCGTGCTGGTGTTCCGCGGCGTCGAGCAGGATGCGGTTCAGGCCGGCCCGCGACACCGAGTAGATCTCCTCGTCCGGCCGCGCGCCGTAGCGCTGGAATTCCTGGTTGCCGTCGGGATGGTGGATCATGCGCCCGCGCATCGGCACCAGCAGCTTCTCGACGGGCTCGAAGATCCCGGCATGCTGCAGCGCGCGGATGCCGCGGGCAGCCATCGCGAGGTTGATCGAGCGCCCGGCCGCGCCGCGGTGCACGCGCGGGTCGCGCTGGCGCTCCCACAGCGTCACGCTGTGGCCGCGACGCGCCAGCAGCACCGCGAGCAGGCTGCCGCACAGCCCGGCGCCGAGGACGTCGATGCGTTTCTCGCTCATCCGTCCAGCGCCCCGGCCAGACGGTCGACGAATTCCCAGAGGTCACGAAAACTGTTGTACAGCGGTACCGGGGCCACGCGGATCACGTTCGGCTCGCGCCAGTCGGCGATCACGTGGCGGGCGGACAGCCGCTCGAACACGGCCTGCGCGCCGGCCGCGTCATCGTCGACGCGAAGCGACAGCTGGCAGCCGCGCGCCGCTGGCGGCGTGATCGAGCGCACGCGCGGGCCGATGCGCTCGGCCAGCAGGAAGTCGAGCCAGGCGGTCAGGCGCCGGGATTTTTCGACGAGCGCGTCGAACCCGGCCTCGCCGAACAGTTCCAGCGACGCGACGACCGGCGCGAGCGACAGGATCGGCGGGTTGCTGAGCTGCCACAGCTCGGCCGTCGCGGCCGGCTCGAACTCGGGCGCCATGCGGAAGCGGGTCGCCTCGCGGTTGCCCCACCAGCCGAGCAGCGTGCGCGACGGGTCGCCGCCCAGGTGCCGCGCATGCACGAACGCGCCGGCGATCGCGCCGGGCCCGCCGTTCAGGTACTTGTAGCTGCACCAGGCGGCGAAATCGGGCCCCCAGTCGGACAGCGCGAGCGGCACGTTGCCGATCGCGTGCGCGAGGTCGAGACCGACGCTCGCGCCGGCCTCGCGGCCGAGCGCGCAGATTGCAGCCATGTCGAGCACCTGGCCGTTCAGGTACTGCACGCCGGGCAGCAGCAGCAGCGCGAGTTGGCCCGCGTGCGCAGCGACCAGCGCGCGCAGGTCGTCCATGTGCAGCGTCTCGTCGTCGCGCGGCCGCCATTCGAGCAGGTCGGCGCGCGGGTCCGCGCCATGGAAGCGCAGTTGCGACTCGACGGCAAAGCGGTCCGACGGAAACGCGGTCGATTCGATCAGGATCTTGCGACGGCGTCCCTGCGGCCGGTAGAAGCTCGCCATCAGCAGGTGCAGGTTGACCGTCAGCGTGTTCATCGCGACGACTTCGTTAGCCGTCGCGCCGGCCAGCCGGGCAAGACCCGCCGTCGCAAGCCGGTGGTAGGGCAGCCACGGGCGCCGCGCGCGGAAGTGGCCCTCGACGCCGTGCGCGGCCCAGTCCTCGAGCTCCTCGCGCACGTAGCGGCCGGCGCGCACGGGCTGCAGGCCGAGCGAATTGCCGCAGAGATAGACGACCGGCTGGCCGCTGTCGTCGCGGGGAAACATGAACTCCTCGCGGAATCGCGCGAGCGGATCCGCGGCGTCGAGCGCGGCGGCGCAGCCGGCGCTGGCGTTGAAATCGGGCATGCTCATCAGCCGGCGTAGCGCTCCCGTGGCAGGTCCAGCCAGCGCAGCGCGGAGCCCGCCAGCAACAGGTCGCGGGTCGCGTCGTCGAGCGCCATCGACTCGATCAGTTCGCCCGGGCGGTGCTCGCCCAGCGGGAACGGGTAGTCGCTGCCGAGCGCGATCGAATCGGCGCCCATCAGGTCGATCATGTACTTCAGCATCGCCGGCTCGTGCACCAGCGAGTCGACGTAGAAGCGCCCGAGGTACTCGCGCGGGTTGCGCTCGTTCGCGGTCGCGACGATGTCCGGGCGCACGTTGAAGCCGTGCTCGAGCCGGCCGATGAGGCCGGGAAAGGCGCCGCCGCCGTGCGCGAACGCGACCCTGAGCCGCGGCAGGCGCTCGAACACGCCGCCGAAGATCAGCGAGCAGACCGACAGCGCGGTCTCGGCCGGCATCCCGACCAGCCACGGCAGCCAGTACAGGCCCATGCGCTCGCGGCCCAGCATCTGCCACGGGTGCACGAACACGGCGGCACCGAGCTCCGCCGCGGCCTCGAGGACGGGAAAGATGCGCTCGTCGTCGAGGTTCCAGCCGTTGACGTGCGAACCGATCTGGATGCCGGCCAGCCCGCTCGCGAGGCAGCGTTCGATCTCGCCGACCGCGAGCCGCGCGTCCTGCATCGGCACCGTGCCGAGGCCGATGAAACGCCGCGGGTACTCGTCGACCAGCCCGGCGATGTGGTCGTTCAGGATCTTCGCGAGATCAAGCGTGTGTTCCGGCTTCGCCCAGTAGCTGAACATGACCGGCACGGTCGACAGCACCTGCACGTCGACCCGGGCCTCGTCGCAGTCGGCGAGGCGCGTAGTCGCGTCCCAGCAGTTCGGCTCGACGTCGCGAAAGTGCTTGCCGTCGATCATCATCCGCGCGCAGCCCGGGCCGTGGTGCTCGAGCTGCACGAAGCCGCCGTAGCCGTAGCGTTCGGCGAGGTCCGGCCAGGTTTCCGGCAGGATGTGCGTGTGGATGTCGATCTTAAGCATCGGCTTCTTGCGCGGCGTCAGTCCGGTTTCGGCATCACGGTCCCGCACTCGTCGCAGGTCCGGTGCGCCGCGGAGCCGTAGAAACGCTCAAAGACCGGCGGCAGCTGGCCGACGATGTCGCTGACGTACAGGAACTCCTCGTACAGCTTGTGGTTGCAGTTGGAGCAGAACCACATGAAGCCGTCGAGTTCGCCGGGCAGGCGCTTGCGCTCGATGACCAGCCCTACCGAATCGGCGAAGCGCTGCGGCGAATGCGGCACTCTCGGCGGCAGGTACAGCACCTCGCCGGCGCGGATCGGCAGGTCGACACGCTCGCCGTCCTGGATCGTCTTCAGCAGCATCTCGCCCTCAAGCTGGTAGAAGAACTCCGGGCCCTCGTCGTAGTGGTAGTCGGTGCGGGAGTTCGGGCCGCCGACGACCATGACGATGAAGTCGTCCTCCTCGAATACCTGGCGATTGCACACCGGCGGCTTCAGCTCGTCGCGGTGGGCGTCGATCCAGTCGCGGAAATTGAAGGCCTTCAGTGCCTGCATGGCGTCCTCCTCAGCGTGCGCCCGCCACGGCGGCGATGCATTTCAGCTCGATCGCGATAGGCGTCGGCAGCCGGTTCACCTCGACCGTCGTGCGGCAGGGTCCATGAGCGTCGAAGTACTCCGCCCAGACCCGGTTGAAGGTCGCGAAGTCGCGGCGGATGTCGGTCAGGAACACGGTCACGTCGACGAGGTCCTCCCAGGTCGCGCCCGCATCCTCGAGCACGCTCTGCACGTTCGCGAACACGGCGTGCACCTGGCTTTCGAAGTCGTAGCTCCGGACCTCGCCGTCGTCGTCCAGCTCGACGCCGGGGATCGGCCCTCCGCCCGGCGGCCGGGGTCCCAGGCCCGACAGGAACAGGAAACCGCCCTGCCTGCGCGCATGCGGGTAGGCACCGACGGCGGCCGGTGCACGCTGCGAGCGGATGCTGTCGCTCATGTCGATCTCCGTGCCGTGCTGCGGGCGGGCCCAGTGTACTGTCCGCGGCGCCTCATCGACAGGCCGCTCAGCGGCAGTCGACCTGGCGCACCTTCGGCCGGCCGTCGAGGCGGACGGCGGTCAGCTCGCGGCCCCATACGCAGCCGGTATCGACCGCGATGATCTCTTCTTCGACGACGAGCCCGAGCGCCGACCAGTGGCCGAACACGATGCGGGTGCCGGCCCAGCGGGCGTCGGGCGCCTCGTACCAGGGCAGGAGGCCCTTGCGTGCGGTCTCCGGCGGGCCGCTGTGGCGCAGGTCGAGCCGGCCGTCCGGCGTCAGCATGCGCACGCGCGTCAGGCAGTTGACGATGAAGCGCAGCCGCGCGTGCCCCGTCAGCTTGCCGGACCAGCGATCCGGTTTATTGCCGTACATGTTCTCGAGGAAATCGGCGTAGTCCTTGCCGCGCAGCACGGTCTCTACCTCGGCGGCGCGTTTCAGCGTCTTCCCGACCGTCCACTGCGGTGGCAGCCCGGCGTGCACCATCAGCGTGTCGAGTTCCTGCGAGTAGTGGGCGAGCGGCCGCTCGCGCAGCCAGTCCAGCAGCTCGTCGCAGTCGTCGGCGGCGAGGATCTTCCACATCGAGTCGAAGCGGTTGGTGTTGATGCCAATGTCGTTGGCGAGTGCCAGCAGGTGCAGGTCGTGGTTGCCGAGCACGGTGACGACCGCGTCGCCGAGCGAGCGCACGTAGCGCAGAGTTTTCCTGGACTTGGGGCCGCGGTTGACGAGATCGCCGGTCAGCCACAGGCGGTCGGTCGCGGGGTCGAACTTCAGCCGGTCGAGCAGTCGCCGGAACGGGTCGTAGCAACCCTGCAGATCGCCGATCGCCCAGACCGCCAAGCGTAGCCTCGCCGCGCGGCCGGGATCAGTGCAGGACGCCGGGTACGGCGAGCGTGAACGGCGGAATCGGCGCGTAGAAGTCGTTGCCGGCGTCGGTCTGCATCAGGTAGCGACCCTGCATGGCGCCGACCGGCGTCTCGAGCACGGCACCGCTCGAGTAGCGGAAGGTCTCGCCCGGGTTCAGGTGCGGCTGCTCGCCGACGACGCCGTCGCCCGAGACTTCCTGCACCTTGCCGTTCGCGTCCGTGATGACCCAGTGCCGGCTGACCAGCCGCGCCGCGCTGCCGCCGTTGTTTGCGATCGTGATCGTGTACGCGAACACGTAGCGGCCGACATCCGGCTCGGACTGCTCGCGCACGTAGTCGGTCGCTACTTCGATGCTGATGTCGCAGGTCTCGTCGGGCTTGCTCATGGCGCCTATTCTACATGAGCCGGCAGCGCCGACTCACCCGGCCGCGACGGAATTCGCAAGCGCGACCCAGCACGCGATCGGCACCTGTTCCGCCCGCGCGCCCGGGTCGATGTCCGCGGCTTCGAGCTGCGCCGGCGTCGCGTGCCCCGCCAGCGCGTTGCGCAGCGTCTTGCGGCGCATGCCGAATGCCTGGCGCACGAGCTGCGCGAAGCGCGCCGGGTCGTCGATCGCGTAGCTGCCGGCCGGCAGCGGGGCGAGCCGTACCACCGACGACATGACGGCCGGCGGCGGGCGGAACGCCTCGGGCGGCACGTCGAACAGCGGCACGACGGCCAGGCGGACGCCGAGCATGACGGTCAGGCGGCCGTAGTCGCGGCTGCCGGGGGCCGCAGCCATGCGTTCGACGACCTCCTTCTGCAGCATGAAATGCATGTCGCGGACCTGCTCGTGACAATCCAGCAGGTGGAACAGCAGCGGGGTAGAGATGTTGTAGGGCAAATTGCCGACCAGCCGCAGGTCCTGCCCCAGGCTCGCGAAATCGAAGCGCAGCGCGTCGGCCTCGTGGACCTGCACGCGGTCGCTGCCGGCGTAGCGCTCGCGCAGCCCGCGCGCGAGGTCGCGGTCGAACTCGATAGCGTGCAGTCGCCCGGCCAGCCGCGCCAGCGGCGTCGTTATCGCGCCTTCGCCGGGACCGATCTCGACCACCGTGTCCCCGGCGCCGGGACCGATCGCGCCGACTATGGCATCGATCACGCCGCTATCGTGCAGGAAGTGCTGGCCGAAGCGCTTGCGCGGGCGATGCATCGGGCGCTCAGCGCGCAGCCAGTTCGCGCGCCAGGCGCACGGCTGCCAGCAGGCTGCCGGGGTCGGCGCGACCGCTGCCGGCGAGATCGAGCGCGGTGCCGTGATCGACGGAGGTGCGCACGAGCGGCAGCCCCAGCGTGACGTTGACCGCGTGACCGAAGCCCGCGTACTTCAGCACCGGCAGGCCCTGGTCGTGGTACATCGCGAGCACCGCGTCGGCAGGCAGCGCCGCGGGCGTGAACGCCGTGTCGGCCGGCAGCGGCCCGCGCAGGCGCATGCCGGCTGCGCGGCGCCGCTCGAGCACGGGCGCGATGACGTCGATTTCCTCGCGGCCGAGATGGCCGCCTTCCCCGGCGTGCGGGTTCAGCCCGCAAACGAGAATGTCGGGATCGGCAATCCCGAAACGGCGGACGAGATCGCCGTGCAGTACGCCGAGCACGGCGTCGAGACGGTCCGCGGTCAGCGCAGCCGGGACCTCGGCGAGCGGCAGGTGCGTGGTGGCCAGCGCGACCCGGAGCCGGTCGGCGACCAGCAGCATCACCGGCGTCGCGCTGCCGGTCAGCCCGGCGAGATACTCGGTGTGGCCGCTGAAGCGGATCCCGGCGTCGTTGATCACGCTCTTTTGCAGCGGGGCAGTGACCAGGCCGGCGTAGCGGCCGTCGCGGCAGCCGGCTACCGCCGCCTGCAGGCCGGCCAGCAGCGATTCGGCGTTGGCCGGGTCGAGGCGACCGGCCACCGCGGGGCGCGCCAGCGGCTGCGGCACGACGGCGAGCGCGCCCGGACGCCCGGGCGGGGCCTCCGCTTCGACGATCTCGAGCGCGACGCCGAGGTCCCGGGCGCGCGCGGCGAGCATGGCGGGGTCGGCGATCACGACGACCTGTGCCGCGAGTTCCGTCCGCGCGAGCGCGATGCACAGGTCCGGGCCGATGCCGGCCGGCTCGCCGGCGGTCAGCGCGAGCGGCAGGCCGGAGTTCGGGTTCAAGGGGAGCGGGGCGCGCTCAGATGCGCGTTTCGACGTAGGCTTCGTCGCGCAGGCGGCGCAGCCACAGTTCCGATTCGTCGGCGAGCTTGCTGTTGCGGATACGCTGCACGCAGGTGCTTTCCTTCAGGTCCTCGGTGTTGTCGTACACGCGCTTGCCGAGGACCTCGAGAATGTGCCAGCCGAAGCGCGTGCGGAACGGCTCGCTGACCTCGCCGATCGGCGTGCTCTGCGCTACCTGCTCGAACTCGGGCACGAAGGTCCCGGGACCGGCCCAGCCCATCTCGCCGCCCTCCGAGGCGGAACCCGGGTCGTCCGACATCAGCTTCGCCAGTTCGGCGAAGTTTTCGCCGTCGCGGATGCGCCGGGCCGCGTCTTCGAGCCGCTGCTTGGCGGTCTGGTCGTCGATGATCTCGTCCGGCGTGATCAGGATGTGCCGGATGTTCATCTGCTCGATCTCGCTTTTCTTGGTTGCGCTGCGCAGCTCGTTGATCCTGACAATGTGGAAACCGCTGACCGCGCGAATAGGTTCGGAGAACTCGCCCTCGTCGACGTTCGCGACGATGTCGGAAAACAGCGTCGGCAGCTGGTCGCCCTTGCGCCAGCCGAGGTTGCCGCCCTCGAGGCCGGTCTGGCTGTCGGAGTAGCGCACCGCCATCTCGCCGAAGTCCGCGCCGTCCGCGAGCGCCGCATGGACTTCCTGCGCGCGCGCCTCGGCCTCGGCGATCTGCTCGGCCGTGGCCGACTCAGGCACCGAGATCAGGATATGCGACAGGTTGTATTCCGAGTTGCCGACCACGTTTTCCTCGAGGTCAGCGACGCAGGCCTCGATCTCGCGGGGCGCGACGGTGATGCGCCGGATGACGTCGATCTGGCGCAGCTGTTCCAGCACCATCTGCTTGCGCACGTCGCGGCGGTACTCGGCGTAGTCGATGCCGTCGGCCGCGAGCGCCTGCGGCAGGCGCTCGAACGGTATGCCGCCTTGCTGCGCGAGGCTCGCGAGCGTCGCGTTCACCATCTGGTCGGAAATCTGGATGCCGAAACGCTCCGCGCGCTGCAGCTGGATCTGCTCCATGATCAGGCGCTCCAGCACCTGTTCCTCGAGGATGTCGGGCGGCGGCAGCTGCAGGCCTTCGCGCTGGGCACGCTGCCGGATGGCCTCGGTCTGCTGGGCGAGCTCGCTCTTCATCACGACGCCCTCGTTGACGACGGCGGCGATGCCGTCGAGCATCTGGCCGGAGTCGGACAGCTCGTCCGCCGCGAGCGGCAGAGCGGCTACCAGGGCCGCGAATACGGTCAGGTATCTCGTTGTTTGCATAAGTGTTTTGGGTCTGTCCGGACGCGGCGCCGGCGCGGGTCCGCGCTACTGCAAGTCGGGCGAATAGCCAAGAATACCACGTTCGAGCAGCTTGTCCGCGGCCGTGCCGACGCTGGTCATGCCTTTCAATACCAGTTGCAGACCGATGGACGAGTCGCGGGTTCCGTCGCGCGTCGAGATGTGCCGGCGCGAGACGAGGCGCAGGCCCCAGCAGCAGCTCTCGTACTCGATGCCGAAGAACTGCTCCAGCGCTTCCTCGTCGCGCAGCGAGTAGTTGTAGCGGCCGACGAAGCGCCAGCGGTCACCGATCGGCCAGGACCACGAGACGTCGCCCTGCTCGAGCGAACCGCGGCGGAAGCGGTACGCGAGGTTCAGGATGCTGCCCGGCTTCGGCCGGTACTGCAGGCGCGCCTCGGACTGCGTCGTCCCGTTGTCGCCCGTGCCCCACTGGTGGCCGATGTCGAAGTTCAGGTTCTCGTACAGCAGGAAGCGCATCTCGGCGATGTAGTCCGAGGATTCGCCGACGTCGCTGACCTGCCCCGGCAGGCGCACGCCCTGCTGGCTCAGGTACAGCGCCTGGCCGATCGTCGCCGATACGAGTTCGCGGCCCGTGTCGACGTCGAGGATGCGCGAGGTCACGCCGACCGACAGCTGGTCGGTATCCGCGATGCGATCGGCGCCGAGGAAGCGGTTCGGACGGAACAGGCTCACGAGGTTCAGGTCCGGAATGATCGTGTCGAACACGGGCAGGCCGGACTGCTCGCGGTGCGGTATGTGCACGTAGCGCATGCGCGGCTCGAGGGTCTGCATCAGCCGGCTGCCGCCGTTCGTGCGGCGCTCGAGGATCATGCCGGCATCCAGGCTGGCGATCGGCAGCGTCCGGTCAGGGTCCTCGTCCTCGCCGGCCGCGCGGTTGTCGAGCGCGTACAGGGTATGCCTGAGCGTCAGTGACGGCGTCACGAACCAGCCGGGCCGTTCGACCGGCCATTCCACCTGCGGCGCCGCATCGAGACGCCAGCCGGTCACGCCCGTGTCACGGTCGAAGTAGGTCAGCTCGCCGTCGAACTGGTAGCGGAAGCCGAGCGGCTGGTCCGGCCAGTAGCCGAGCGCGCGCAATTGCGGCAGGCGCCGGTAGGGTTCGTCGTCCGCGAGGATCGCGTTGTCTATCGTCTGGTAATCCTGCAGGCGCGCCAGCAGGGTCAGGTGGCTGCCGATGTAGTCGAAAACGAGCGCACGGTTCAGGTGCGTCGTGCTCGACGCGCTCAGGCTGCCGCCCAGGTCCTCGAAGTACTGGTCGTCCGACACCTGGCGGAACTGGATGCGGTTGCGCCAGCCGTTCTCGAACTCGCTGCGGTGGCTGAAAGACAGCAGGTGGCGGCTGTCGTCGACCAGGTCGTCGTCGGCCAGGTACTCCACCCGCGCGATGCCGTCGTCGCGGCCGGTCAGGTAGCGGAACTCCGCCCCGAGCTGCAGCCCGCGATCGGTCAGCAGCCGCGGCGTCAAAGTCGCGTCGTAGTTCTCGGCGAGATTGAAGTACCAGGGCACGCGCAGCTCGTTGCCGCTGCGGCCGGCGCTGCCGATCTCCGGCGTGAGCAGACCCGACTTGCGGGCGTCGCCCAGCGGGAAGGACAGGTAGGGCGCGTACAGGATCGGCACGCCCTGGAAGCGCAGCCTGACGTCGCGCGCCGTGCCGGTGCCGTTGTCCGTGTCCAGGTCGATGTCGCCGGCCTGCAGCAGCCAGTCGTCGGAGCCGGGCGGGCAGGTCGTGTAGCTGACGCGGGACAGGGACAGCGTGCCCTCGCGGCTGATCTCGACGTTGTCCGCGGCGCCGCGCGAGCCGCCGGCGCCCAGCCTGAACTCGGCGCCGGCAAAGCGGATCCGCCCGGTCGAGTAGGAAAAGGTCGCGGTATCGCTGACGATCTCGTTCGCCGGATCGCGGTACTGCACGCCGCCCGACAGGAGCAGCGCGAGCGTGTCCGGGTCGTAGATCGCGTTTTCTGCGCCGACCAGCCGGTCGCCGCTCAGCACGCGCACGCCGCCCGAGAAACTCGCGCGCGGACCGTCGGCGAGCGAGGCCTCGACCTGCCCGGCCTCGAAGCGGATCGTGCCGGGCGCCGGCCGTTCCTCCGGCGGCGGCAGCCCGGCGAGGCCGGTCGCCGGCCCGGGCAGCGTGCAGACCGGTTCGTCGGCAAAGCTCGCGGTGCTCGCGATCGTCAGCAGCAGGGCGCCGGTTAATGAATGCTTAAAGGTCAAGTCTCGCGCGTTCGCCAGCGGCCGGAGCCCGCCCGGTTGGGCAAGCACGAGGCCGATTTGATACCTTCCCACACGGTCCCGGGCGCTGCAACGCGGCGCCCTGTCGGCGCCTGCTGGTTAGTAACGAGGACACTCAAGTTGCCAGATACCCCGGATCCGCGACTCGCGGCCCTGGCCCGGTGGCTCGCGGATGAAGCGGGCCTCGCCGTCGATCGCATCGAACCTGCCTCCATCGATGCGAGCTTCCGGCGTTACTTCCGGGTCTACACGGGCGGGCGGCAGTATATCGCGATGGACGCGCCTCCCGACAAGGAAGACTCGGAGCCGTTCCTGCGCGTCGCCGGCTGGCTGCGCGAGATGGGCCTCAACGCGCCCGCCGTCCACGCACACGACCTTTCGGTCGGCTACCTGCTGCTCGACGACCTGGGCGAGCGCCAGTACCTCGACGAACTGCTCGAGCGGCCGGGGCGCGCGGACGCTCTCTATCACGACGCGCTGGTCGCGCTCGACCGGATGCAGTCGGCCGGCGCCGATTACCGTGCCGGCCTGCCGCCCTACGACGTGCGCCTGCTCGAGCGCGAGCTCGCGCTGTTCCGCGACTGGCTGTGCGGCACGCACCTCGGGCTCGAGTTCTCGGCGGCGGACGAGGCCGACTGGCGCCTGACCCGCGAACTGCTGATCGAGGCCTCGCTGGCCCAGCCGCGCGTGTTCGTGCATCGCGACTACCATTCGCGCAACCTGATGGTGCGGGAACACGACAACCCGGGCATCCTCGATTTCCAGGACGCGGTCGACGGGCCGCTGACCTACGATCTCGTCTCGCTGCTGAAGGACTGCTACGTGAGCTGGCCGGAGCACCGCGTGCGCGCTTACGCGTTCGACTTCTACCGGCGCGCCGAGCGGCGCCTGCCGCGTGCGTTCGACCGCGACGCATTCCTGCGCGCGTTCGAGCTGACCGGGGTGCAGCGCCACCTGAAGGCCGCCGGCATCTTCGCGCGACTGAACCATCGCGACGGCAAGGCACGCTATCTCGCGGACGTACCGCGGACGCTACGCTACGTGCTGGAGGTCGTGCCGCGCCACGCGGAACTCGCGTTTCTCGGCCGGCTCGTCAGCGAGCGCTGCCTGCCGGCGCTGGAGCCGGCCAAGTGAGGATCATGCTGCTCGCCGCCGGTCGCGGCGAGCGGCTGCGGCCGCTGACCGAGCGCGTTCCGAAAGCACTGGTCGAGGTTGCGGGCCGGAGCCTGCTGGAGCGCCACCTCGAGCGCCTGGCCGCCGCCGGTGCGGACACGGCGGTCATCAACCTCGGCTGGCTCGGCGAGCGGATCGTCGGGCGCATCGGCGACGGGCACCGCTACGGCCTGCGGATCGTCTACAGCCCGGAGGGCGAGGACGTCCTGGAGACCGGTGGCGGTATCCTGCGCGCGCTGCCGATGCTCGGCGATGCGCCGTTCTGGGTCGTCAATGCCGACATCGTCTGCGACTGGCTGCCGCCGTCTGCGCCGCTCGCCGCGGACGCCGACGCCGAGCTCGTTCTGGTCGCGAATCCCGGCTACCGCGAGGACGGCGACTTCGGCCTGCAGGACGGCCGCGTCACGCTCGGGAAACCGGCGCCGTACACGTTCGCGGGCATTGCCCGCTACCGGCCCGAGTTCTTCGCCGACTGCCGGCCGGGTCGCTTCCCGCTCGCGCCGCTGCTCATGGATGCCGCGGGGCGCGGCGCGCTCGCCGGGAGCCTGCACCGCGGATTCTGGGCTGACGTCGGCACGCCCGAGCGCCTCGCGGACGCCGAGGCCGCGCTTCAGGCGGCGGGCAATGCGTCGGCGTAGCGGCGCTCGCGTCCGCCGAATCCGAGTTCGTCCAGCAGGTGCGCGAGCAGCGCGTCGACCAGTTCGTCGCGCGCGGTAACGACGCCGAGGTCGCGCAGGTTGACGACCTCGAGCCCGGCGTAGCCGCAGGGATTGATGCGCGAGAACGGCTCGAGGTCTGCGTCCAGGTTCATGGCCAGCCCGTGGTAGCTGGCGCCGCGGCGGATGCGCAGGCCGACCGACGCGAGCTTGCGGCCGTCGACGTAGACGCCCGGCGCATTGCGCCGGCACTGCGCGTCGATGCCATGCTCCGCCGCGAGCCGGATCACCGCGCGCTCCAGCGCTGTCACCAGCGGGCGCACGCCGATGCCGGCGCGGCGAATGTCGATCAGCGGGTACAGCATGACCTGGCCCGGCCCGTGCCAGGTCACCTGGCCACCGCGGTCGATCTGCACGACCGGGATGTCGCCGGGCGCGAGCAGGTGCTCGCGCGCCGCGTTCAGGCCGAGCGTGAACACCGGGGGGTGTTCGGTGAACCAGATCTCGTCGGGCGTCGCGGCGTCGCGCGTGTCGGTGAATTTCTGCATCGCGCGCCACAGCGGCTCGTAGTCCTGCCGACCGAGTCGACGGACCGTCAGGGGCGCGACGCCGTTGTCGGCGGCTGCTACCGCGCTCACAGTGCCACCAGCACGTCGTCGTTCGCGCTGAGATCCATGTAGATCGCGTCGAGCTGTGCCTGGCTCTCCGCTCGAATCGTGATCGTGACGGACACGAACCGCCCGTTGCGGCTGGCCGCCGTGCGCACGGCTTCGTCGGCGACGGGCCCGGTGTGCTGTTCGACCAGCGAGCGCGCGAGCGCGTGGAAGTCTTCGCGATCCCGTCCCATCATCTTGATCGGGAAGTCGCAGGGAAACTCCAGCAGCTGACCGTCGTCGCCGGGCATGGCACGCCTATTCGAACCAGAGCGCGACGCTGTCGCGCGTGCGCTGCCACAGGGAGCCGCTGGGATTCTCCGACAGCGCGCGCAACGGCTCGCTGACCAGCGACTTGCCGTTCAGGCTGACCTGAAGTTCGGCGAGCGGCTGACCCTGCGCGACCGGCGCGAGCAGTACGGCCGGCACGTTCAGCACCGATTCGAGTTCGTCGTAGCGGCCGCGGGGCACGGTCACGTACAGGTCTTCTGGGAGGCCGAGCTTCGTGTATTCCTTCTCCGACTTCCAGACACGGGTCTCGGCAACGGTCTCGCCGGCGCGGTACAGCAGTCGCGTCTCGAAGAAGCGGAAGCCGTAGTTCAGCAGCGCCTGGCTGCCGTCGATGCGCGAACGCTCGCTGGCCGTGCCGAGCACGACCGCGATGATGCGCATGCCGTCGCGCTCGGCCGAGGACACGAGGCAGTAACCGGCGTCGTCGGTGTGGCCGGTCTTCATGCCGTCGACACTCGGGTCGCGCCACAAGAGCGAGTTGCGGTTCGGCTGGCGAATGTCGTTGTAGGTAAATTCGCGCACCGAGTACCAGCGGTAATAATCGGGGAACTCGCTGATCACGGCGCGCGCGAGCGTCGCCATGTCGCGGGCCGTCGTGTAGTGGTTCTCGTCCGGCAGGCCGGTCGAATTGCGGAACTGGCTGTTGCGCATGCCGAGCTCGGCGGCGTAACGGTTCATCAGCTGCGCGAACACGTCCTCGGTGCCGGCCACGTACTCGGCGAGCGCGACGCTCGCGTCGTTGCCCGATTGCACGATCATGCCGAGCAGGAGGTCCTCGACCGACACCTGCTTGCCGACCTCGATGAACATCCGCGAACCGGGCGTGCGCCAGGCCTTCTCGCTGACCGTGACCTGGTCGGCGAGGGCGATCTGGCCGTCCGCGAGCGCGCGGAATACCGCGTAGCCGGTCATCAGCTTGGTCAGGCTGGCCGGCGCGAGCCGTTCGTCGGCATTCAGCGTCGCGATCTCGTGGCCGCTCTGGTGATCGATGACGAGGTAGCTCTTCGCGCCGATGACCGGCGGGGAGGGGACCGGCAACTCGGCGGCCTGCGCGGGCAGCACGGCGAGAAGACAAAAAACGGCGAAAATCCGGTGACTTGCAGGCATGGGATCCGTTCGGGCAGTGAGTCTGGCCGCGTATTGTAACGCCTGCGGCCGCGAATGGCGCCGGGCTTGCGCGGGCTCAGTCGGCGACGAGGTGCGAGTCGCTGATGCCGAGTTCGCCCAAGCGTGCAACCAGCCGGTCAAACTGCTCGACGTCGTCGATGGGGCCGATGCGCACGCGGTACAGCGGCTGTTGCGGCCCGGTTTCCTCGTGCACGAAGGCGTTGTCGATGCCGCCGCCGGCGAGCAGCCGGTAGCGCCGCTCGGCGTTGGCCCGTTCGCCGAATGCACCGACTTGCAGCCAGACCGTGTTGGCGGGCCCGCGCCCGGCGGGCGCGCCCGTATCGCCCGCGCTGGCACCCGCCGTGGCCGTGCCGGCGGTCATGGGGTCCGCCGACGGCGCTTCGTCGAAGCTGATCGCGGTGACCTCGACCAGGCTGGTGCCGTCGCGCACCATGTCGAGCCGGCGCGCCGCGGCGTAGGACAGGTCGATGATGCGGTTGTCGACGAACGGTCCGCGGTCGTTCACGCGCACGATAACGCTGCGGTTGTTGCGCAGGTTGCGGACCCGTACCCAGGTCGGCAACGGCAGCGTCTTGTGCGCCGCGGTCATTGCGTGCATGTCGTAGGGTTCGCGGCTGGACGTCAGGCGGCCGTGAAATTTGCGGCCGTACCAGGAGGCGACGCCGCGCTCGCTGTAGCCGTAGCTCGTGTCGAGGACGCGGTAGGGCCGGCCGTAGACCTCGTAGACGGGTCCGTTGCCATAGGCGCTGCGCGGCTCGGGCCGGGGCACGGGGTCAGGCGGCAGCTCGCGCGGGATGGCACTGCCGCCCGGCGGCCCGTCGCCCGGCGGCCCGTCGCCGGGCGGCGGGCGCACGGCGCAGGCAGCGAGCGTCGCGAGCAGGAGCCCGAGGCCCAGGAGCCGCAGGTCAGGCCG
>ERZ869936.401-NODE-401-length-42451-cov-7.779814_pt1 | contig 42451 bp, 46 predicted proteins | sample MGYA00520876_ERZ869936 | MGnify/ENA primary metagenome ERZ869936 (study PRJEB32218, sample SAMN09650985) | biofilter metagenome | isolation source: enrty point of leading RO module | place: Saudi Arabia: Thuwal, RO plant located on Red Sea | collected 2016-02-17 ... | reverse complement strand
GATTTGACTCCCCCGGCGGGCCCGATTCATAATAGGCTTTTCGAGCGGAGAGAAATCGGCGTACTCGATTCCTGGAGAGCCTTCTGATGAGCTTGCGCAGCGTGGTACTGGTGGCGGTGGGTTTCGCGATGGCGGCGAGTTGCGGACTGCAGTCAGCGCAAGCGATTCCGCCATTCTTGAAGGAGTTTCAGGGTAAGTACACCAAGCCCGAGTCCGAGGATCCCAAGGACCAGGAATTTGCCAAGCTCGTTAACGAGACGACCAAGTGCAACGTCTGCCACGTGAAGGGCAAGAGCAAGAAGGAGCGCAACGCCTACGGCTCCGAGCTGGCCAAGCTGCTCAAGAAAGACAACTTCAAGGGCGATCGCCTCAAGGCCGAGCCGGAGAAGGCCAGCGCCGAGATCGTGGCGGCGTTTGAGGAGGTGGCAGCCAAGAAGACGGCCGGCGACGACTCGCCCACGTTCGGCGAATTGATCGTGGCCTTCAAGCTGCCCGGCGACTTCGAGCCGCCCAAGGTGGCCGACGCTCCCAAGCCGGAACCGGAACCGACCCCCATGCCCGACTCGCCCGCTCCGGCGGCCGAGTCGCAGCCCTCGGGCGAAGCCGACACGGCCATCGCCGCGGTCGAGCAGACCGGCGGCACCGTGATGCAGTTGGCCCAGAACGACGATTCGCTGGTGGTCGACTTTCACCTGGGCGGCACCTCGCTGGGCGACGACGGACTGGCCCAAGTGGCCAAGCTGCCTAAGGTCGTGCAGTTGAACTTGAAGGATACGCAAATCACCGATGCGGGCCTGGCGCACCTGGCCGGGCTGGCAACGCTCAACAAGCTGCACCTCGAGAAGACCCAAGTGACGGATGCGGGCCTCGAGCACCTGGGCGGCCTCGCGAATCTCGAGTATCTCAACCTCTACGGCACCGCCGTGACCGATGCGGGACTCGAGCACCTGAAGGGGCTCAAGAACCTCCGCAAGCTCTACGTCTGGCAAACACAGGTTACCGACGAGGGCATCGCCAAGCTGAAGGAAGCTTTGCCGGAAGTGACGGTAGTGAAGTAGCCGTAGGCGCGGGCATTGCCATCTGCGTGACCTGTCTTGGTTTCCGAGGCGGGACAGGCGGTCTAAGGTACGGCCAAATCGGCAATTAGGATCGATCGGAAAGCGTTGATTTCTAACGCCCGATCGCCTAAATTGAAGGGCTGAAAGCGGATCCCTCCGATTCATCCCTCCCGCCCCGGCCCGCCTCATGCCCTGCGCCCTGCTCCATCGAGCGCTCGCTGCTGCCCTCGCCCTGGCGTTGATCAGTTCGACGTCACGCGCTGCGGCTCCTGCTGCGCCTGAGGAAGCGACCGCGGAATCGCCCGCGGCGCCGGCGATCGTTAGCGGCGAGGTGAACTTCGAGCTGGACGTGCTGCCGGTGCTGACCGCGGCCGGCTGCAACTCGGGAGCCTGCCACGGCAAGGCTCGCGGGCAAAATGGCTTCGCCCTGTCGCTGTTGGGCTACGATCCCGGCTTCGATTATTCGGCGATCGCCGAGGAAGCGCACGGCCGCCGGGTGTTTCCCGCGGCGCCTGACAATAGCCTGCTGTTGCGCAAGGCCTCGCTGGCCATGCCCCACGGCGGCGGCGAGCGCCTCAAGCCCGGCAGCCAAGAGTATGAAGTCGTGCGCCGCTGGATCGCCTCGGGCATGAAGCGCGCGGGAGCCGACGCACCGTCGCTCGATCACATTACGATCGAACCCTCGGAGCACGTGATGCCGGCCGGCTCGAGCGAGCAGCTCAAGGTGCTGGCCCACTATTCCGACGGGTCGACGCGCGACGTGACGCGGCTGGCGGATTTTCAATCGAACGATTCCGGCGTGGTGAGCGTCGAGGGCGGATTGGTCACGGCCGGCCAGTTGCCCGGCGAGGCGACCTTGATGATCCGCTACATGAACAACATCGCTGCCTGGAACACGGCCATTCCTATTGAGGGATCGGTCGAGGCACAGGTGTACGACGCCCTGCCGCGCGATAACTTCATCGATCCGCTGGTGTGGGACAAGCTGCAAACCGTGGGCGTGGTGCCGAGCAAGCCCGCGCCGGATCACACGTTTCTGCGGCGGGCCTATCTCGACGTGATCGGACGCCTGCCGACGCCGGACGAGGCCCGCGCGTTTCTCGCCAGCGGCGCCCCCAGCAAGCGCGAAGAGTTGATCGACGCGCTGCTGGACCGGCCGGAGTATGCCGATTATTGGGCCAACAAGTGGGCCGACCTGTTGCGGCCGAACCCTTATCGCGTGGGCATCAAGCCGACGATGGCGTTCGACGCCTGGATTCGCCAGGCGTTTCGCAAGAACCAGCCCTACGACGAGTTCGCCCGCGAGTTGATCACGGCCCAGGGCAGCGCGTGGCGCAACGGCGCGGCCACGTGGTTTCGCGATCGGCGCACGCCGGACGAGATCACGCCGGTGGTAAGCCAGTTGTTCCTGGGCATTCGGCTGGAGTGCGCCAAGTGCCACCATCATCCGTTCGAGGTGTGGGGGCAGGACGACTTTTTCGGGCTGGCCGCGTACTTTTCGCGGGTGGGTCACAAGGGGCAAGGCATCTCGCCCCCGATCTCCGGCGGCGAGGAAGTGGTGCTCGTGAAAGATTCCGGCTCGGTGAAGCATCCGATTACCGGCGCGGTGGTCGAGCCGAAGCCGCTGTTTGGCACGGCACGCGACATCGAAGCGGGCGAAGACCCGCGCCGGGCGCTGGCCGATTGGATCGCCTCGGACGACAACCCGTACTTTGCCAAGGTGGCCGTGAACCGCGTCTGGGCCGAGTTGATGGGACGCGGCATCGTCGACCCGGTCGACGACCTGCGGGCCACGAACCCGCCCAGCAACGCGCCGCTGCTGGAGGCGCTGGCCGACGATTTCCGCCAGCAGGGCTACGACCTTAAGAAGCTGATCCGCCGGATCATGACCTCGCACGCCTACGGGCTGTCGAGCGTGCCGAACGAGCGCAACGTGTCCGACACACGCAACTACTCGCGGCATTATCGCTCGCGTTTGCGGGCCGAGGTGCTGCTGGACGCGGTGTGCGACGTGACCGGCGTGCCCGAGGATTTCAACGCGATGCCCGAGGGCACGCGCAGCATGGAGATCTGGACGCACCGGGTGGAGTCGCTGTTCTTGGATGCGTTCGGCCGGCCCGATGCGAACCAGGACCCGCCCTACGAGCGGCTGCCCGACTCGACGATCGTGCAGGCCTTGCACCTGATGAACGCCTCGGAACTGCACAAGAAGATTTCGCACGACGAGGGTCGCGCCGCAAAGCTCGCGGCCAGCGACAAGCCGCCGCAGGAGATCATCGACGAATTGTACCTGCTCATCTACAGCCGCTTTCCCGACGACGAGGAGCGGCAGTTGGTGGGCGAAGCGTTTGCCGCCACCCCCGACCGGCGGCAGGCGACCGAAGACTTGATGTGGGCGTTGCTCAATACGCCCGAGTTCATGTTCAAGGATTAGGTGAACGATGGCCTATCATAAGAACTGCGAAGGGATGACCCGCCGCGACTGCCTGCAGTTGGGCGTGAGCTTTTTGGCCGGCGGCAGCTTCGTCAATCTGCTGCGGCTGCAAGGCATCGCGGCCGAAGTCAGCACGCCTGCCAAGACGCCCGCGCGGTGCATCCTGATCTGGATGGACGGCGGGCCGACGCACTTCGAGACGTTCGACCCGAAGCCCGACGCTCCGGCCGAGATCCGCGGCGAATTCACGCCGATCCGCACCAAGATTCCCGGCATTCACTTTTCGCAGCACATGACCCGGCTGGCAGGCATCGCCGACAAGCTGGCCATCGTCCGCTCGGTGTGCCACAACCAGGGTAACCACGGCGCGGGCAACCACTACATGATGACCGGCACGCCCACGCGGATTCCCGTCGGCTGCGGCGCGTTCGTGAGCTTTCATCCCAGCATGGGATCGGTGGCGGCCTACGAGCGCGGGGCGCCGGAGGGACTACCGGCCTACTTCTCGCTGCCGCAAATGTCGCGTTCCGGCGGGCCGAACTTTTTGGGTGCCAAGTACGCGCCGTTCGTCGTGTCGGACGATCCGAGCCGCGACAACTTCCGCGTGCGCGACGTGGCGCTGCCAGCCGGCCTGACCGACGACCGCTTTCACAAGCGCCGCGACCTGCGGCAACTGGTCGACCGCTTCGAGCGGATCACCGACGAGCAGGCGGCCGACCCGGTTCCCGCGATGGACGAGTACTATCGCCAGGGCTACAACCTGATGACCAGCCCCGCGGCCCAGAAGGCGTTCGACATTCACAGCGAGCCTGACACGGTGCGCGATCGCTACGGCCGCAACGGGTTCGGCCAGCGGGCGCTGCTGGCCCGCCGCCTGGTCGAGGCCGGCGTGCCGTTCGTGACGCTGTACGACGGCGGCTGGGACCATCACTCGGAGATCTTTACCGGCCTGCCCAAGAAGCTGCCGCCGTTCGAGAACGCGATCGCCACGCTGATCGAAGACTTGGAAGAGCGCGGCATGCTCGACACGACGCTGGTCGTGGCCCTGGGTGAGTTCGGCCGCACGCCCAAGATCTCGCAACTGGCCGGGCGCAAGACGCCGGGCCGCGATCACTGGGCCAATGCCATGTCGATCATGTTCGCTGGAGCGGGCACGCCCGGCGGCCAGGTCGTGGGCGCCACGGATCGCAACGGCCACTCGGCCTGCGAGCGGATTCTCGCGCCGGAGAACTTCGTCTCCACGGTGTACCGCAAGATGGGCATCGACCCCGGCAAAATCTACCAGACGCCGCAGGGCCGCCCCGTGCACCTGGTCACCAACCCCGAACCCATCGCCGAGTTGATGGGATAAGCCAGCGCAATGCTTCCTCCTCTTCCTACTAGCCCGAAGCGCCAGCGAGGGAGCGCGCGTCACACCAGCCCGAAGCGCCAGCGAGGGAGCGCGCCGGTGGACGCGACGAAGAACCCTCGCTCGCGCTTCGGGCTGGTGTGGCGCGATCGAAATCAGCGCGCGTGCCATGCTCACGCTGGCGTGAGCATGCTGTGGCAGTCCCAACGCGTCCTGCTCGCGCTCTTCCTGTTGGCACTCGTGACCGCTACCGTCCATGCGACGGCTCTCGCCGCCGGGCCCGACGTGCGGGCGCTGCTGCCGGCCGGCGGACAACGCGGCACGACCGTCGAGGTGGACGTCTCGTTCAAGACGGCCAAGTGGCCCGTGCAGGCCTGGGTCGATTCTCCGGGGCTCACGATCACCGCAGGCGAAGAGAAGAACAAGTTGTCGGTGGCCATCGCTGCCGACGCGGCGCCGGGGCTGCGGTGGATTCGCCTGTACGACGGCGAGGGCAGTTCGGCCCCCCTCCCCTTCGTGGTCGGCACGCTGGCCGAGGTGGGCGAGAAAGAGCCCAACGATGCCCCGCACGAGGCGCAGGAGATCGGTTCTTCGACGACGGTCGTTAACGGGCGGCTCGAAAAAAGCGGCGACGTCGACGTGTTCATGGTGCCGCTCTCGCGCGGGCAGACGCTCGTGGCGTCGCTGGCCGGGCACGAGACGCTCGGCTCGCCGATGGATGCCGTGCTGCACGTCGTCTCCGCAGGCGGGTTCCAACTGGCCTACAACCACGATTCCCGCGGACTCGATCCGGAGATCACCTTCACGGCGCCCTCCGACGGCCTGTACGGCGTGCGGGTGTTCGCGTTCCCCTCGGCCCCGAACAGCTCGATCCGCTTCTCCGGCAGCCCTGACTATGTCTATCGCCTGACGCTCACGACCGGGCCGTTTGTCGACTATGCCTGGCCGCTGGCCGTGACCCGCGGCAGCGAGACCCCCGTCGAGTTGCATGGCTGGAACGTGCCCGACGCCCTCGCCACGACGACCGTCACCGCCGAAGGCGATCGCTATGAGATCACCGATCCGCAATTGGGAAATGTGGTCGACATCGCCGTCGAGCCGCACACCGCTCCTATCGAGTCGGAGCCCAACGCGCCCGAGACTCCGCAGACCATCGCCCTGCCCTCGACGCTCAGCGGCCGGATCGAACAGCCCGGCGACGTCGACGCGTTCGGGTTCGACGCCAAGAAGGACGAGACGATCGTGTTCACGCTCGAGAGCCGCTCGCTGGGCTATCCGCTCGATGGCGTGCTCGAGCTGACCGACGCCGAGGGCAAGTCGCTGAGCCGGGTCGATGATGCCGGCGGCGAGCGCGATCCCGTGGCGACCTTCAAGGCCCCGGCCGACGGCACGTTTCGCGTGCAGGTCAGCGACTTGAACTACCAGGGCAGTTCGCGGCACGTCTATCGCCTGCGGGCCACGCCCGCCGAGCCCGACTATCAGGTCACGGCCGACGCGCACGCCTACACGCTCGCGGCCGACAAGCCAGTCGAAATCACGATGGCCATCGACCGGCGGCACGGCTTTGCCGAAGAGATTCAAATCACGGCCACGGGCTTGCCCGAGTTCGTCGCGGCCGAGCCGGCCGTTTCCGCCGCGTCGGGCGACTCGGCGAAGAGCGTGAAGCTCAAGCTCACTTCCAGCGGCGGAGCGTTCTCCGGTCCGGTCCGCTTCGAGGCCCGGGCGACCGGCGAAAGCAAGCTTGAGCGGACGGCCACGGCGGCCATTCCCAATCTCACCGAGCGCACGCCCGACGTGTGGCTGACCGTCGCGCCGCCCAAGGAACCCGACGCCGCCGAAGAATCCAAGAAGTAGCCGCCACGTTGATGGGCGCGCTCAGGAGAATCGGACGATGCCCAGCACTCGACGCCAGTTCCATCGCGAGGCGCTCTCCGCTTCGCTGTTCAGTTGGGCGGCCATCTCCAGCATGCTCGGCCAAGCCGAGGCGGCCGACGACAGCTCGGCCCACAAGCTCTACTTCGGCGATCTGCACAATCACAACGCCGTCGGCTACGCCAAGGGCTCGCTCGAGCGTTCGATCGACCTGGCCCGCGAGCATCTCGATTTCTTCGCGTTCACCGGGCACGCCTCGTGGCACGACATGCCCCACATGCCCGAGGATCGCCACATGCTGTGGGTCAACGGGTTCAAGGTCCACGCGGATCATTGGCCCAGGACGCGCCAGCTGATTCGCGAGGCCAACGACGAGCGGTTCACGGCGCTGTTGGGCTACGAGTGGCATTCCAGCGGGTTTGGCGACTACTGTCTGCTGTTTCCGGAGGACCAGCCCGACTTGTTCCTGCCGGATCACGTGGAGAAGCTGCTCGACTTCGCCGACGCCAAGCGGGCGATGGCCATTCCGCACCACGTGGGCTACAAGCAAGGATGGCGCGGGGCGAACTTCGCGCACTTTCGGCCGTCGGTCTCGCCGGTGGTGGAGATCTTCTCCGAGCACGGCTGCACCGAAAGCGAACGGGCCCCCTACCCCATGCTGCGCCACAGCCTGGGCGGCCGCTCGACGCACAACACGATCCGCCGCCAGTTGGAAAAGGGCTTGCGGTTCGGATTCGTCGCGTCGAGCGATGACCACCTGGGCTATCCCGGCGCCTACGGCGAAGGCATTTGCGGCATCTGGGCCGACTCGCTCTCCGCGGGAGATCTCGTCGCGGCGCTGCGGGCGCGGCGCACCTACGCGTTGACCGGCGATCGCATCGTGCTGGAAGTGTCGCTTAACGACCAGCCGATGGGCGCCGATGTGCCGCACGTGGCCGATCGTCAGATCGACGTGCGCGTCGAGGGCCAGGACGCGCTACAGATGGTCGAGCTCGTGAAAAACGGCCGCGTCATCCAGCGCCACTTCCCCGAGGATCACGTCACCGGACCGGTCAAGCTGCCGGGCCGCGCCAAGTGCCGCGTGCAATTCGGCTGGGGTCCCTGGGCGGCGCTCGATCTGGGCCGCGTTGGTCCCTGGGACATGACGCTACGGATCCGCGGCGGCAAGTTTCACCGCGTGCTGGGGTGCTTTCAATGCGCGCCGTTCGGCGAGGATCTGCGCGACCGCTTGCGGGCCGTGTCGGAGAGCGAGGTGCAGGTGCGATCCTTTACCACGCGCGAGCAGTGCTACGCCGAAGACCCCACCAAGGCAATCGTGTGCGAGCTGGAAGGCCAGCCCGATGCCGTGCTCTCGCTCGAGCTGCGTGAGCCAGCTGCCAAGACGGTGTCGACGCCGCTCTCGGCGCTGGTGGGCGATAACCTGGTCGACTTCACCGGCGGGTTCACGACCGAGAGCTTCATTCTCGGTCCGCTGGTGGGACCGAGCGAGTTTTCGGCCACGATTCGCTGGCACGACAAGTCCCGCGGCAAGTCCGATGCGCCCGACTGGTACTACGTGCGGGCCACGCAGCACAACGGCCACATGGCCTGGTCGAGCCCGATCTGGGTCGGCTGAGCATGTTTTCGCGGCGCGCGGGGGGAAAGCCGGTTGAACCGCACGGCTGTACCCCCCATACTGCGGTCCGGATTGTGTGGTTGCAATCCGCACTCATTTCTCTGTGCTTTGATCCACGTGGGGCGGATCTTCCTACGCTGCGCAGAGCAACTCCCCGATTACTGGAGGTGACGCTAATGACCATCACGACTCGACAACTCACCACGATCGCCGTGCTCGCTTTGACCATGCTGACCGCCAACACGCTGCGGGCCGGCCAGATCACGGGCTTCACCTGGTTTTCAGGCGTTGCTTCGGTGGCGGGCACGTCCTTCTCACCGCCGTCGGCTCCGAACAACGACGACGTGGCCGGCACCTCGCCCAACGGCATCTTCGTGACCCAGAAAGACTACACCGCCATCGGACCGGTCGACCTGGTGTTCGACGTGACCGACACCGGCGGCACCACCGAATACCTGGTGACCGAAGGCGTGCAGAACAACACGGGGCTGGATTGGGGTTCCTATCACATCGAGCTGGGATTCGGCGAGGGAGCTGGCTTCGTCAAGTCCACCTCGGGCGATGGGCTCGACTTCGACGCCCCCGATTTCAACTCCGATTTCTTCTTCGATCCCCTACCGGGCTTCTTTCCGACCGTGTCGGTCACCGAAGACGACATCATCGCCAGCGGCGGCGTGATGCCCGACTTCAGCTTTGCCGGCTATTTTCTGTTCCACGTCGACGTGCCCGATGGCATTTCGTCGTTCACGATTCGGCAGTCGCCGGTCGAGGTGCCCGAGCCCTCGACGCTGGTTCTCGGTGCGATGGGCGTATCGGGGCTGCTGTTGACGCTGCGCCGCCGGAGCCGGTCCGCGAAAGTTGAATCCGCGGCGTGACGGCCGGGGAGCGTGCAAGACGCACCATGGGGCGACGCGCCGTCGCCGTTGGCTCCGGGCTAGGCGGCGGGCGCGAAATGCCAGCCGGCGCTTGCCGGGCCGCGGGTGTCTGGGGCATGGAGGCCCGGGGGCGACGCGGTAGAATAAAGGAGGATTGCTCGCGAAGACGTCAACTATCCAGGAGGAGCCCGATCATGGCGCTGCCGCACTCTGAGAACCGCACGCTGGAATTCGATGGCGGCCAGGCCATCGGCACGACGCATCAATGGCCCGGCGGCCAGTACTGCGCGATCCACACCGCCAACGGGCTGGTGGGGTGCGGCATCTACGACATCCGCTCGGCCAATGAGTTCAGCCTGGCCGTGGCCATCGCCCGGGGCACGCCGGCCAAGCCGCTGCGCGAGCCGGAAGATTTGTTTGACGCCAAGATTCTGGAAGTGAGCAACGCCGCCGAAGCGCTGGGCGTGAAGACGGGCATGACCGGACGCGAGGCGGTCGAAACGCTGCTGGCGGCCAAGTGAAACGAGCGAGCCGGCCGCGTCAGCGCCGAGCCGCGGGAGGCAAACGCTTGCCCTGGTCCTTTTTCTGGCCGCCACGCTGCACGTCGCCCGGCACCGCCAGGTTGAAGAAGCGGGCGCCGTTGACTTCGCCGCGGCCTTCGCGGAACCAATACTTCACCAGTTCGGCGCGCGATTCCCGCCGCTGGCCGCCGCGCTCGTCGTCCATGTACATCTCGGCCGGGTTGCCGTGGAGGATGAGCAACTCGTTCTTGGCGGTATAGGTCAGCCGCTCGCCAATGGCGGTAAACTGCTGACCTTCGGCATACACGCTGCCGCCGGCCTCGAGCTCGAACCAGCCGGGAGTGTCGCCGATCCCCTCCATCTGGCGCACCGTCAGCTCGCCGGCGTCGAGCATCATGCCGCTGGGGCCAAGCTGTTCGGGCTTGTTGGCTTCCAGCCGCTCGTTCCACTCCTCGATCGGACCGTAGATCGTTTTCGTGTGGTCGAAGAACGTGACCTCGCGGCGATCGATGTTGCCGCGGATGCCCTTGCGAAAGCGGACGTTCAAGTAGGTCATGCCGTCGTCATCGGCATTGGCGATCGCGGCCGGACGGGCTGGTGCGACCCCCGGCGGCGCCGGCAAACCGGGGGCGCTGCCGCGGGTGACGTGCGTGACCGTGCCGGGGCCTACGGCCGCGATATCGCCGCTGGTGCGATCGATCGACAGGTCGAACACTTCCATCACGCTGTGCGATTGCTGCTGGCCTTGTTCGTCAAATTGCCGGCCCTCGAGCAGCGTCTTGCCGACCGAGCGCACGGCGGCCAGGTCGGGCTGCCCGCCGGGAGCGGCGCTGCGCGGATTGCCGAAATCGACCGGCTGGGTGAGCACCGCCTCGAGCCGTTCGGTGTGCACGACCTGCTGCGAGCTGCGGGCGACGACCGTGCCCTGGAACGTGGCCGTGTCGGACTGAAAATCCATCCGCTTCTTCCAGTCGACGGTCATCGTTTGCGGCCGCTCGAGCGGTTTGCCCTCGAGATCCTGCGTGAGCGGCAGGGCCAGGCGGCCCGAGCCGTCGATCCACAAGTGGTTGCTGCGGCGTTCCAACTCGATGGCCTGGCCCCACAGCGACATGCCGCTGGCCTCGACGTAGCCGGGTTGGCCGCTGATGGTGACGCGCGTGGCGTCGGTGTGGGCGTCGCGCACGTGCAGGCGATCTCCCTTGACCAGCAGCGCGCGGACCTGGCCGCCGGTGCCGGGAGCGAACTGCTCGAGCTTGGCGGCCTGGTCGATCGTGGCGTTAGCGACGGCGAAGTTCTCGCCCTGGGGCACCAGTTCGATCCGCACGGCGCGGCCGGCCACGTCGAAGCGCTGGCCGAGGGCTGCGGGCCGCTGTCGATCGTCCTGCAGCCGCCGCGGAGGCGGCGCGGCGCCGGCTGGCGGTCCGCCGGGAGCGGGACCGCCGGTGACGGTGACTTCCAGCTTGTCGGCCTCGGCGTGGAGTTGGGGACCGTGGATCACCACGTTGCCCTGGCTGACGGCTTTGGGGTCTTGATACTTCTGGGCCAGCACGCGGTCGAGATCCCAGGCGTCGGCCGCCATGCCGCCGTCGGCGGTGCGGGGCTTGGGCACGCCGGGAGGCAGTTTCTTCTGACGCATCCAGGCGAACACTTCGTCGGCCGTGATGCGGCCCATCGCGCCAAATTCGATCACCGTGGCGCCGCGCAACACGGCTTTCTGCAGCTCCCCGTCGGGTTCGAATCGCAACTCGCGGGCCCACTGGGCCACGTAGGTGCCCGCGATAGAATCGGGAATGTTGCCGCGGATCACGCCCGGGCCGAACGCCACGAGCTCGCCGGGGCTGCCGGGCGGACCGGGTAGAAAGTCGGCGCCGCTGCAGCGGGCGTACATGCCTTGGGCCGGCGAACGCAGCGTGACGGGGTTGCCGCGGGCCTCGATCAGGCGGATCTGCGAGGCGGCCCCGCCGCCGGCTTCTTGCGCCGGGTCGGCAGACGCTTCGCCGGGACGCGCGAAATAGACCGTCAGCAATTCGCAGTTGAGCTGGTCGCCCTCCTGTTCGGGACGCAGCCGAAAGACGTTCACCTTGTCGTGAAACGAGGCCGCGTAGTCGGCCATGTCGAAACGCAGCGGCCCGGCGCAGGTGATCTCGATCGGCGAGCTGGTGTCTTTCTGTTCGGGGGGCTTCTGGCCCGGCGGCGTTTCGCCCGCCAGGGGTCCGCTGCCCAGCTCGAGCCGCATCCGCACTTCGCGCTTCAGCTCCAGGCTGCGCAGCGCCGCGCCGCGCATGATGTTGGTGGCCGCTTCGCCGTCGCGATTGACCAGGTGGATCTCCATGTCGCGCCCGCTGCCGTGGCTGCGACCCAGCCGAAACCGCACGGGGTGCGGCGTGTAGACCCGCTCGTTGGTCATCTGCACGTCGCGGGTGGTGATTTCCAGGTCGTCGCCGGCGCCAGGGGCGCTTTCCTGCTGATAGATCCGGATCGGCCCGTTGAGCACGCCGCCGACGAACTTGCGCTGCTGCAGGTCGACCGTCTTAAAGACGATCTTCTGGTCGAAGCGGATGTTGGCCCCTTCGACGGCGCGCATGATGATCGGCCGGGCCGGATCGGCGCCGCCGGTATCGCGAAAGATCATCAGCGTGCACGGCTTGAGCAGCACCGAGCCATCGTCCTGCGGCTCGATCTCTTGGAACAGCAGCCGCACGGGACCGCGCTGCCAGAGCATGGGATTGTTGCGCTCCCAGTCGCCTTCGTCGAAGTACCCGGCCACCTCGCGCTGCCGCTGGGTGACGTCGGTGCGAGCCTGCTCGATCTGCTCGTCGGTGGCCTTCTTCTGCGCGGTGCGCTCTTCGACGCCCGGCTCGACCATCGGCACGGCCAGGAACCAATACAGCCAGTAGCAGCAGAGCACGGCTGCCAGGCTCACCAGCGCTTGCCGCGCGAGCGCCAGCCGCGAGGGCCGCTTGTAGATGACGCGCTGTTTGGGTTCCGCGACGACGGCCATCAGCTCGTGTATTTCTGGATCAGGTCGTCCCAGCGGCGCTGCGCCTTGAGCACCATCTCGATCGTCTCGCGCACGGCGCCCATGCCGCCGTTGCGTTCGGTGACGTGATGGGCCGCGGCCCGAACTTCGGCGCAGGCGTCGGCCACGGCCACGCCCAGCCCCACGTAACGGATGACCGGCACGTCGGGCAGATCGTCGCCGATGTAGCAGGCCTGCTCGGGCGCGAGATTCAGTTGCGCCAGAATCTCCTGGGCCACCGGCAGCTTGTCTTCGGCCGTTTGGCGTACGATTTCGATGCCCAACTCCGCGGTACGTACTTTCACCACGTGCGAGCTGCGGCCGGTAATCACGCCGAAGCGATACCCGGCCCGCTGCCAGAGGCGGATGCCCAGGCCGTCGCGAATGTGGAACTGCTTGGTTTCGATGCCCTGGTTGTCGAAGATGATCTGGCCGGCGGTGAGCACACCGTCGACGTCGGCCAGAATCAACTCGACCCCTTGGCAGCGGTTTTCGAGTTTCATGCGCAATCCCGCGAACGGGTCTGAGGCGAGGCCTTGCGGCGCTTGGTCTTGGCGGCCGGGAACGGCACGACGGCGCGATCGCCCCCGCCGCCGAGCGACGCCAGCCCCGAGGCGCTCGCTTCGGGAAACAACGCCACGACGTCGGTCACGTCGAGCATTCCCAACGGGCGGCCGCGGCGATCGACCACCGGCAGCTCGCTGATCTTTCTTTCCGCCATGATAGCCACCGCGTCGAGCATCATCGAGCCGTGCGGCGCGGTCGAGGGGCCTACGGTCATCACATCGCGTATCGGTCGATCGATGGCCGCGTCGCGCTTGCTTTCCAGCAGCCGTGCCAGGTCGCTGTCGGTGAACAGGCCGGCCAGCTTGCCCGCTTTGTCCACCAGCATGATCGCGCCGGTGCGGCGGCCGGCGCGGCCGTGCTCGACGAACACCTGCCGCACGGTTTCGGACTGCGGCGCCACGCGGCACTCGGCCAGCGGCCGCATGAACTCGTCGACCTTGCTCAGCTTGCGCCCCAAGGCCCCCGCCGGATGGAAGCGGGCAAAGTCCTCGCGGCCGAATTCGCGCAAACGGCTGGTCACGAGCGCCAGCGCGTCGCCCAAGGCTAGCATGGCGGTAGTGCTGGTGCTGGGCGCGAGCCCCAGCTCGCAGGCTTCCTGCAGCGGGCCAAGTTCGATGGCGGCGTGGGCCGCGCGGCCCAGCGTGCTGGTGCGGCGGGCCGTGACGGCGATCAACCGCACGCCGAACTCGGCCAGCGAAGGCAGCAGCCGCACGACTTCTTCGGTCTCGCCGCTTTGCGAAAACACCAGCAGCACGTCGTCGGCGCGAATGCGGCCCAGGTCGCCGTGCACGGCTTCGGCCGGGTGCAGAAAGTGGCTGCGCGTGCCGGTCGAGGCCAGCGTGGCGGCGATCTTTTGAGCGATCACGCCCGCCTTGCCCATGCCCGAGGTGATGACGCTGCCGCCGCAGGTGTAACAGGCTTCGACCGCGCGGCAGAACTGGCCGTCGAGCCGCCGGGCCACGTTCTCAAGCGCGCGGCTCTCCAGGCTGATGATCTCGCGCGCGTAGCGGAGTTGTTCCTTGCTGCCGGTGGGAACCTTGCTGGCACGCCGTGGGGCTGGCATGGCGACTCTCATTGTGGGGGGCACGTTCGCGGGCGGACGGGGACGGCGGATTGTAGCGGCGTGGCGGGGATCGGACAACGCGGGATAGCCGCTGCTGGCCTCGCTGCGTGTGCCTCGGCGCTTGCCGGGAGCGGCTCCTGGCCGCCCTGCACCCGATGGCGTATAATCGCCCAGCTTACCGAGTAAGCATTCGTTTTTTGCGTGGCCGCCGCGGCGCAGTGCCGGCCGCTAGCACTCCCGCACCCGGCCCCCGAGAGAGATTTTGCGATGATCGTGACCACCAGCGAACTGTTTGCGACCGCCTACGGCAAGTACGCGGTCGGCGCGTACAACATCAACAACCTGGAGCAGACCGTCGGTTTGTTTCGCGGCAACCTGGGGCTCGTCGGCTCGAACGACGACGCGGTCGACCCGGCCAAAAGCGCGCCGTTTATCATTCAGCTTTCGCGGGGAGCAAGAGCTTACACCGACAAGCGGTTTCTGGAAGCGATGATCCGCGCCGCCGAAGAGGTGTTCGACAAGGCGATCTTCGCCGTGCATCTCGATCACGGCACCGAAGAGGTGTGCTACGACTGCATCGACAGCGGCTTCTACTCGTCGGTGATGATCGACGCCTCGCACGAGACGTTCGACGAGAACATCGCCATCACCCGCCGTGTGGTCGAGCGGGCGCACGACAAGGGGATTTCGGTCGAGGCCGAGTTGGGCATGCTGGGCGGCGTCGAGGAAGACATCGAAGTCGATGCCGAGAATGCCTGCCTGACCGATCCGGACCAGGCCGTCGAGTTCGTCGAGCGAAGCGGCTGCGATTCGCTGGCCGTGGCGATCGGCACCTCGCACGGGGCCTACAAGTTTGCCGGCTCGCAGGGCCTGCACTTCGACCGCATCGAAGCGATCCAGAAGCTGATGCCCGGCTTTCCGCTGGTGATGCACGGCTCGTCCAGCGTGCCGCGCGAGTGGGTCGATCGCATCAACCAGGCCGGCGGGCAACTGGGCGACGCCAGCGGCGTGCCCGAGAAAGACTATCTGCCCGCGGCCAAGCTCGGCGTGACCAAGGTGAACATCGACACCGACGGGCGCCTGGTCTGGTGTGCCGTCTACCGCGAGACCTTCCGCGACAAGCCGGGCGATTTCGATCCTCGCACGCCGGGCAAGCCGTTCATGGCCGCCTACGCCGAGTACATCACGCACAAGAACCAGATGCTCGGCTCCGCAGGGCAACTGGAAGAAGTGCGGGCCTCGGTCACGGGTCAGCCCGCCTGAGGCATGCCGGCCGCAGCGTGATGTGCCCGAGCGCCAAGGCTACCTGAGGTCGTCGTTGGTCACCGGACCGAGGGTCTCGGCCTGGCGCTTTTCGTCGAAGGCGCCGTCGGGGGCCGCGCGGGCGGCACGCAAGACCCAGAGCATGTGCACGGGCTTGCCGCCGGTGCCCGGGTCGGTGAAGAAGTGCTGCCCGGCGCTCAACGTGCGATCGGTGCGTCCGCAGATCAGCAGCATTTGCCCGGGCGCGAGCACGGGTTCGAGCGCGAGATGTCTGAAGATGCGTTTGGGGCGTTCCTGCGTCCAGAGAAAGCTTGCTTCCTGGCCGCTGCCGCGGATGTTGCTGCGATACTCGCCGTGGTGCAGCTCGGGGATGAGCTCCAACCGCACTTCCCCATCGGACTCGGGATAGGCCCGCAGTGCCATGCGGCACTCGGCCTTTTGAAAGGTTTTGCCGTGCACCTGGCCGTCGGTGCATTCCAGCAGCGTCAGCTCGTTGTGCGGCAGGCCGATGGCCAACTCGACGCGCTTGCCGGCCTTGGCGTGCAGCACGCGCATCTTGACCGAGCCGTCGGGGTCGAGGTTGAAGTTCTGAAGCTGTTCCTCGTCGACGCGCTTGTCGGTGATCTTGAGCGTTTCCGACAGGGCGCTAGGCACGTTGGGCCCGATGATGCCCGCCCGCATGCCGTTTTCGGCCAGGCGGCGGCGCAAGTCGGCCGGCAGCGATTGCTCGTCGACCAGCTTCCACAGCTCGTCGAGTTGCGGATCGCTGGGCGGGGCCGGTGCGGAGAACACTTCCAGGCTGATCGAGTCGGGCGACACCTCGAGCGGCGCCAGCGGCGACTTGGTCGTCGACTGCGGCTCGACCACGGCGGCGCAGCCCAAAGCGGCGGCCAAACAGGCCAGACACCACCAGGCGCGCAGGACCGCGTGCATTGCGAGCATCCGAGAGATTTGACGATTGCGAAGAACTTCGCCACGACGTGAGTCGCGAAAGAGTAGCGGCGACCGCCCGCGCATGTCAACAGAGCTAGGGACCGGAGGTTAGGAAGACGCGTTCGGGTCGGTCTCGTGCTGCGCGCGGCATGGTACTTCGACATACGAAATCGAATTCGCGCCTGGGTGTCACCGCTCCTGGTGTCAGCGCGCCTGGGGTGCCATGCTCACGCAAGCGTGAGCATGCAATCGACCGAAATCGCCCTCCATCAGCGGGGAACACTCCGACGCAGGCCACGGGGGCCCACACCGCGGGCGGGCAACCGCATGCTCACGCTTGCGTGAGCATGACACCGGGACGTGAGCATAGCACCCGTCTGTAGCACGCGATGCTAGCTTAGCTGGCGCGGAGCAGCTTGGGGGTGCGGATGCGCTGGCCGTGGATCGAGCCGTGCCGGCGCTCGAGCTGGTGGAAGTTGCAGTGCAGGAAGTCGTACACGGCCGAGGGTGGGCTTAGGGCGAGCCACTTGCGCGCGAGCGAATCCATCAGGGCGTCGTACTGCTTCTGCGAGTGGCTGTGGGCGTAGCAGCGGCCCGGGTGCCGCCGCAGATCGCCGTCGAACGCCGGGCCGATGTGCCACAGTTCGTGGATGACCGTGGACACCTTCTCTTCGAAGGGGCGATCGAGGAACCGCGGCAGGTAGAAGCTCAGCAGGTAGAGCATCTCGCGGCCGGAGTCGTCGAACAGCCGCTCGACGGTCCAGGTGCGGCCGCGGCGTCGGGATTGGAGCTGGCCGCCCTCGAACCGCATGGGCGTGAGCGAGGCGTGCACGCCGAAGCGCGAGGCACGCCGCGCCTGGCAGAAGCGGATGGCCACGCGGGCCATGTCGATGTGCGACAGCTCGGGGAGCCGGCCGGCCATGTCGACGCACAGCCGCCGCACGTGCAGCGTGAAATCGAAGCCGCCCGGTGAAAAAGCCTTGCCGCGCGTGATCCGCTTCGTAGCGCCCATGCTTCCATCCGTGAAAGAGGGGGCGGGTTGGAACTAGCTTTCGCTCTGACCTTCGTTCTCGCCGCCTTCGCTGCTGCTGGTGGCAGCGGCTGTTTCGGCGGTGCTGGGAGCCGGCTCGCTCTCGAAGGCGGGCCGCTCGGAACGCTGCCGCACGCGATCGCGCACGCCGACGAATTCGAGGATGGCCCGGTTGCCGGCGTCGCCCAGCCGCGGCTTGGCCAGCTTCAACACGCGGGTATAGCCGCCGGGGCGATCGACGAAGCGGGGAGCGACTTCGGCGAAGAGCAGGCGCACGGCCTGCTTGTTGCCCAGCAGCCGGACGGCGCGGCGGCGGGCGGTGACGACCGTGGCCATGGCCTGGTTCCACTGGCGATATTCGTCGCTTGAGCGCCAGTTCTTCCAGTCTTGCGTGTCGCGCTCGGCGGTGGTGCCGTGCTTCTCGGCCTCTTCCAGGGCGGGCAAGGCGTTGCGGGCGATGGTGATGCAGCGCTCGACCAGCGGCCGCACTTCCTTGGCCTTTTCCACCGTGGTGATGATGCGGCCTTTGACCTTGGGCGCGTTTTCTTCGTCCTCGGCGTCGCGCTCGGTCAGAAACAGGCTGCTGGCCAGGTTCCGCAGCAGAGCGCGCTGGTGGGCCGGATTGCGGCCGAGCGTGCGGCCTCGTCGTCGGTGTCGCATGATGATCTCGGTTCTATCGAATGCAGCTCACAGGACGTTGGCCGCCGTGGGAATCCGCATTCCCAGGCGCAGGCCCAATTCCGAGAGCTTTTCCTGGACCTCTTGCAGCGTGGTCTCGCCGAAGTTGCGGACTTCCAGCAACTGGTCCTCGGTGTGCCGCACCAGGTCGCGCACGGTGTGGATGTTTTCCGATTCCAGGCAGTTGCTGGCCCGCACCGAAAGCTTCAGCTCGGCCAGGCTCATGTTCAGTTTGGCTTCGGCGGCCGCGTCGCCGCCGGCTACGCCACCGGCGCGGGCGCCGGCGTGCACCTTGTCGCCCAGCTCGCTGTACTGCACGAACGGGTTGAGGTGCTTGCGGAGAATCTTGGCCGACTCGACCAGCGCCATCTCGGGGTGGATCGAGCCGTTGGTCCAAATTTCCATGGTCAGCTTGTCGTAGTTGGTCTTCTGGCCGACGCGGGTCTCTTCGATCTCGTACCGCACGCGGACCACGGGGCTGTAGACCGCGTCGATCGGAATGATGCCGATTTCCTGCACGTTGGGGCTGTGCTCGCTGGCCGGGATGTAGCCGCGGCCGTTCTCGACGACCATCTCCACGACGAACGGCACGTCGTCGGTGAGCGTGGCCAGCACGTGATCCTTGTTGATCACTTCCACCGTCTCGTCGGTCTGCACGTCGGCGCCGGTGACGGGGCCGCGGGTGTTCTTTTCGATGCGCACGACCTTGGTCGAGTCGGTGAAGTTCTTGACGACCAGCGACTTGATGTTCAACACCACGTCGGTCATGTCTTCGACCACGCCGGGCAGCGTGGTGAATTCATGCTGGGCGCCCTGCACCTTGATCTGCGTGACCGCGCTGCCTTCCAGGCTGGAAAGCAGGATGCGGCGCAGTCCATTGCCGATGGTCACGCCGAAACCGCGCTCAAACGGCTCGGCCACGAACTTACCGTAGGTCTCCGAGAGCGTATTGGAGTCGCACGTAACCAGATTGGGCAGTTCCAAGCCACGCCATCGAATGTGCATGTCAAGCCTCCGCAACGGCGCCAAGCGGTCCCGCTCCCCCGGGGGCCGCTCTTTTGCCAAATGGTGATTCTATTGGTTTCGCTTCGTCCGCATCGCCGGGCGACTGCGAGACGGTTGTGGGTGTGGTCTCGTGGGGGCGCTTACTTCGAACAAAGTTCGATGATCAACTGCGTCTGCACCGGAATCGAAATGTCTTCCGCTTCCGGCAGCCGCACGATGCGCCCTTCGGGAATGCCGCCTTCGGTCAACGTCAGAAAGTCGGGTACGGTGTGGTCGTGCTCGCTCAGGTTCGACTGCACGAACTGCAGGCTCTTGGCGCGGTTTTTGACACGAATCACGTCGCCCACGCGAACGATAAAGCTGGGCACGTCCACGCGATTGCCGTTGACCGTAATGTGGCCGTGCGACACGAGCTGCCGGGCCTGGGCGCGGCTGGTGGCAAAGCCCAGGCGGTGGACGATGTTGTCCAGGCGCCGCTCGAGCAGGCTCATCAGCGCGCTGCCCGTGTTGCCTTTGCTGCGGGTGGCGCGGGTGAAGTAGCCGCGAAACTGGCGCTCGAGCACCCCATAGTAGTGCTTCACCTTCTGCTTCTCGCGCAAGTGCAGGCCGTAGTCGGTTTGCTTGCCGCGGCGATACTGGTGCATGCCCGGCGCGGCGTCGCGTCGCTCGATGGCACACTTGGGCGTGTCGCAGCGCGTGCCCTTTAGGAACAGTTTCAAACCGTCGCGACGGCAAAGTCGGCAAACGGGTCCGGTGATGCGAGCCATGCGTTTCTTCTCGAACGGGTTGTGCTGGCGTGTGTGTCGTGTGTAGGGAGCGGCCGCGAATTACACGCGGCGTTTCTTCGGCGGGCGGCAGCCGTTGTGCGGCAGCGGCGTCACGTCTTCGATGCTCTTGATGGTCATGCCGGCGCTCTGCAGGGCCGTGATCGCGCTCTCGCGACCGCTGCCGGGGCCCTTGACGCGTACGTCGAGTTCCTTGACGCCGAACTTGGCGGCTTTCTCGGCGCACTGCTGGGCGGCCATCTGCCCGGCAAACGGCGTGCTCTTGCGGCTGCCCTTGAAGCCGCTGGTGCCGGCGGTCGACCAGCACAACGTATCGCCCTTGGTGTCGGTGATCGTCACGGCAGTGTTGTTGAAGGTCGCCTTGATGTGGGCGACGCCGACCGTCACGTTGCGACGGGTCTTACGCCTTTTACTCTTGGCCACGGACGGCAAACTCCTTGCAGTGCTCGAGGGGCCGCACGAGCGGCCGCTGGATGATTCTTGATTTCAATTGCTGGGGGAACAAACCGGACCGAACCACGCGCCGCGGCGGACGACGGCGGGACGCTACCGCATGTCCTTCACGCCCTTCTTGCCGGCCACGGTCTTCTTGGGGCCCTTGCGCGTGCGGGCGTTAGTGCGTGTGCGCTGGCCGCGAACCGGCAGACCGCGGCGATGCCGCAGACCGCGGTAGCAGGCGATGTCGCGCAGGCGAGAAACGTTCTGCGCCGTCTGCCGCCGCAACTGACCTTCGACCACGTAGTCCTTGTCCAACAAGGCCGCCAGGCGAGCCAGCTCGTCTTCGTTCATGTCGCGCGCCTTGGCACGCGGATCGATGCCCGCCTTGTGGCACAACTCGCGCGCCGTGTGCGAGCCGACGCCGTACAAGTACGTCAGCGAGACGACCGTCGCGCGATCGTTCGGGATGTCGACGCCCATCAAACGCGGCATGAGATTCTTGGCTCCTGTGGCAGGATGAACAAACGCTATGTGGCTGGAACGAAACCAGGGCGGCTCACTACGAAAAAAGCGCGACGCCGATACGATCCCTCGGGTTTCGCTCTTACGATCCCAGTAGACGCCCCCAAACGCCCGGCCGCCCCCAGGGCGGCGTGTGCGTCCTGCGAAGGCACTAACCCTGCCGCTGCTTGTGTCGCGGGTTGGTGCACACCACGAACACCACGCCGCGTCGGCGAACGATCTTGCAGTTCTCGCAAATGCGCTTGACGCTGGCGCGGACTTTCATGGCAGGGCTTCTGGACGAACGGTTTGCTACTGGGCCGAAGCACTTGAATATAAGCCGGGACGGCCAAAGGGTTCAAGACCCCCTGCCCCGGGATTTTCGCCGGGTGCGGGGAGGCTGCTGGCAGCCGGCTTGCCGCCAGGTTGTCGGGGCCGGGCGCCCCGATTCAGCCAGCCATCGACGAGGGGACCGATTCGCCCTCGCCAGGCGGGCCGGTCAGCACCCAGGGACCGTTCTCGGTCACCGCGACCGTGTGCTCGAAGTGGGCGCTGGGTTCGGCGTCCTGCGTGGCCTGGGTCCAATAGTCGGGCAGGCTCTTGACGTATTTGCTGCCCATGTTGACCATCGGCTCGACGGCGATCACCAGCCCGGGCTCGATCGCAAAGTCGCCATTGCGGCGAAGTTGCGCACTGACGAAGTTGGGCACCTGTGGATCCTCGTGCATCTCGCGGCCGATGCCGTGGCCCACGAAGCTTTCGACGACCGAGAACCCGGCGTCGCGGACGAAGGTGCCCATCTCGGCGGCGACCTCGCTCCAGCGATGCCGTTTGCCCATCAGGTCCACGGCCAGATCGAGCACGCCCTTGGTGACGTCGAGCAGCCGCTGCACCTCCGGTTCGATCTTGCCCACGGCGATCGTCACGGCAGAGTCGCCGCACCAGCCTTCGTACTTGCAGCCGGTGTCGATGCTGACGATGTCGCCCTCCTTGAGCACGCGCTTTCCCGGAATGCCGTGCACCACTTCGTCGTTGACCGAGATGCAGGTGACGGCCGGAAACGGGATCTTGCCGGGAACGCCCTTGAACAGCGGAATCGCCTGATGGTCGTGGAAGAACCTTTCCACCGCGGCATCGATCTCGCCGGTCGTGATGCCGGGCTTGACCATCGAAGCGGCGAGCTGATGGGCTTGCCAAACGAGCAGGCCCGGTTTGCGCATCTGGCCGATTTCGCGCTGTGAACGCAGGATATGCACGCCTGGTGACTCCTCGTGGATCTTGCAGGGCGGGGACCGCGGCGGGAAAGCGGCGGAACGATGCCCTTATTTATACGCTTTGCTTTATTTGTCGGCCAGTTTCGCGACGAGCTTCTCGATTCGCCCGAAGACTTCCTCGGGCGTCCCCTCGCCGTCGACCGAGTGAAGCAGCCCCTGCTGTTGATAGTAGTCCAGGAGGGGGGCGGTCTGCTTCTCGTACTCCACCAGCCGGCGCCGCACGACGTCCGGCTGGTCGTCCTCGCGGCCGCGGGCCAGCAACCGCTCGACGAGCACTTCGGTGCCGGCGGTCAGGGCCAGCACCAGGTCGAGCGGCGTACCGCGCTGGGCGAGCAGTTCGTCGAGTCCGCGCGCCTGCACCAGCGTGCGGGGGAACCCGTCGAGCAGGTAGCCGCTGCGGCAATCGGGGGCTTCCAGCCGGCGGCTGACGAGCCGGAGCATCAACTCGTCGGGGACAAGCTGGCCGGTCGACATGTATCGATCGGCCTCGAGCCCCAGGTCGGTCTGTTCTTGCTTGGCCTGGCGAAGCATGTCGCCGGTCGAAAGGTGAATGATTTTCAGGTGCTCGACGAGCCGGTCGCTCTGCGTTCCCTTGCCGACGCCGGGCGGACCAATAAAAACTAACCGCATGCTCGTTCGGCTTTCAGCGAGCCAGCCGCACGCGCCTGATGCACGGCCCGCCGCGAAAGGAGGGTCTACGTTTCCAACAATCCTCGATAGTTGCGCATCACCAGATGGCTGTCGATCTTCTGCACCAGGTCGAAGGCCACGCTCACGGCGATCAGCAGGCTCGTGCCGCCAAAGAATTGAGCCACGGTGTAATCCACGTTGAAGATGCTCGTAATAATCATCGGCGCGATGGCCACGATCGCCAGGAAGCCGGCGCCCACGTACGTGATGCGGACCATCACTTTTTCCAGGTAGTCGGCCGTGCGCTTGCCGGGCCGATAGCCGGGGATAAACGTGCCGAAGCTCTTGAGGTTTTCAGCCATGTCCTTCGGGTTGAACGTGATGGCCGTCCAGAAGTAGCAGAAGAAGTAGATCAGGATCACGTACGACAAGTTGTACAAGTAGCCGCTGCCGCGTTCGAACGCGCTGTTCAGGCCGGCCCACAATGAATCGGGGTAAGCGTTTTCCAGGCTGGTGAAGATCAGCGTGGGAAACATCAGCAGGCTCGAGGCGAAGATGATCGGCATCACGCCGGCCTGGTTGACCCGCAGCGGCAGGTACTGCCGGGTGCCCCCGTAGACGCGGCGGCCGCGGACGTGCTTGGCGCTTTGCGTGGGGATGCGGCGTTGGCCCAGGGTGATGAACACGACGCCGGCCACGACGGCCGCGAACAGAATCAACAGCAGGATGATCACTTCGATGCCCAGTTGGCCTGCGCCGCTGCCGCCCAGCTCGAACGTGGCTTCGTCGGCCAGCGAGTAGATGGCCCCGGGCATGCTGGCCAGGATGCCGGCCATGATGATCAGGCTGATGCCGTTGCCGATGCCGAACTCGTCGATCTGCTCGCCGAGCCACATCAGGAAGATAGTGCCGGCGGTCATCATCGTGACGCAGACCAGTTGCAGCGTGATCGGCAGCGAGCCGTCGACCAGGTACGCTTCCTGCACCAGGCCGCGGCTGATCAGGTAGCCCAGGTAGGCCCAGCTTTGCCCGATGCACAACACGACGGTGGCATAGCGGGTATATTCGTTGATCTTCTTGCGGCCGCTTTCACCCTCTTTTTGCAGCCGCTCGAGCGGGCCCCACACGCTTCCCAGAAGCTGGAAGATAATCGAGGCCGAGATATAGGGCATGATTCCCAGACCGAAGATCGTAATCTGGTCGAGCTGCGCGGCGCTGAACACGGCCGCCTGCTGAAACAACTGGCCCAGCCCTCCGCCGCTGAACAGATCGGCCATCCGCTGCTGGTCGACGATGAACAGCGGAATTTGCCAGCCGATGCGATACACGGCGAGCAGACCGAGCGTGAAGAGGACCTTCTTGCGCAGCTCGGGAATCGTGAAGATGACGCGGATTTTTTCCCACATGGCTTCGATCCGTCCGTTGGGGCCGGGCGGGCCGCGAGAAGCGGGCGCAGGGCCGGTTGGTGTGGTTGCTCTTCCGTGAGACACCCGGAATCGTCGTTACTTGGTCGTCTTCTTCTTCGGCGGCGGGGCAGGCTTCTTGCCCTCCAGCACGACCGCTTCTCCGCCGGCTTGCTTGATCTTTTCCAGCGCCTGGGTACTAAAGCGATGGGCGCTGATCTTGAGCTTCTTGGTCAACTCGCCGCGGGCGAGCACCTTGAGTTCGTCGTAGCGGCCCTTGGCCAGGTCCTTTTCGCGGAGGCTGTCGAGCGTCACCTCGTCGCCGCTCTGATAGACCTTTTCCAGGTCGCCAACGTTCACCACGGCGATGGTCTTGGCGAACTTGTTGTTAAAGCCCCGCTTGGGAATGCGGCGGATGATCGGCGTGGCGCCGCCTTCGAACACCGGCGAGAGGGTCCAGCCGGCCAACTGCCCCTGGCCCTTGTGGCCGCGGCCACTGGTCTTGCCGTGGCCGCTGCCCGGGCCGCGACCGACGCGCTTGCGCTTCTTGTTCTTGTGGATGCCGCGATTGACTTCGTTCAGGTTCATGTCAGGGTCACTCCACGGAGCCGTTCAATCTCTTGGCGCGAACGGAGCCGCTCGAGCGCCTCGATCGTGGCCTTGACGAGGTTCACGGGATTGTTCGAGCCGAAGCTCTTGGTGAGGATGTTGTGGATGCCGGCAGACTCGCACACGGCGCGGACGGCATTGCCGGCGATCACACCGGTGCCGGGGGCGGCCGGCACGAGCACGACCAGGGCCGAGCCGAAGCGGCCTTCGACCCGGTGGGGGATCGTGCCTTCGTCCAGGGAGATTTCGATCATGCTGCGCGAGGCGTCCTTGACGGCCTTTTCCACGCTGGGCGGCACTTCGTTGGCCTTGCCGTAACCCCAGCCGACCTTGCCGCGACCGTTGCCGACCACGACCATCGCCGCGAAGCTGAACCGCCGGCCACCTTTGACCACGGCGGCGCACCGCTTGATCTTGATCACCTTGTCGATGAGTTCCCCGCGATTGCTGCCTTCCGACACGGCGTATTCTCCGGCCTCGGTGTTTGCTGGCTTGTTACTCTAACGTATGTTCGTCGCCCGGTGGGAGAGCTGTGCTCGCCTGGATCGGGGTTCTAGAAGCTCAATCCGGCTTCGCGGGCCGCGTCGGCCAGGGCGGCTACGCGGCCGTGATACTGGCAGCGGCCGCGATCGAAGGCCACTTGCTTGACGCCCGCGGCGATGGCCCGCTCGGCCAGGGCCTTGCCGATGGCCGCCGCGGCGTCCCGGTTTCCGCCGTATTTCACGTCGCCCCGCAGATCCTTGTCGACCGTGCTAGCAGAGGCCAGCGTGCGGCCGCTGGTGTCGTCGATGACCTGAGCGTAGACGTGCTTGTGGCTGCGAAACACCGTCAGCCGCGGCCGCTCGGCCGAGCCCCGCGTCCGTTTGCGAACGCGAAACGATCGCCGCCGGCGCTGTCGCAGGATGCCTTTTTCGTGGTTCATGGTTTCTTGTCGCTTCTTACTTCGTCATTGCCTTGCCGGCCTTGCGGCGAACGATCTCGCCCTCGTAGCGGATGCCCTTGCCCTTGTAGGGTTCGGGCTTGCGCACGGCGCGGACTTCGGCGGCAAATTGTCCGACCTTCTGCTTGTCGCTGCCCTTGATCGAAACGTGCGTCTGATCGGGGCACGTGACGGTGAGCCCCGCGGGGATCGGCAGCTTCACCTCGTTGGCGAAGCCGACCCGCAACTCGAGCCGATTGTTCTGCACCGTGGCCACATAGCCGACGCCCACGATTTCGAGCTTCTTCTCGTAACCCTTGGTGACGCCCTCGACCATGTTGAAAATAAGCGCTCGCGACAGCCCGTGCAGCGCCCGGCCCGTGCGGGTGTCTTCGCGCCGGGTGACGAGGATTTGCTTGCCGGCTTCGTCGAACTCGACGGCCACTTCGGGGCGCGGGGCCCAGGAGAGCTTGCCCAGGGGGCCTTCGATCTGGACGTCTTGGCCCGAGACGGCGACCTTGACGTTCGACGGCACGGGGACGGGTTGTTTGCCGATACGGGACATAGCTAGTTACCTTTGCTCCGCCGCGGGTGCGGCGGGCATGCATGTTACCACAGTTCGCAGAGCACTTCGCCGCCCAGGTTGCGCTGCCGCGCCTCGCGGTCGCTGATCACGCCGCGGCTGGTGCTGACGATCGAAATGCCCAGTCCGTTGAGCACGGGACGCAGTCCGGTGGCGCGGCGGAAGACGCGGCGACCCGGCTTGCTGACGCGCTTGATGTGCCGGATGACGCGTTCGCCATTGGGGCCGTACTTCAGTTCGATGCGCAGCTCGGGCACGGGCTCACCTTCGACTTCTTCGAAGCCCCAGATGTAGCCTTCGCGCTTCAGCACCTCGGCCAGGCCGCGCTTCACTTTCGAAAGCGGCATCGTGACGTTCGGTCGCTCGACGCGCACCGCGTTGCGGATGCGGGTCAACATATCGGCGATGGGGTCGGTCATCATGTCTGGTAGGGTTCCCCTGTTACCAACTCGCCTTCTTGACGCCGGGAATCAGCCCTTCGTCGGCCAACTCGCGGAAGCAAATGCGGCAGATTCCAAACTTGCGGTACACGGCTCGCGGGCGGCCGCAGATCTTGCAGCGCCGCACGCGGCGCGTGCTGAATTTCGGCCTTTTCAGCGCCTTGGCAATTTTCGATTTACTCGCCATGCACGTTTCCTGCCTTGGTCGTTGTTGGGTCGTGTTCGGTGTGTGTCGGTTGCTCTACGCCGCGCCGGCCTGCTCGGCCGCCGCCTCGTCGGTCTTGAACGGCATGCCAAAGTGCCGCAGCAGCTCGCGCGACTCGTCGTCGCCCTTGCTGCCGGAGATGACCATCGTCACGTTCAAACCCTGCGGCCGGGTGAACTTGTCGGGGTTCAACTCCGGAAAGACCAACTGCTCGGTCAGCCCCAGGCTGTAGTTGCCGTGGCCGTCGAACGAACGGGGATTGACGCCCCGAAAGTCGCGCACCCGCGGCAGCGCGATCGAAATCAGCCGGTCCAAAAACTCGTACATCCGCGGGCCGCGCAAGGTTACCTTGCAGCCGATCGGCATCCCCTCGCGGAGGCGGAAGTTGGCGATCGCGCGGCGGCTGCGGGTGGTCATGGCCTTTTGGCCGGTGATTTGCGACAGCGCCGCGGTCGCGTCTTCAATGTGCTTCTTTTCGGTGATCGCCGTGCCCACGCCCATGCTGACGACGATCTTCTCCAGCCGCGGCAGCGCGTGCACGTTCTTGCGGCCCAGCTTCTCGGCCAGGGCCGGGCGAATCTCTTTTTCGTAACGCTCCCAGAGCCGCGGCGTCGGGGCCGGCTGTTGCTCCTTGGGGGCTTCGTCTTTTTTCTTCTTGGCCATGGTTCTGCCGGTCGCGTGTGGTTGGCTTGTCTATGGGTCGGCGCTTCGCCGTCGCCTAGCCGGCGGCGTGCGCTTTGTGCGGGGGCGCGATCACGCCGATCGCCGCGCTGCACTTCTTGCAATAGCGTTCCTTGGTGCCGTCGGGACGAAAGCGGGCGCCGGTGCGGGTGGCCTGGTTGCACGAGGTGCAGACCAGCAGCACGTTGGAGATGTCGATGGGCATCTCCTTCGACAGCCGACCGCCCTGGGGGTTCTTCTGGCTGCGCCGGATGTGGCGGTAGGCGCGGTTCACGCCCTCGACGATGATCCGGCCCTCGCGGCGGAGCACTTGCAGCACGCGGCCGCGCACCTTGTCTTCGCCTGAGATCACTTCCACGACGTCGTCCACTCGTATATGCATCACACCACCTCGCTGGCGAGGCTCACGATTTTCATGAAGTTGCGGTCGCGCAGCTCGCGGGCCACGGCGCCGAAGATCCGCGTGCCGCGAGGATTCTTTTCGTTGTCGATGATCACGATGGCGTTGGTGTCGAACCGCACGTAGCTGCCGTCGGGGCGCCGGGTCGGCTTCTTGCAGCGAACGATCACACCCCGCACGACGCTCTTCTTCTTGATGTCGCTGCCGGGGATCACGCTCTTGACGCTGCAGACCACGACGTCGCCCAGCCCGGCCGTGCGCCGGTGGGTGCCGCCGAGCACCTTGATGCACATGACCTCTTTGGCCCCCGTATTGTCGGCCACGTTCAACCTGGTCTGCATCTGGATCATGATTCACGCACCTGAGTAACTCTGTAGCCGGACTCGCGCTCGCTGCCGGGTTGGGTCGGACTCGTTGGTCAGTCTTCTTTGTTGTCCTTGCGGGCTTCGATCTCATCGTCGCCGCGCACGGCCGCCTTCATCGCCGCGATGTCGACGATGCGGCTCTTGGCCACCACGCGCACCAGCTCCCAATGCTTGGTCTTGGAGCGCGGACGCGACTCGCGAATCTCGACCGTGTCGCCGAGCTTGGTCTCTTCGTTTTCGTCGTGCACGTGGCAGACCGTCTTGCGACGCATGATCTTGCCGTACTTCGGGTGACGCACCACCCGCGCGATCTCCACGCGGCGGGTCTTGGTCATCTTGTCGCTCGTGACGACGCCAATCGAAACGCGTTTGGGCATGGCTCTGGCCTACGAAGTGCTGGCAGCCGCGGCTGCCCGCTCGGTTTGGATGGTTTTGACGCGGGCGATCAGTTGCCGCGTTTTGCGTAATTCACTGGGAGCGTTCAGCCGTTCGGTCTGGGCCTGAATCCGCATGCGGAACAGGTTCTCGACGGCTTCCTTGAGCGTGAGCGCCAATTGCTCGTCGCTCATCTCGCGTAGTTCGTTGGGCTTGTTCATGACGCAATCGCTCGTCTCGGGGAAAGCTACATCGTGCGGCGGCGGATAAACCGCACGCGGACCGGCATCTTGTGCGCCAACCGCGTGAAGCACACCCGGGCCGCTTCCTCGCTGACGCCCGAAATCTCGTACAGCACCGTGCCGGGACGTACGACCGCGGCCCAGTACTCGGGCTCACCCTTGCCCTTACCCATGCGGGTTTCGAGCGGAATCGAGGTGATGCTCTTGTGCGGGAAGATGCGGATGTACAGGCGGCCTTCGTTGCGCAGGTACTGCGCCGCGGCGATACGACCGGCTTCGATCGTCTGCGCGCTGACCCAGCCGCCCTGCGTGGCTTGCAGGCCGAAGTCGCCGAAGACGACGCGGTTGCCGCGCGTGGCCTTACCTTTTATACGTCCTCTTTGGCTTTTTCGGTGCTTGACCCTCTTGGGCATCAGCGCCATCGGTCTCGTCCTCTTGATACATGCCTTGGTTGACCCACACCTGGACACCGATGTGTCCCTGGGGCGTCATGGCCTCGGTAAACCCGTAGTCGATCTTGGCCCGCAGCGTCGAAAGCGGCAGCGATCCGGCGTTGGCTTTTTCGCAGCGTGCCATTTCCGAACCGCCTAAGCGGCCGGCCAGTTGAATCTTGATGCCCTTGGCCCCGGCTTCCATCGTCGATTCCAGCGCCCGCTTCATGCAGCGGCGAAAGCTCGCCCGCTTGGACAACTGCTCGGCGATGTCCTCAGCCACGAGCTGGGCGTGGATTTCGGGGCGCGAAATCTCTTCGATCTTGATGTTGATCCGCCGGCCCACGAGCCCCTGCAACTCGTCCTGCAGGCGTTCGACTTCCTGCCCCTTGCGGCCGATGATGATGCCCGGCCGCGCGGTATACAGCACGACCTTCACTTCGTCGCGGGTCCGTTCGATCTCGATCTTGGGGATGCCGGCGAACTTGTACTTGCCTTTGACGAACTTGCGAATCTTGCGGTCTTCGACCAGCAGATTGGCAAATTCCTGCTTCGAGGCGTACCAGCGGCTTTTCCAGCCCACCATGATTCCGGTGCGGAACCCGGTCGGATTGACTTTTTGACCCATGACGGTGGCTCGTTGGTTGGTGCGGAAGCGTGTGTGCGTTTGTGTAGGGTGCCTAGACCGTGTCGACCGAGACGCGAATGTGCGACATGCGGCGCTTGATCATGAAAGCCATGCCGCGTGCCCGGGGGCGAATTCGCTTGAACATCGGTCCCCCGTCGACGCGAGCGTCGACGACGACCAGGTCGCTGACGTTGGGGGCCCGGCGATCCTCGGCATTGCCCAGGGCGCTCTTGAGCACCTTTTCCAGCATCCGCGCCCCGCGCTGCGGCTGATAGCGCAGCAGGTCCAGCGCTTCGTCGGCGTGCTTGCCGCGAATCAGGTCGGCCAGCGGCCGCACCTTGCGGGCGCTAATGCGGGCGAATCGGTGCACGGCGGTGTAAGCCATGGTTCTGATCTTTCCTGGATGTCGTTTTCCACCTGCGTGTCGCGAGCCGGGGCCGCGGCACGGGATGCTCTCTGATTGTTAGGCCTTCTTCGACCGGCCGCCGTGCCCGCGGAACGTACGCGTGGGGGCGAACTCGCCCAGCTTGTGGCCGACCATGTCTTCGGTGACGAACACCTTCAGGTGCAGCTTGCCGTTGTGCACCATGAATGTGTGGCCGACGAATTCGGGCACGATCGTGCAGGACCGGGCCCAGGTCTTGATCGGTTCCTTGCGGCCGGACGTCGTCATCTGCTCCACCTTCTGGAACAGCTTCGGAGTGACGAACGGTCCTTTTTTGAGCGATCTTCCCATCGTAAGTGCCTGGCTGTGTGCGAGCGTGTTTCCTGCGAGTGGTGACTATTTGATCTTCAGCACGCCGTAGCGGCGCGAACGGCGACGGCGCACGATCGCGGCGTTCGAGGGCTTGCGGCGCTTGCGCGTCTGACCGCCCTTGGCGCTCTTGCCCGTGGGGCTCACCGGGTGGCGTCCGCCCTTGGTGCGGCCTTCGCCACCGCCGTGCGGATGGTCGGTGGGGTTCATCGACGTGCCGCGCACGTGGGGCCGCTTGCCGAGCCAGCGGTTGCGGCCCGCCTTGCCGATCACGACCGCGTCGTGATCCGAGTTGCCGATCGAGCCGATCGTGGCCCGGCAGGCCGAGGGGACGCGGCGGATTTCGCCGCTGGGCAGCGTGATCTGGGCCCAATCGGCCTCGCGAGCCGCCAGCGTCGCGCTGGTGCCGGCCGAGCGGCACAACACGCCGCCGCGCCCGGGCTGGAGTTCGATATTGTGGACCGCGGTCCCCAGCGGAATGTTTTTCAGCGGCAGGCAGTTGCCCGTCGAGGGGGGCGCCTCGGGACCGCTCTGGACCTCGTCGCCTTGCGACAACCCGGTGGGGGCCAGAATGTACCGCTTTTCGCCGTCGACGTAGTACAAGAGCGCGATGCGGGCACTGCGATTCGGATCGTATTGAACCGAGTGCACCCGGGCCGGCACGCCGTCCTTGTTGCGGCGGAAGTCGATCAACCGATAGCGCCGCTTGTGGCCGCCGCCCCGATGCCGCGAGGTGATGCGCCCCTGGTTGTTGCGGCCGCCGGTCTTCTTCTTCGGCGCCAGCAGCTTCTTCTCGGGCTTGGCGCCTTTGGTCAGGTCAGCAAAGTCGCTGACCGACGCGCCGCGGCGGCCCGGAGTGGTCGGTTTGTATCGTCGAATGCCCATGATCTCGTCTTTCGTCTCGCGTGCGGCTTGGTCGCGCGTGCCTGCGCGCTTCGTGGAGCCTTAGAAGAAGTCGATGCGGTGCTCCGAATCGAGTTTGACGATCGCCTTCTTCCAATCTCGGGTGCGCCCGGCGCTAAACCGCGAGCGGCGCGGCTTGCCGCGGCGGTTCTGCGTGTGGACCTTGACCACCTTGACGTTGAACAGTTCCTCGACCGCGCGGCGAATGTCTTCCTTATTGGCCAGACGGCTGACCTCGAAGGCGTAGGCGTTGTACCGCGTCGAGCGGTGCATGCCCTTCTCGGTCACCAGCGGGCGAAGGATCACCTGGTGCGGTGCGAGCAGCGGTTCGTCTTGCGTTTGTGTTTCGCTGGCCATGGCCAAAGGTCCTTAGTCAAATCGCCGTCGATCAGCTCGCGGCCTGCTTGGCGTCGCCGGCCGCGGTCTTCAGCGCCTCAAGCGCCGCCTTGGTCATCAGCACGCGCTTCGGCAGCAACACCGTCAGGGCGTTCAAGTCCGAAACGGGCGAGACCGTCACGCGGTCGATGTTGCGGGCGCTCTTGTAAACGTTGATGTCGTGCCCGGCGGTGGCCACGAGCAGGCTTTCGCCGGAAAGCTGCAGGGCCTTGAGGATGGCCGCCATGTCGCGCGTCTTGGGCGCTTCGAAGCTCAACTCGTCGATCAGCGTCACTTCGTCGTCGCGCACTTTCGCGGCCAGCGCCATGCGGGTGGCCATTTGCAAGGCCTTGCGCGGCAGGCGATAGGTCCAGTCGCGCGGGCGCTTGGCGAAGATGTGTCCGCCGCCGCGACGAATGCCGCTGCGGCGCGAGCCGGCGCGGGCGTTGCCCGTGCCCTTCTGGCGGTACATCTTCTGCGTGGTTCCGGCCACTTCGGCCCGGCTGCGGGTGCGGGCGGTGCCTTGCCGCAGGTTCGACTGGTACATGACCACCGCGTCGTGCAGCAACTGCTTGTTGATGCGCGGAGCGAGGTCCGTGGGCTCGATATCGAACTTGCCTACGGACTTGCCGGTTTTGTCGTAAACGGTGAGGCTTGGCATGGCCGCGATCTTTCCTTCGCCGCCGGCGCTGCGTGGGCGCCGGCGCGACCGCTAGAGCTTGTTGGTTTCTTTGATCATCAGGTATCCGCCGTTGGGACCCGGGACGGCGCCGCGGACCAGCAGCAGATTGTTCTCCGTGTCGACGCTCACGAGCACCAGGTTCCGCATGGTGCTGCGTTCGGCGCCGTAGCGTCCGGCCATGCGGCGCCCTTTCTGGACGCGGCTGGGAAACGCACTCTGGCCGATCGAGCCGGGATGGCGGTGCACCTTCTTCACACCGTGCGAGGCTCGCTGGCCCGAGTAGTTGTGGCGGACCATGACGCCGGCGGTGCCGCGCCCCTTGGTGGTGCCGACCACGTCGACGCGCTTTACTTCGGCGAACTGGGAAACGTCGAGCTGCTGCCCGACTTCGACGCCCTCGACCGGCACGCGCATTTCGCGCACGAAACGCTGCGGCTCGCAGTCGGGCTTGGGTACCGGCTCGACGCCGGCCTTGGCCCGTGCCCTGGCTCGCTTGCTATCGAGCTTGGCGACGTGGCCGCGGGTGCTGCGGCTGGCCAGACGACGGGGCAGGTCTTGATAGCCGATCTGCACGGCCTCGTAGCCGTCGCGCTCCTTGGTGCGAAGCTGCAACACGTGGCAGGGTCCGGCTTGGATCACCGTGACCGGTACGACGTTGCCAGCCTCGTCAAAAATTTGCGTCATCCCGACCTTGCGGCCGAGTAGCCCGATAGCCATCGCAGTGTTTCCCGTCGTCGGTTGCCGGAGGTAGTTCCAGGTCGCGCGACCTGGCTTTACCCGCCGAGCTTCCAGTGCATAAGAACTTCCGAGTTGGATTTCGCGGCCAACGAAGCGCCGCGAGGGTTCGTCATCTTAGTGCCGGCTCGAAGCCTTGATCTTGATGTCCACACCGGCCGGCAGGCTCAGCTTGTTCAAGGCCTCGATCGTCTTGGCCGTGGCCTGCACGATGTCGATCAGCCGCTTGTGCGTGCGGATCTCGAACTGCTGCCGGGCCTTCTTGTCTACGTGCGGGCCGGAGAGCACGGTGTAGCGCTCGATCCGCGTGGGTAGCGGAATCGGTCCGTGCACTTCCGAGTTGGTGCGCTTGGCCGTATCGACGATCTCCGCGGCGCTCTGATCGAGCACCGAGTGATCGTAGGCTTCCATCCGAATGCGAATGATCTCTTGCGTCTGACCCGCCACGCGCCTGGCTCCCGCGTAAAAAGGCCCCCGGATGCGAGGGCCTGCGAACGTCTCAATTCAGGGGCCCATTTCTTAGCCAATGGGCAAACCAAGGATGATAAATCTTCTGCCGAAAAGTGTCAACAGGCTCGTTTTTCTTATGGCCGGCAAAAATGCGCCGCCCCACCGGCTCGACGGGCTGCGGCAGCTCACCCTGCCACCCCGGTGGAGCGCGCAATGGCCGCCCGGGCCAGCAGCCGGGTGGAGTCGAGCACCGGCAGCGGCGAGTTCTCGGGCGCGACGGCCAGCGGCAGCTCGGTGCATCCCAGCACCACCGCGTCGCAGCCTTCGCGCTGCTTAAGCTCGGCGATGATCCGGTGCAATTGCTGCCGCGTGGTGTCGGTGACGCGACCGAACACCAAGTCGCCGAAGATGATGCGGTTGATGGCCTCCCGCTCGTCGGGGCCCGGGATGCGCCACTCGATGGCGGCCGCCTCGAGCTTTTCGCGATAGACCGGGCCCTCCATCAGGTACCGCGTGCCCAGCACCGCCAGCCGCCGGGCCCCGTCGCGAGCCGCCTCGTCGGCCACGACCTGGGCAATGTGCAGCCACGGAATCGGGGATTCGGGCTCCGCGTACGGCAGGGCCTGGTGCACGGTGTTGTCCGGGCAGATGGCGAACTCTGCGCCGATTTGGGCGAGCTTGCGGGCCGAGGCCAGCAGCAACCGCCCCATGCCGGGCCAGTCGCCGGACTCCAGCAGCCGAACGTGTTGCCCGAAGCTGAAGGCGTGCATCGACACTTCGGGGTGCTCGTGCGGCCCGAGAAACTGCGGGGCCTCGGTGCAGATGGTCTCGTAGCAGAGAGCCGCCCCCGGGGCGCTACAGGCGACGATGCCGACGTGCTCTGCCATCGCTGCGTTTCCAGGGATAAGGCGGCCCGGGGATAAGGCGGCATTGCCTACACGAAGCCTTCGGCCACTTCCGGCGGCGCGGGGCCGTAGGCCGAGGGCTCCATCGTCGCCGTGGCCCGACCCTGGCTGAGGCCGCGCATGGCGCTGGAATAGCCGAACAGGTTGGCCAGTGGCGCCTCGGCTTCGATGACGATGTTCTTGCCGCGATGCTGCGTGTGGGTAATGATCGCGCGGCGCTGCTGCAAGTCGTTGATGAAATCGCCCAGGTGATCTTCGGGCGTGGTGACTTGCAGCTTCATGATCGGTTCGAGCAGCACGGCGCCGGCGGCGGCGAGCCCCTTGTTGTAGGCGTCGGCCGCAGCGTAGCGGAAGGCGATGTCGTTGGAATCGGTCTCGTGAACCTGGCCGCCCAGCACGGTGATCTTGGTCCGCATCAGCGGGCAGCCGAGCAGTCCGCCGCCCTGCCCTTCCTCGGTGAGCGTGTCGATCACCACCGGCAGAAACTCGTCGGGCAGCACCGGTCCGGCCGGCACGACCACGGCGCCGCTGCCGCCCTCGGGCAGCGGCTCGACGCGAATCTTCACTTCGGCGAACATCGACTGGCCGGCCTGCTGGCGATGGCACACGCCGGTCACCTCGGCCTTATGTTCCACGGTTTCGCGGTAGCTGACGCGCGGCTTGTGCACGCGCACATCCAGGTTGAAGTCGCGCAGCAGGCGGTGCTTGATCACCTCGAGGTGTAGCTCGCCCATGCCGCTGATGAGCGTCTGGCCGGTCTCCTCGTTTTCGATGGCTCGGAAGGTGGGATCCTGCCGCCGCATCATCTCCAGCACGTCGGCCAGCTTCTTGCGCTCGGTGGAACTTTCCGGCTCGATGGCCATCGAGATGACGGTCTCGGGAAACTGGATCGTTTCCAGCAGGATCGGATGCTGCGCGTCGCAGAGCGTGTCGCCGGTGATGGAGTGCCGCAGCCCGATGACGCCCACGATGTCGCCGGCCCCGACTTCGGCCACCTGCTCCTGGCGGTCGGCCTGAATGTGCCAGAGCTGCGGCACATTCTCCTTCTTGTCCTTGCCGGGATTAAGCGCCCGGGTGTTGGCCTTCAGCTTGCCGGAGTAGACGCGCACGTAGTGCAGGTCGCCGGTCTTGCGGGCGTCGATCTTGAACACCAGCGCCGAGAACGGCTCGTCGAAGGCCGGCTTGCGGGTTTCCTTGACGTCGCGCTTCTTGGGATTGACGCCCTCGACCGGCGGCATGTCGGCCGGGCTGGGCAGGTAGAGCTCGACCGCATCGAGCAGCGGCTGAATACCGACGTGATCCAGCGCCGAGCCGCACATCACGGGCACGATCAGCCGCATCAGCGTGGCTTCGCGAAGCACCTTACGAATCAGGTCCGAGGGCACCGGGGCCTTTTCCAGAAACAGCTCGGCGATTTCGTTGCTGTACTCGAAGAGCCGCTCCAGCAGCTCGCCGCGCCAGAGTTCGGCCAGGTCTTCCAGCTCGGCGGGGATGGGCTCGCGGCGGAACTCGGCGCCTAGCTTTTCCTCGTCGAACGTAAGGTAGTCCATGTCGACCAGGTCGATGATGCCACGAAAGGCATCCTTCACGTGCGGGGGCCCGGCGCCGGCGGGGTACTGGATGGCGATCGGATTAGCCTCGAGGCGCTCGCGAATCTCGTTGAAGGTGCCTTCGAAGTCGGCCCCCTCGCGGTCCATCTTGTTGATGAACGCGATCCGCGGCACGCCGTACTTGTCGGCCTGACGCCAGACGGTTTCGCTTTGCGCTTCGACGCCCTCGCGCGCGCTGAACACGACCACGCCGCCGTCGAGCACGCGCAGGCTGCGCTCGACTTCGGCCGTGAAGTCAACGTGGCCCGGGGTGTCGATCAGGTTGATCGAGCAGTCGCGCCAGGGGAAGGTCACCGCGGCGGCGCGGATCGTGATGCCGCGCTGCTGCTCTTCGGGGTCGAAGTCGGTGACGGTCGTGCCCTTGTCGACGTCGCCCATGCGGTGGCTGGCGCCGCTGTAGTACAGCATCCGCTCGGTGACCGTGGTCTTGCCGGCGTCGATGTGGGCAATGATGCCGATGTTTCGGATGTCTTCGAGTCTGCGTGCCATGATCCATCAACGTCACTGGCGGCCGGCGGCGCCGCGGTACCTGGTCGGCGGGATGCGACTCACCGCGGCAGATTGCCGGGGGCCTTTGCCGTCCCCGACCGCCCGAGTCGGCTGAGGGTATTGTTGTCGGTGGGCCCGCGCAGGGCAACGCCGCGCGGCCTCAGGTGGGCGAAGCAGCGCGGCGTGCGTGTTTCGTCGGATGGGACTACCAGGCGAAGTGGGCAAACGCCTTGTTGGCATCCGCCATGCGGTGCACGTTCTCGCGGCGGGAGATGGCGGCGCCTTCCTTCTTGTAGGCTGCGATCAACTCTTCGGCCAGCTTCTCGTAGGTGGCCCGGCCCTTGCGGTCGCGCACGGCCATCAGCAGCCAGCGGATGGCCAGCGACTGCTGCCGCTGGCGGTTGACCTGCATCGGCACCTGGTAAGCGGCACCGCCGACGCGCTTCGAGCGGACTTCGATGGCCGGCTTCACGTTTTCCACGGCCTGCGTGAACACCTCGATGGGCTCGGCGTCGCTGACCTTCTCGCGGATCACGTCCAACGCGTCGTAAAAGACTTTTTGCGCGGTGGCCTTCTTGCCGTCGTACATCAGGCAGTTGACGAACTTGCTGGCCAACACCGATTCGAAGCGGGGATCGGGGGCCAATTGCTTGCTGCTGGCGGTAATGCGACCCATGTTTTGCCTGGGTGGTTGGGTGGTTCAATAGACGCGGCGAGGCTTACGACTTCTTGGCCCCGTACAGGCTGCGCGACTGCTTGCGGCCGTCGACGCCCAGCGTATCGAGCGCCCCGCGGACGACGTGGTAGCGCACGCCCGGCAGATCGCGAACGCGACCGCCCCGCACCAGCACGATCGAGTGCTCTTGCAGCGTGTGCCCCTCGCCCGGGATGTAGACCGTCACCTCCTTGCCGTTGCTCAACCGCACGCGGGCGATCTTGCGCATGGCCGAGTTCGGCTTCTTGGGCGTCATCGTCTTGACCTGCAGGCAGACGCCCCGCCGCTGCGGACACTTGTCCAACACGGGCGATTTGCTGAACTTGCGCGGCTTCTTACGACGCTTGCGCACCAGTTGGTTGATGGTCGGCATGGAAAGACCGGTTTCGGCTGCGAGTGACAGTGCTTAAGGGTAGTGAATCCTCCAATTTAGCGATTCGCCCCCGGGTGTCAAGCGCGGCATGCCCGACCCACGCCCCGTCACGCTGGCTCGTGCGGTCTCTTGCGCTGGCCGCTTGGGGGAGGGTTGGCTGGGGAGGTGACGGGGCGGTTCAGCGAGCCGCGGAGCTCCGCCAAGACTTGCCGGACGACGCCACGCGCCCCGGCGGAAGGTGGGGCCGCGGGGGCGGCGTTTCGGTGATGGTCAGTTGCGCCTCGGGAAAGAGCTTGCCGAAGCGGTCGCACAGGGCCTGCAATTGCTCGGGCGTGCCGCGGAGCGAGACGGCCGTAACGCCCGGCTCGCCCAACAGTCGCAGGGACCAGGGGGCCGCGGTTTCCAGGCCGTGGCCCACGGCGTTGATCGGGTTGGGCCCGCCCAGCACCGGGTCCCATTCGAGTTGGTAGCTTTGCCCGTTGTTCGTGGCGACCCACGAGGCGTAGGAGGCCTCGTCGGGGTGGCTGCGCATCCATTCCAGGGCCGCGTGGCGGCGGTGCATCCAGTCGGCCTGTTGCGCGAGCCAGATACCCAGCGCGCAGCATCCGACCAGCAGCAGGAAGGATCGCAGGCGCCACTGAACGCGTCGCTGCTTGGGTCGAGGGGAAACCGCCATGGGTTCCATTGTAGTTGCCGGGGCGGGCGATCCGGCGCCCGACGCGCACAAAAAAAGGACGCAGCCGGCTGGGAAAGCGGGCTGCGTCCTGTAGAAAGCTGAAAACCGGGCCTATTCGTTGCCGGGCTTCGGTTCGTCTCCGCCCAGCAGGGCCTCCAGGGCGCTGGTGCCCGAGGGGGGCGGCGTGGCGGCCCCGCCGTTGGTGCCTTCCTGCGGCTGTTGCTGGTCTTCTTCCACGCCGTCCAACAGCGGGAAGCTGCGCGACAGCACGCGATCCTTTTCGGCCTGCAGGGCCTCGAGCGCTTGGGGACGGATACGCACTTCCGAATCCTGGAAGACCTTGAACCCGGTGCCGGCAGGCACGAGGTGGCCGAGGATGACGTTCTCTTTGAGGCCCACGAGGTAATCGACGCGACCGGCCAAGGCGGCCTCGGTGAGCACCTTCGTGGTTTCCTGGAAGCTGGCGGCCGAGATGAAGCTGGAGCTTTGCACCGAGGCCTTCGTGATGCCCAGCAACTGGGTGCTGGCCGTGGCGGGCTTGGGCCGGCTGCCCTTGGCCGCTTCGCCGCCGAGCGCCTCGATCTGGGCATTGACCTGTTCCAGCGCGTCCTTGGGCACGATCGTGCCCTCGGCAAAATCGCTGTCGCCCTTGTGCGTGATCTTGACGCACTTGCTCAGGTTCTGGTTGGCCGAGCGGAACTCGAACTTGTCCATCACGCTGCCGGGCAGCAGCGTGGTGTCGCCGGGCGTCTCGATCTTCACCTTACGCAACATCTGCGTGACGATGATCTCGATGTGCTTATCGTCGATTTCCACGCGCTGGCTGCGGTACACGTTCTGGATTTCGCGCACCAGGTACTGCTGCACGGCTTCCTCGCCGCTGATCCGCAGAATGTCGTGCGGCACCAGCGGACCATCGACCAAGGCCTCGCCGGCACGCACGAAATCGCTGGCGTGCACCCGCAAGTGCTTGCCGTGGGCCACGAGGTGTTCGCGCTCGATGCCGCTTTCGCTGCGGACGATAATCGTGCGCTTGCCGCGCCGCTTTTCGCCCAGCAGCTCGACCAGGCCGTCGATCTCGGCGATCACGGCCGGCTCCTTCGGCTTGCGAGCCTCGAAGATTTCGGTCACCCGCGGCAGACCGCCGGTGATGTCCTGCGTGCCGGAAACTTCGCGGGGCGTCTTGGCCAAGAGCGTACCGGCGGTGACCGTCATGCCCTCGCTGACTTCGATGTGCGCCTTTTCGGGCAGGTAGTAGAAGTCGAGAATCTTGCCGTCGGAGTCTTCCAGCACGACTTGCGGGTGCAGGTCGCCCTTGTGCTCCATGATCAGCCGGCGCTCGTGACCGCTGGGGTCTTTTTCGAGCCGCATGGTCTCGCCCTGGATGACGTCCTCGTAGCGGACCTTGCCGCCGACCTCGGCCAGGATCGGGATACTGTGCGGGTCCCACTGGCAGAGGATCTGCCCCGGCTTCACTTCCTCGTTGTCGCCGATCATCAGGGTCGAGCCGGCGGGCACCTCGTACTTTTCGAGCTCGCGCTGCTTGGGGTCGAGGATCGAGAGCTCGCCGTTGCGGGTCAGCACGACCGACTGTCCGGCGTCGTTGGTGACGACCTTCAAGCGGGTGTACTTGACCACGCCGTTCTTCTTGGCACGGATCTCGCTTTCTTCGACGGCGCGGGCGGCGGTACCACCGATGTGGAACGTACGCATCGTCAACTGCGTGCCCGGCTCGCCGATGCTCTGGGCGGCGATGATACCCACGGCCATGCCCTCCTCGACCTGCGAGCCGGTCGAAAGATCCATGCCGTAGCAGCAGCGACAAATACCCAAGGGTGCGTCGCAGGTCATGGGGCTGCGGACCTGGATCTTTTCCAGCCCCAGCTCCTCGATCCGGCGGGCGATGTCGTTGGTGATCATCTCGTTTTCGCGGACGATCACTTCGTCGGTAATCGGGTTGACGATGTTGGCCCGGCTGACGCGGCCGCGAATCGAGTCGGCCAGCCGCACTTCCACCTTTTCGCCGCGGTAGATCACGCCCTTGGTAATGCCCTGCGTGGTGCCGCAGTCTTCCATCGTGATCACGACGTTCTGGGCCACGTCGGCCAGCTTGCGGGTCAGGTAACCCGAGTCGGCCGTCTTGAGGGCCGTATCGGCCAGACCCTTGCGGGCACCGTGCGTGGAGCTGAAGTACTCGAGCACCGAGAGCCCCTCGCGGAAGTTGGCCTTAATCGGCGTCTCGATGATCTTGCCCGAGGGCTTGGCCATCAGACCACGCATGCCGGCCAACTGGCGAATCTGTTCGACGCCGCCGCGGGCACCGGAGTGAGCCATCAGGTAGATCGGGTTGACGTACCCCGGCTTGCGATAGTCGGTCTCCAGCTCGGCCATCATCTCGGTGGTGATCCGTTCGCGGGCGTGCGTCCAGGCGTCGAGCACCTGGTTGTAGCGTTCGCCCTCGGTGATGATGCCGCGCTGGTAGAGCTTGTTCTTTTTGAGCACTTCCTTTTCGGCGTCGGAGATGATCTTGGCCTTGCTGGGGGGCGTGATCAAGTCGTCGGTCGCGAACGACAGCCCGCTGTGGGTGCTTTCGCGGAAGCCGAGCCGGTTCATGTCGTCCAGCAGGTCGATCGTCTTGCGGCGGCCGAGCCTGTGGTAGCAGTCCGAAATGACCTTGGCCAGCTCGCTCGAGCGCATCGGGATGTTGTAGTAGGGCATGCCCTCGGGCAGCGTGGTGTTGAACAGCACGCGGCCCACGGTGGTGTCGATCAGCGCGCCGGGCTCGGTGTCCTCGGTCTCGCTCTTGACGCGTCGCGTCGGCGGCAGCTTGACCTGGATGCGGGCGTGCGTGTCGACGGCGCCCATCGAGTAGGCGAGCTGCACCTCGTCGAGCGAGGCGAACTTCATGCCTTCGCCCTTGCGGTTGGGCAGCGGGATCGTGACGTAGTAGCAGCCCATCACGACGTCCTGCGACGGGCTGATGATCGGCGCGCCGTTGGACGGGCTGAAGATGTTGTTGGTCGACATCATCAGCGTGTGAGCCTCGACCTGGGCCTCGATCGACAGCGGCAGGTGCACCGCCATTTGGTCGCCGTCGAAGTCGGCGTTGAAGCCCTTGCACACCAGCGGGTGCAGCTTGATGGCGTTGCCTTCGACTAGCGTGGGCTCGAAGGCCTGGATGCCCATCCGGTGCAGCGTCGGAGCGCGATTCAGCAGCACGGGGTGATTGCGAATCACCTCCTCGAGGATATCCCACACCTCCTCGTCCTTCCGCTCGAGCATCTTCTTGGCGCTCTTGATCGTGTCGGCATGGCCCAGGTCTTTCAGCCGGCGAATAATGAACGGCTGGAACAGCTCCAGGGCGATCTTCTTGGGCAGGCCGCACTGGTGCAGCCGCAGGTTCGGACCGACCACGATCACGCTGCGGGCCGAGTAGTCGACCCGCTTGCCGAGCAGGTTTTCGCGAAAGCGGCCCTGCTTGCCCTTGATCATATCGGTGAGCGACTTGAGCGGGCGATTGCTCGAGCCGAGCACGGGGCGCTTGCAGCGGTTGTTGTCGAACAGCGCGTCGACCGATTGCTGCAGCATCCGCTT
>ERZ869936.400-NODE-400-length-42549-cov-19.393679_pt1 | contig 42549 bp, 39 predicted proteins | sample MGYA00520876_ERZ869936 | MGnify/ENA primary metagenome ERZ869936 (study PRJEB32218, sample SAMN09650985) | biofilter metagenome | isolation source: enrty point of leading RO module | place: Saudi Arabia: Thuwal, RO plant located on Red Sea | collected 2016-02-17 ... | reverse complement strand
TAGTCGTCGTCCTGGGCCATCGCTCGGGCCAGTTGATCTGTGGCGTCCTCCCAGAAGACTCGCCCGACGACCGAGGAACGTTGCAGGGCCGATCGCTCCGACCTCGGTAGCGAATCGAGGCGGGCCTGAAGCACTCCCGTGAGCGTGCCGGGAACGGTCGTCGAGTTGAGACGCTCGACATGGAACGCCCACTCCTCGCCCCCAACCTCGATGACACCCTCGTCGATGAGCATCTTCACCAACTCTTCGAGAAAAAAAGGATTCCCTTCGGAGCGGGCACGGATCATGTCCCGCAGGGCGCGCGGTGCACTCTCCAGTCTCTGCAGCACATCGCCGATGAGCTCCTCGGTTGCCTTGTCGTCGAGTGCGTCGAGGCGCATGAGAAACCGCGCCTCCCCCGCTTCTTCCCATTCGGGACGAAACTGGAGCAAACCGGGTCGGGCCGTGCAGAGGATCAAGCCCGGAATCGCTTCCATCTGCTCGGCCAGATACTCGAGCATGTCGAGGGACTCCTCGTCCGACCAGTGGATGTCCTCGATGAGAAACACCACATAAGAGTTGGCTGGACGCCCAACGGTCACAAGATTTGCCAGGGCCCTGAATCCCTTGTCCCTGATGACGCGCGGCTCAGAAAGCAGGCCAGAGAGGGCCGGGTCATTCCCGTAGTCGAGACCAACAAGGAAGCCCAAGACGGGAGCCGATTTGGCAGCCTGATCTTCCCCGACGAATTCGGCCAACCCCGAGGACAGCTTCCGCTTGGCCGTGGCCGGGTCGTCTGAGTCGGCGATCAGGAACCGGTCGAAGAGAATGCTTCTGAGCACGGAATAAGGGTTGCTCCGGCTCGAATCCACAGCTCTGCCGCGAAAGAGCCAAGTTGGATGAGGCTTTCCTTCGAGATGGGAGAAGAACTCATAGACCAAGCGGGACTTCCCGACTCCCGGATCACCCATAATGGCCACCAACTTCAGCGGACCGGGAGTCGCGTCCGGATCGGCTGGGAGAAGGCTCGTGAGCAGCGAGAACTCTTCATCACGGCCGACCATGCGCGTCTGTATCCCGGCTACTTCCCGCGGACCCACCCGGAATGTCCTCGGCTTGGCGCTCTTGACGTGATAAGCCTGGACCGGCTCGTCCACACCCTTCACCGTCAAGGGTGGAGTCGCCTCGACATTGAACAGACCGACGACCTGACTCATCGTCGGCTGTGAGATCAGAATACCTCCGGGCTCGGCCTGGCCTTCGAGGCGGCTGGCCACGTTGACCGTATGACCTATAGCTGTGTACTCGTTGGTGCTGCCAACCTTGCCCAGCATTGCCAGGCCGGTGTTGATGCCCACGCGCATCTGCAGCGCGCTCACCTCCGGGCCGTGGGCGTCCACGAATTCACGGATAGTCTCCTGCATCGCCAGAGCTGCCAGCACCGCACGCTCCGGGTCGTCTTCTCGGGCAACCGGAGCACCGAAAAGGGCCATCACAGCATCACCAATGTGTTTGTCGACCTTGCCACCATGGTCTTCGATAACCTGGTCCAGCCGGGCCCAGAGTGAGTTCATGATGTCGGCCACATCCTCAGGATCCATCTCGCCTGACATGGCGGTGAAACCCTTCACATCTGCAAAGAGAATCGTGACCTGCTTCCGCTGATCTTCTGTCGCGGAAGACCTCTCGAGACTCTCGAGTTGGACACGCAAAGCAGCCAGCGCCGGCTCGATTGCATCACCAAGCACTTCTCGTTGCGCCTCGAGAGCGGAGATCGACTCCTCCAGCTGCTTTCTGGTCGGTGTCACGTCACTCATTCGATGACGCCCTGGTTTTGCTCGGTGGAATGATGCACGAGAATCAACGGCGACACTACTGGCCCCGGGCTCGACCCGACACGCGCTTTTGCGGCCTGAACACCGGTTGACGCAACAAACCGGCACCTACAACCACTAGCTTGTCGGCAATGGCCGACCAGCAGCCCGTAGAGCGGATCCTCCTTCGCCAGCTGGCCGCTTATCTCACAATCCCAATGTGGATGATGGATGAGGCGGGCAACCTCCTCTATTTCAATCCTGCGGCTGAGGTCTTGCTTGGGGCAGGCTTCGACGAGATCGGCCCGATCCGAGCGGAACAACTCTCTGATCTCTTCAGCGTCGCTTCAATCGACGAACGCGCCGACGACGAGGCTGTCCTCCCGGTCCAGACAACGCTGGAGACCAGACGCCCAAGCTACGGCGCCGTGCGTTTTCGCGGACTCGACGAAGCTTGGCGGCAGGTCGAGATCGCAGCGATCCCTATTGAGGGGCAAAGCGATCGATTTCTCGGCGTGCTCGCGTTCTTCTGGGAGATTCACGATTGAGGCTCAAGCTCTGGGGCACTAGAGGGTCGATAGCGTCCGCCGGCGAGGGAACGGTTCGATACGGAGGCGACACTTCCTGCGTCGAGATAACGACTTCGACCGGACGCACGTTGATCCTCGATGCGGGAAGCGGCATCAGGCGACTCGGTTCGAAGTTGAAGGGCAGCGAGCGCGTCGACGTTCTGCTGAGCCACCTGCACATGGATCACATTCAGGGCCTCCCCTTCTTTGCGCCGCTTCTCGACCCACAAACCGAGGTCCACATCTGGGGGCCGGTGTCCACTATGCAGGGACTGCGTTCTCGACTGTCCCGCTACTTGTCGCCCCCTCTCTTCCCGGTGCATGTCAGGGACTTCCCGAATGTGGAGTTCCACGACGTTCCTCCCGGCCGATTCGAGCTCGACCCGGTGGTGATCGTGGCGGAGCTGGTGCTACACCCGGGAGCAACACTTGGCTATCGGCTCGAGGCAGACAATTCGGTCGTGGCATACATTCCGGACCACGAGCCGGCGCTGGGAAACTCTGACCTACCTGATCATGCCGAATGGACATCAGGTTTCCAGCTGGCGGCTGGCTCGGATGTCTTGATTCATGACGCCCAGTACACCGATGAGGAGTACTCCAGGAGGATTGGATGGGGTCACACTTCGACAAGTCAGCTGGCGCTCTTTGCCGAAGCTGCGAACGCAAGCCGGCTCGTGACTTTTCATCACGATCCGGCGCACACCGATGACGAGGTCGACGAACAGAGCACTCAACTGGCGTCGAGCCTGAAGAAGGTTGAGCTCATTGCCGGAGTTCACGAGCTCGACGTGGAGGTCTAGCTCTCCTCCTGGTCGTGACGGGATTTCTCGATCCTCTCCATGATTTGTCGATCGACCAGGTCCTCGTACTCGGGATGCCGCCGGATGTAGGCAGCAAAGAAGGGGCAGATCGGGACGACCACACCCTGCTGGCTGCGGACATCGTCGAGGGCGAATCGAACCAGCTGCTGGCCCAGCCCGCGACCGGAGTAGTCGGGTGACACCTCTGTGTGGACGAAGAAGTGACGGCCCCCACGCAAGTGGTAGACGGCCAAGCCAGCAACCTCGCCATCGACCTCGATGACGTAGCGGTGATCGTCCGGTACATCGCGAATGATCACGCTCTCGGTTCCGACGTCATCACTCATGTCAAACCACCTCCGACTCGGAAGCCGCCATGTCGGAAACGAGCTCGGCGACGCAGATCCCGAGGGCTCCGAAGACGAGCCATTCGCTGCCGAGTCCCGTGAAGAGCCCGACCACCAGAACAAGAGGTATCCCGATGGCTCTCGCGAGGATGATGGCGCGATCCTCGCCATCCGATGAGGAGGCCAATTGGATGAGACCCAAAGCAGCGAACGCAAGCGCTATCGAGCCTACGAGGAGCCATCGATGGCCGGCCTCGACAACGTCGTGGCCCGCCTCTTCGACAGCCAGCTCGAGGGCTGCGCCGAACCCGGCCAGAGCAGCTGCAAGGAGGAAGTGGGTGTAGATCCACACCGTCGGCCGCCAGGTCTTGCGCACGGAGGCGTCACGCCTGACAACCGAGCCCCTTGCGTTGTCGAAGTAGAGCCACCAGAGCGCTGTCGCGATACCTATTCCGAATGCCGCCGCCAGCGTGGGCGAGAGACCCCAAGACGTATGCCCCAACCCGACCACGACCGCGGCTATCGACTCGCCCAGAACCAAGATGGTGAACAACCCAAACCGCTCCGGCAAGTGCGACACGTCCAGTGGCACGCGCGCCTGCTCATGACGCATCACCCAAGGGGTTGCCAGGTCGACAGCTAGAGCGATCGCCCACAACGTGAATCGCGCACTTTCCGGCACCACGGCCGAGATCGCCCACAAGGACGCGGCAACGCCAAAACCGACCAGGTACCCGCGGACGAGATCCCTCGTCTCTGCGACATGACGGTAAGCACGCCAGTACATGGCAATGAGCAAGATCCGAGACGTGGCATAGGCGATCGCGAAAGCCGTCGTCGACGCCGACTCGTCGAGGGACAGCGATGCGGCCAGCACCACCACCGCGACCATTTGAGCCGCAGCAAGCAACCGATAGACCAGATCGTCGGTGTCGTAGCGATCTGCGTAATAGGTATGGCTCGCCCAGAGCCACCAGAGCAAGCCGAAATAGCCGACGAACGATGCGACCCCGGTCGCCGAGACGTCGTGAGCGAGACGCTCCACCAGAGAGGCGACCGCCACGACAAAGGCCAGGTCGTAGAAGAGCTCCAGCCAAGTTGCCGACCGCTCGCTCTCGTCTTCGAGGGTGCGCAGCCGCGGGGGTGCGACGGTTATCAACTTCATATTGGCAATCGACGGCTCATCGGAGGTGACACGGTAGAGCCAACTGCTGGACGGAGCCACCAGAGTCGCGCATATGATGAGCGAAGATAACCACGTCGAGCCGAGCGAGCATGCCTTGACCATTCCCACGTGTCATCACTTCGACCAACTCGAGACCGAGGCGGCGCCACTGGGAAGCGCCTGCGAGAGATGCCTGGCCATGGGAGACACCTGGGTTCACCTCCGCTCTTGCCTGTATTGCGGGCTCGTCGGTTGCTGCGACGACTCCAAGAACAAGCACGCACGCGCTCATTTCGAGGCTGACGGCCATCCCCTGGTCCAATCGATCGAGCCAGGCGAGAGTTGGAAGTACTGCTTCGCCGACCACTTCCTCGCCCGGTGACCGAGCAACTACCTGTCATCCTGACGATCGACGACGAGCCTGAGGTTCTCGGCGCCGTGATGCGCGACCTGAGGGCGCGCTACGCCGAGTCGTATCAAATTCTGGGTGCCGGGGGTGGCCAGGAAGCACTCGACCTGATCGATGAGCTGGCAACGAGACAGAGGGCTCTCGCCATGATCCTCGCCGATCAGCGTATGCCTTCGGTGACCGGCATCGATGTGTTGCGCTCGTCCCGTCACAGCTTTCCGACCGCCAAAAAGGCTCTGCTCACGGCCTATGCCGACACCGAGGCCGCCATCAGCGCAATCAACGACGTCGGCCTCGATCACTACATCATGAAGCCGTGGGACCCACCGGACGTGAAGCTCTATCCGATCCTCGATGACCTGCTCGACGACTGGCAGGCCGGCTACACACCGAAGTTCTCAGGGATACGCGTGGTCAGTCAGGAATGGTCGAGACCAGCCTTCGAGCTCAAGGCGTTTCTCGCGATGAATCAGATCCCATACATGTCGCTCACCGTGGAGAAAGACGCAGAAGCGAACCAGCTCATGGAGGCTGCCGAAGTCGGGCTCTCGGACCTTCCGCTCGTGGTCATGCCCGATGGGGAACGACTGTCCAACCCCACCACGGACGAGGTCGCAGCCAAGGTGGGATTGAAGAGCCATGCCAGTTCGCCGGCCTACGACGTCGTGATAGTCGGGGCCGGGCCGGCAGGGCTGGCTGCGGCGGTATACGGGGCATCGGAGGGCCTGAAGACACTTCTCGTCGAGGCGACCTCGCCGGGAGGCCAGGCGGGGCAATCGACCCTCATAGAGAATTACCTGGGCTTTCCAAAAGGCATCAGTGGGGCCGACCTGGCGCGTCGCGCCCACGCTCAAGCGTCGCGTCTCGGGGCCGAGATCCTCGTGCCCGCCACGGTTGTCGAAGTCGAGAGAAAGGATCCGTTCAGGATCGTGCATCTCGCCGATGGGAGCACCGTCACCGCCAAGTCACTGGTTGTCGCCAGCGGTGTCGAGTACCGGCGCCTGAAGGCGAAAGGGCTGGAGGAGCTCACCGGCGCGGGCGTCTACTACGGCACGTCCAACATCGAGGCCAACTATCACCGCAACCAGCGCATGCTCGTAGTCGGAGGGGGCAACTCGGCAGGGCAGGCAGCACTTTTCTTGACCCGCTTCACCGACGATGTGCGGATCGTCATTCGCGGAGCCGACTTGGCCAGCTCTATGTCGCGCTACCTCATCGACAACATCGAAGCCAACGACTCGATATCCGTGATGAGCCAGTGCCAGGTGATCGAGGCGCGGGGCGACACGCATCTCCAATCGGTGATCTTGCGGGATGTAGACAACGAGAGCGAGAGCGAGCTCGACGTGGGAGCTGTGTTCATATTCATCGGCCAACGCGCTCATACCGACTGGCTCGCCGACCTCGTCGAGCTCGACGAACGCGGTTTCATCGTCGCCGGGCAGCACATCACGCGGCACGCCGATTGGAATCTGGAGCGAGATCCGTTCCCTCTCGAGACGTCAGTCCCGGGGATCTTCGTAGCCGGAGATGTGCGACACGACTCGATCCGCCGGGTTGCGGGCGCCACGGGCGAGGGCTCCACTGCCATCCGGTTCATTCATCAGCACCTGGCCTCCCTGTGAACCGGACTACCGAGACGTTACGCGCCCTTCCATTCTTCGAGAGCCTTCCCGACGACCTCCTCGACCAGGTCGTCAAAGGAGCCGAGGAGATTGAGCTCGATAGAGGTGAAACGCTGATCAGCGAAGGCGACCGGGGAGACAGCTTCTTTGTCGTCCTGGATGGCGAGCTCGAGATCAGCAAACAGAGTGGCGGGCGCGACGTAGTCCTCAACCATGTGGGACGCGGCGCCGTGCAGGGGGAGCTGGCCCTTCTCGAGGATGCCCCCCGGCAGGCGACGGTGAAGACCGTCACGCCGGCTCGGCTGTTGCGAGTCCCGGCCTCGGGGTTCCGATCGCTTCTCGCCGACCCGGGCTTCTCTCTCGAGATGCTCAAGACAGTGACGCGTCGACTGCGCGAGACGGAGGTGTCTCTTCGCCATGGCGAACGAATGGCCGCACTCGGAAAGATGGCCGCCCAGCTGATGCATGAGCTGAACAATCCGGCTGCGGCAATCGCCCGGAGTGCCGGTGAGCTGTCCGATCTCGAGACCGCACTGTCCGAGGAGTCGATGACGGTCATCGGCGCACTCGGAGGAGAGCTTGCAGCCAGGGCCACCGAACCGGCGGAGATGTCGGCGCTGGACAGGGCGGATGCCGAAGAGAACATCGCGTCATGGCTCGCCCAAGCGTCGGTTCCCGAGCCGTGGCGCCTGGCACCCCCGCTAGTGGCCTCGGGATGGACAACAGAGCACCTCGAGCAAGCGACCCAAGGCGTTCGTCCCGAATTGGCCCCACATCTGATCAGGTGGGTCGGCTTGAACGCGGCCGCGCGTCAGGTTTCAGGCGAGGTGGCCATTGCGGCGCGGCGCATATCGGAACTGGTGAGGATCGTGAAGGAGTACTCATTCCTGGACGAAGCGCCGATTCAGGAGGTGGACGTCACTACCGGCATCAGCGACACATTGATCCTCCTCAAGCACAAATTGCGCGAAGTGGATGTGAAGGTCGAATTCGAGCCGGATCTGCCAACCGTCGAAGTCCCTGGTCGTGAGCTGAATCAGGTGTGGACGAATCTCATCGACAACGCGGCAGACGCAATGGAAGGTGGCGGAACTCTGACGGTCAGGGCGCGGAGCACGGGTGATGGCCTCCGCGTCGATATCGGCGACACAGGAGGGGGGATCTCCCCCGAGCTTCTCGACCGCATCTTCGACCCGTTCTTCACAACCAAAGAGCCGGGGAAGGGAACAGGTCTCGGTTTGCACACCGTGTACTCGATCGTCAATCGTATGGGCGGCGAGATATCGGTTGCATCAGACGACCAAGGCTCCACGTTCACCGTGACGATTCCGTCTGCGGCAAGAACCGAACCTGGAGAGCGCTAGACCGTGCACGATCAGGGCCGGGTGATTGCGACCCGGAGCCTCCAGCTCGCAATTGCAAAGAGAGCGACTGCAAACGCAGCAAGCACTCCCAGCTCCAACAAGATGTCTGTGGTCCCCCCTCCACGCCTGATCAGCTCTGCGTAGCCATCAAGGGCCCACGCATGTGGCGTGAAGTGCGCGACAGTCTGCATCGTCGGCGAGAAGAGCTCGAGGGGAAACATGCACCCTCCCAGCGCACCCAGCCCAATACTGACCACCACAGCCACACCACCTGCCTGCTGGTCGTTGCTGAACAGGGATCCCATCAAGACCCCAGCACCTGCCCCGACTGCGGAGAAGACCAGGAGTAGCAACAACGCCGCCACCGGGTCTCCCCAATCGACCCGGAAGATGATGAGCGTGAGCACGATGATGTAGAGACCTTGGACCATCGCCACCGCAAACCGTCCAAAGGACTCACCGACAACGATCGACCCCAGGGACGTCGGCGTCGAGAGCATCCGATCGCTTATGCCGAGCTGGCGAGTCAGTATCAAGGCGGCCGACCCGGCAAGGGCGGTGAGGAATGTGAACAGCACGAGCTGGGAAGAGGCCCCAAGCCCGAATTGGCCGAGGCTCTCGGGAAACAGCGACTCACCCACCGCTGCCACTTCTATCTCGACCGGAGCGGAGCCTTCGGCGATCGACTCGGCGACGGCCAATGCGTCGGAGAAGGCCTCACCTGTCTGGTCGGATGCAAAACGTGCCGCCCCCAATGGTCGCATTACCTCGGCCACCGCCGAGCCGACGATTGCCTCCATCTGAGGACCAGCGCCTTCGGGTCGGGCAACGAAGCCGATTTCGGCTGTGTCTCCGGATGCGACGGTGTCCTCGATGCCTGAAGGAATGAAGACACCAGCCTGAACATGGCCGCGCTCGACTGCATCAATGAGCTCGTCCTCGGTTCCGAAGCGGCGCGCGTCGATGGAGTCAGTGGATTCGATCGCCTCGGCGATGTCGGACCCAATGTCCCCATCCGCCTCGAGGTAGATGCCCAAGCCCGGCGACACTCCCCCACCGAACTGGGCACCAATCAAAAAGATGATCGCTATGGGGAATATGAAGACGAAGAAGATGTTCGAGCGATCCCGGAGCATGCGCCGGACATTCGAGAAGCCGATGGCAAGCACCTTCACAGGCTCATCCTTCGACGAAGAAAGACCCAAGCGAGCAGTCCGGTGACGGCTGCGAACACGAGGATGGCTCCCGTTGCCGGCAAGGCTGCAGTCCAGGGAGCCCCGTCCCCGAGATCTGCCAGGCCCCGCATGAACCAGGCGTGAGGTGTGACCAAGCTCAGGCGGGAGAGAAAATCGTCGCCTTGGCCGATCTGGAAGAAGACACCACCCAGCATTCCGAGGATCACGGCGACGATCGCCCCGAGGTTGCCAGCAGCCTCGGGGGTCTTGGCCACCGAAGCGACCATCCCCATGATCCCTACAGCGGCAAGCACGCCGGCAATGACGAGAGCGGCCACCCCGAGCGCAGCACCCCACGTGGCACCGATGAGTAGCTGGGTGCTAACCACGAGCACGCCCATCGATATGACCCCGAGCAGGAAAGACAGCAGCGCCTTTCCGACGATCACCGAACCCCGTGAGATCGGAGCAGCAAGCAGTCGGGGCATCGTCCCCTGTCTTTCCTCTTCGAGCAACCCGAGGACGCCGAACTGGACCGTGAAGAAGAGGAAGAACACCGCCATCCCTGCGGCGTAGTACGTGGTGCCGTCCAACTGGCGGGTAGCCGCAGACACGTCAGCAAGCTCGTAGGAGAACGCCGCACTGGAGGGGTCTTCCGTCAGAGAGCCGAAGAAGCCAGGCGAAAGTTGCGCGTCCGATAGTCGGGCCGTCGTGGCTATCGCGAGTCTCGTGGCCTCGACTCCTGTTGCGTATTGATCGGCGATCGAAGCCGCGATCTGAGTTGAGGTTGGGGCATCCACACTCCCGATCACGTCGATTCGCGCATCGCGGTTGGCCGTCACATCAGAGCCAAATCCCGCCGGTATCAGGAAGTAGGCGTCGAGCACTCCCTCCTCGACGTCGGCCTCCGCCTCCTCGGCCGTGCCGTAAGCCTCGACGGTGAGAATCCCCTCATCCTCGACCTGCTCGAGCACCTCGCTCAATCCCGAGCTGACATCGCTGCCGTCGAGGTCGACGATGCCGTACTCGAGCCCAAGTCCCTGCCCGGTGTCGAGCGCACCCCCGAACGTGAAGTTGAAGATCACGGCCAGCGCAAGTGGGGCAAAGACACCGATGATCACCGCGGAGCGGTCCCGAAGCCTCAGCTTCAAGTCCTTCACGGCGATGCGCCACGCGGTCCTCACAAGCTCAGTCCCTCAGCGCTCTACCGGTGAGGTGGAGGAAGACCGCCTCGAGGTTTGGCTCGATCACCTCGACACCGGTGATGTTTGCGCCTGCTTCCGAGACTCTGGAAAGGATCTGGGGGAGGATCGACGACGCATCGACCGCGAGGATGTCGAGCCCGTGATCTGACGACGATGCTTCTGTGACGCCTTCGAGCTGAAGAACACTATCCGCCGCTGAGCCCAGTGCTCCCCCGCCGGTCAGCTTGACCCGGTCCTTCTGGCCGACCATCGAAACGAGCTCCCGCCTGGTTCCCTCGGCCTTGATCTTCCCCTCGTCGATGATTGCCACCCGATCGCACAGGCGCTCGGCCTCTTCCATGTAGTGGGTCGTATAGAGCACTGCCATGCCTTCACCCGACAGGCTCTCGACCGATTCGAGGATCGCATTCCGGGACTGTGGATCGACACCTACCGTCGGCTCGTCGAGGATGAGCAGTTTTGGCTTGTGCAGAAGGCCAATCCCGATGTTGAGACGGCGCTTCATACCGCCCGAGTACTCCTTGGTCAGGTCATCCCTGCGGTCGGCGAGGCCGACTACGTCGAGCACCTCATCGGTCCGGGAATCCAGGTCTGAGCCCGACATCCCGTAGAGCCGTCCAAAGAAGAGCAGGTTCTCTTCGCCCGTGAGATCCGGATAGATGGCGAGCTCCTGGGGGACGAGGCCGATCGACCCCTTGCCCTTGGTGGAGGACGTCGTGATTTGCTCGCCGTTCACGGTCACATCCCCGGCATCACCTTCTAGGAGCCCGGCGATCATCGAAATAGAAGTGGTCTTCCCCGCGCCGTTCGGGCCAAGCAACCCGTAGGTCTCGCCCTGGCCTATCTCGAAACTGACTCCGTCTACAGCCTTGAGCTCATCAAAGTGCTTGACGAGACCGGTTGCCTGGAGGATTGGCGACACAGAACACTCCTGGTAGGACGGCACGACTCTAGAGACAATGGATAGAGCTCCCGAAACGTCATTGTTTGTCGATTGTCTCCACACAACGGATCTGAGAACATCCACCGATGAGCAAAGCCGGCCACATCTTCCTGTCATTGGCTTTGCTGTTGGCCATTGGCTCGTGCTCGACGAATCAGGCTGCTTCCGATGAGATCCGGGTATCGGCAGCTGCTTCGCTGTCCGACAGCTTCGAAGCGATGGCTGTCGCGTTCGAAGCCGAGCATCGCGGGGTCGAGGTCGTGCTGAACCTCGCGGGGAGCTCAACACTCCGTGAGCAGATCCTCGGAGGTGCCCCCACCGACGTCTTTGCCTCTGCCAACCTCTCAATCATGAACGAGGTCGCTGACGTCGGCGCTGTCGGAGGTGAGATCGAGGTCTTTGCAATGAATCAGCTGGTCATAGCCGTCCCTGCAGGAAACCCGGGCGGGATCGATGGCCTCGAGGACCTTGCCGACGACGGTCTCCTTGTCGGCGTTTGCGCCACTGGTGTCCCTTGTGGAGATTTCGCCCGCGAAGCACTGGCCAAGGCCGGAATCTCCGCGGCGATCGACACCGAAGAGGCAGATGTCCGTGCGCTTGCCTCCAAAGTCGCAATCGGCGAGCTCGACGCGGCCATTACGTATCTGACCGACGTCGCCGGCAACGCCGAACTCGAGGGTGTCGCAATACCTGCTGCGGACAATGTGGTCGCAACCTATCCGATAGCCGTCCTCGCCGACGCCCCGAACCCGGATGGTGGAGCCGAATTTGTCGCCTTCGTGCTCTCAACCGCCGGTCGGAGCATCCTCGCCGCACACGGATTCGAACTGCCATGAGCTCCAGGGCCAGGCAGCGTTCGCCTCTCGTCTTGATCATTCTCGGCTCTATCGGGGTCGTCTTCTTCGTGATGCCATTCATCGGATTGCTCGGACGCACCCCGTGGCGAGACCTGGCGAGCCTTCTGGGTGAGGAGATCGTGCTCGACGCCCTGACACTGTCGGTCGTCACATCGTTGGCGGCGACACTCATCTCTGCGCTGTTGGGGGTGCCCCTGGCTTGGCTTCTCGCCCGAGTCGAGTTTCCCGGCCGCACCCTGGTACGCGGTGTTGTGCTGACACCACTCGTCCTCCCCCCGGTGGTGGGCGGGGCCGCCCTTCTCTTCGCATTGGGACGACGTGGTCTTCTCGGTGAGCCACTGTTCGACGCGACCGGGCTCGTCCTGCCCTTCTCGACCTGGGGGGTCATCCTCGCAACCACCTTCGTGGCCATGCCGTTTCTGGTGATCACCGTGGAAGGAGCATTGCGAAACATGGACCGGCGATACGAAGGGGCGGCTGCCACCCTCGGCGCAGGCCGATGGAAGGTGTTTTGGCGGGTGACCATCCCGATGATCTCACCCTCCCTTCTATCCGGCCTCCTTCTCGCCTGGGCGCGTGCGTTCGGAGAGTTCGGCGCAACGATCACCTTCGCCGGAAACCTCCAAGGAAGGACCCAGACCTTGCCGCTCGCAGTGTTCGTCTCTCTCGAGAGCGACCGGGACGTCGCCATAGCCATCAGCCTCCTCATGGTGGCGGTCTCGCTCCTCGTGCTCGTTGCGATGCGGGATAGATGGTGGCGCCCGACATGACCGGCCTCCAGGCTCAGTTCTCACTCAAGCGGGACGCCGACTACTCCCTCGCTCTCGACTTGTCGATCGAACCCGGCCAAACGCTCGCGCTGCTCGGGCCAAACGGGGCCGGCAAGACCACCGCCATCGCCGCAATCGCCGGGCTCCTCGCCATCGACACGGGGCAGATATCGCTTTCAGGCGAGATACTCGACGATCCCGATCGTGACATCTTCGTCGCCCCAGAGATGCGTCACATCGGTGTCGTCTTCCAGGACTACCTGCTCTTCCCCCACATGACCGTGGCCGCCAATGTTGCGTTCGGCATGGAGGGCAACGGCTACGACCGCGCCGGAGCAAGACAAAAGGCAGCCTCGTATCTGTCGGCGGTGGGGCTCGATGAGATGGCGCGTATGAAACCCGCCGAGCTCTCCGGTGGACAACGCCAGCGAGTTGCCCTGGCGAGAGCTCTGGCAGCCGAACCCGCACTCCTGCTGCTCGACGAACCTCTCTCCGCCATCGATGTGACAACAAGGGCCTCGCTGCGTAGGGACCTGTCGGATTACCTGAGCCAATTCCCCGGACCCCGGCTTCTCGTCACACATGAACCTTCGGAAGCATTCTTGCTCGCCGACGAGATCGTCATCCTCGAGGACGGGAATGTGACCCAGGCGGGCTCGGCCGATGACATCAGGCTCGCCCCGAAGACCGACTACGCGGCGGATGTCGCCGGATCGAATCTGCTGCGGGGCTTCGCCAGGGATGGCCGGGTCGAAGTGGGCGGACACGTCCTGGTCATTCCGGAAGCTGATGTCTCTGGCGAAGTCCTCGTCAGCTTTCACCCGAGCGCCGTGGCAGTTCACACGTCGCGTCCAGAGGGAAGCCCTAGAAACACATGGGCTACCCAGATCGAGAGGATCGAAAGACATAGGGAAAGAGCCCGCCTGCGCTTGGTGACTCCGCTGCCTCTCACGGCCGAGGTGACCACCGCGGCAGTCGAAGGATTGGGTCTCGATGTTGGCTCCCAAGTCTGGGTGTCGGTCAAAGCAACCGAGCTACGCGTCGAGGCCGCCGTCTAATGCCGAGCGAGAGCACGAGCTGCCAGCTCTAGCCCACCGAAGAGGCCGGAACGGTCGCCCAGGCCAGGTGGCACGACAAAACCGGAAGACCGGTGATGATCTCTTGTGCCGTAACCGGCCAACTCGACCTGAAGGGAAGCGCGCACCTTGTCATGAAAGCCCGGGCTCTTGGAGACGCCGCCACCCACAACGACCCTCTGCGGCGCCACCGAGTAGACGAGCGCCCGAATCCCCTGAGCGATGTATCCCGCGATGAGTTCGACGGCTGCGGCCTGCGCCTCTCCGGCGAGTGCGTCGATGGATTCGCCGTATCTGGCTTTCACGGCGTTCCCTGAAGCCATCCCCTCGAGGCAGTCAGCGTGAAATGGGCACGCTCCGGGGAAATCGTCCCCGTTGATCCGTCTTACCGCAACGTGACCGATCTCAGGGTGCGCCGAGCCGTGGATGAGCTCGCCGGCCTCAACCACCCCCGCTCCGATGCCTGTCCCAACCGTCACGTAAGCGTGGTGCCGCAGTCCCTGGCTTGCTCCCCACCTGCCTTCGCCGAGTGCAGCCCCACCGACATCGGTGTCGATTGCCGCCGGCACACCCAACGGGCCCGCGATCGATTCCAAGACATCGAATCCGCTCCATCCCGGCTTGGGAGTGTCCAACAACGATCCGAAGGTATCGCTCCCGACCTCGAGGTCGAGTGGGCCGAACGCTGAGATCCCTATCGCAGATATCTTCTCACTTCGGAGAGAGTCGACGACACGAGCGCAGGCAGCTACCGGATCACCTCCGGTCTCAATTCGCTCGGCCGGACCCAGCTCGCCTTCCGGGGTCCCCAGCGCCACGAGGATCTTGGTGCCACCGAGCTCGACCGATCCGAATCTCTCCATGCTGGGAGATGATGGCGATTCTCGAGCGGACAGGGCAACTCCACACCTGACAGAGCACCCTTTTCCCTGGCCACACGGACACATCCCGTCTGATAGGTTCAGGGAGTCGCGACGAAAGGGCCATCTCCAGTGAACATCTCGATGACAGTCAACGGCCAGGAGGTGACGGCGGACGTCGAGCCCCGCACGCTTCTCGTCCACTTCCTCAGGGAGAACCTCCGCCTCACCGGCACGCACGTCGGCTGTGAGACCGGCTACTGCGGGGCCTGCACCATCCATGTCGATGGCCAACCGGTGAAGTCGTGCACGATGCTCGCCGCCCAGGCAGACGGGGCCACAGTGACGACAATCGAGGGGCTCGCCCAGAACGGGGAGCTTCATCCTGTGCAAGAGGGATTCTGGGAGCGCCACGGGCTTCAGTGCGGGTTCTGTACGCCCGGCATGATCATGTCTGCGGCTGCACTGCTCGCCGAGAACGACAACCCGTCCGAAGACCAGATCCGGCACGGCATAGAAGGCAACCTCTGCCGTTGCACGGGCTATCACAACATCGTGAGAGCTGTCGAGTACGCAGGGGCCAAGGTCCGGGGCGAAGAGCCACCGGCCCCCGACTGGGAAGGAGCTTCCTGATGGCCACCACGAGCGTCATGGGAGGCGCGGTCAAGCGCCGAGAGGACCCGGCCCTCATCAAGGGATACGGATCGTTCGTAGACGACATGACCCCCACGAGGGTTGCGCACGTCGCCTTTCTCAGGTCACCGATCGCCAGAGCCAAGATCACGAAGCTCGACACCTCCGCGGCCAAGGAGACCGAAGGCGTCGTCGCGGTCTACACACATGACGACGTCTCTCACCTCGGGCCCTTGCTGGCACAGGTACCGATCGGGAAGCTGCGCCCACTCCTGGCTGACGGCGAGGTGAATCACGTCGGCGAGGCGATCGCGATGGTGGTGGCTGAGAACCGTTACGCCGCCCAAGACGCTGTGGATGCGATCGATGTCGACTATGACGTCATGACGCCGGTCATCGACCTCAAGAAGGCAAAGTCCGATGAGATCAAGGTGCACGACGAGCTCGAGTCCAATGTCCTGCACACCTGGACCTACCACGGCTATTGGGACGCTCTCGGCCTCGAGGATCAGACTGCGGAAGTCGACGCTGCCATGGAGAGGGACGACGCTGTGGTCGTCTCGCTGGAGATGACGAATCAACGTCTCATCCCGGTGGCGATCGAGCCGCGTTCGGTGATAGCGGATTGGAACCCGGGATACGGATCCTTCACGATCCACAGCTCGACTCAGGTCCCCCATGCACTCGGTGGAGCCGTATCGAAGATGTTCGGACTCAAGTCGACCGACGTGAGGGTGATAGCACCCGAGGTTGGTGGCGGCTTCGGCTGCAAGCTGAACGTCTACAACGATGAGATCCTGGTCGCCTTCGCCTCCCAAGCACTGGGCCGGCCCGTCAAGTGGACCGAGACGAGACGTGAGGCAGCCGGTGCAACCATCCACGGTCGCGGCTGGATCGGGACGGCAACGCTCGTCGGGACCAAGGACGGCGAGTTCCTCGGCTACAAGCTCGAGGCGATCGCCGACATGGGCGCCTACACCCAGAACTTCACCGTTGCGATCCCGCTGCTTGGGCTATGGATCGCGTCCGGCCAGTACAAGATGCCGGTTTCGTGGACCGTGGATTGCGTCGTTACGAACACGATGACGACGGACGCCTATCGCGGTGCGGGAAGGCCGGAAGCCATCTACTACCTGGAAAGGGTGATAGACGCCTATGCCAGAGAGATCGGCATGGACCCCCTCGATGTGAGGGTCAAGAACTTCTGGCAGCCGGACGAGTTCCCGGCGACGATGGGATGCGGGTTCGCCCTGGACTCAGGCGACTACGAAGGTGCCGTTGAGAAGCTCAAGGCTGAGGCCGGCTACGAGGACCTTCTACAGAAGCGGGAAGAAGCGCGAGCCGAGGGCCGCCACGTTGGAATTGGCATCGGCTCATATGTCGAGGTCTGTGGTTTTGGTCCGGCCGTGCTTGCCGAGATCGGGTTTTCTTGGGCGAACTACGGCCTGCCCGCCTCGTTCAATGGTTCCGGCATCGTCCGGGTGAATCCCGACGCAACCGTGACTGTCGTCATCGGCACCGGACCAACCGGTCAGGGCCACCAAACGACATGGGCTCAGATCGTCGGCGACGGCTTGGGCATCCCGGTCGAGGACATCAAAGTCCTCCACGGCGACACACGAGAGCATCCCATGGGAATCGGCACGTTCGGCAGTCGATCGCTGTCCGTCGATGGGGCTGCCACCTTCGAGGCAACCAAGAAGGTACGTGAAAAGGCCGCCCGAATCGCCGCCCATATTCTCGAGGCTTCGGCAGACGACATCGTGTTCGAGGACGGTGGCGCTCACGTCGCCGGATCTCCCGACAAGAGGGCGGAATGGGCCCAGATAGCGAAAGCCGCATATCAAGCCCACACGAGCCCGGAAGATCTCGACAGCGGGTTGGAAGCCCACACGACCTTCAGCCCGGGGAATGCGACATGGCCGTTCGGAACCCACCTCGCCCTCGTCGAGGTCGATTCGGACACCGGCGATGTCAAGATTCTCGACTACTACGCAGTAGATGACTGCGGCAACGTCGTCAGTCCGATGATCGTCAACGGCCAGGTCCATGGAGGAATAGCACAAGGAATCGGGCAAGCGCTGTTCGAGGATGCGGTATATGACGAGGCCGGGAACATGCTCACCGGGTCCCTACTCGACTACCCGCTCCCCACCGCTGCGGACCTGCCGTCGCTGCACCTGTCGCACACGGTCACACCAACTGATGTGAACCCGATGGGCGTCAAGGGAATCGGCGAGGCCGGGACGATCGGGTCGGCCCACACGATCGTGAACGCAGTCGTCGACGCCCTGAGCCCGCTTGGCGTCAAGCACATCGACATGCCGCTCAGGCCGAAACGGGTGTGGGCAGCGATCCAGGAGGCGAGTAACTGATGTACCCCCGTGAATTCGACTACGTGGCCCCATCGAGTCTCGACGAAGCACTCGAAGCACTCGGCGACGACTCAAAAGTGATGGCCGGCGGGATGAGCCTCCTTCCACTGATGAAGATGAGGCTCTTCTCCCCCGCTGTCGTCGTGGATATCGGGCGGATTGGAGGTCTCGACACGATCGAGGAATCGAACGGCGACATCGTCATCGGTGCTCTGGTGCGCCACGCGACAACCGCTACGAGCCCCCTAGTCGCACAGGTGGCGACGGGATTGGCAACGGCGGCGTCGCTCACCGGCGATGTCCAGGTGCGCAATCGGGGGACGACCTGCGGATCGCTAGCACACGCCGACGTCGCAGCCGACCAGCCAGCCGCTGCTCTTGCGCTGGGAGCGACGATGGTGGCCCAATCGTCGGAAGGGACACGGGAGATAGCAGCTTCCGACTTCTTCGTCGATGCCCTCACATCCGCCCTTCAGCCAAATGAGATCCTGACCTCGATAAGGGTTCCCAAGCATCAGGCCGGGGAGGGCTCCGCCTACGACAAGCTGGGGAGGCGTGGCGGCCGCTCCGACTACGCCATCGCGGGTGCCGCAGCGTGGGTGAAGATGGAAGGCGGGTCGGTGGCCGATGCCCGGGTCGCTCTCACCGGCGTCGGGACCAAGGCATCCCTGGCGAATGCGGTGGCCGATGCGGTGATAGGTACCGACGGTTCGGAGCAAGCGGTCAAAGATGCGGCTGCACGAGCGACGGAGGACGTGACCATCATCGAAGACCTCTACGGCACCGAGGAGTACAAGACACATCTGGCGAAGGTGTACGCAGCACGGGCACTGAGCCAGGCGATCGCCAACGCCAGCTGACGAGCGGGCCGGGTGCGCTCGGCCTATGCCGTTTGAGCCGGGCCGCGCCAAACTCGATAAAGCGTGCGCGCACCGACGAAGAGCACGAGTGACCCGAAGATCACGGCGAGGAGGTCTTCGCTCGTCCCCAGCGCCACCTGGCTGCCGATCAGCGAACCGGTCGCGCCACCGAGACCGACGAACATGCCATCGCGCAGCCGAACCCGGCCATTGCGGTAGTTGGTGATTGTTCCGGCAATCGCAGTGAGCAGAATTGCCAGCAGCGACGTCCCCTGGGCCTCGTGCTGGGCAAGGCCCAGGAAGAACACAGAGGCCGGGACATTGACCACGCCTCCGCCGATTCCGGCGAGACCCGCGAACAGCCCGGCGACCATGCCGATGCCAAGAGCGATGACTGTCTCGAGAATGAAGACCAGATCGATGCTGCCCGGCTCCGGGTTGCCCCCGAGGACCATTCGCGCCCCGGCGACGATGAGCACGAAAGCAAACACGACAGTGAGACTCCGGGCGCTCATCCGGTTCATGAAAGTGGCGCCGATGACAGAGCCGACGACCCCGCCGACGCCGATCGTGAGGCCCACTGCCAGATCCAACTCGCCGGACAAGCCGAAGCTCAGCGAGCCGGATAGGGCGATCAACACGATGGCGGCCAACGACGTCGCGTGGGCGGCATGCCGGTCGAAACCCACATACATGAGGAGTGGGACCATGATGATCCCACCTCCCAGACCCAAGCCGCCACCAAGCACTCCCGCCGCGACTCCGACAAAGACGAGCTTCCACCACGTCGATCCAGTCACCGCCGGTGCGGAGTTCATACTGGATTGAGCCATCCCTACAACGGGCCTTGAATCGGGCGCCCCGAGTGCATCTGCTCGACCGCCTTTCGGGCGTAGATGGAGCCAACAACATTCCCGTGGCCTGAATAGGCGCCAATCACGACAACCCCGGGCGAGAGCTCTTCCATGATCGGTCGGGCATCATCGGTCCAGGAGGCGCGGCCTGACCACCGGTTGGTGACGGGAGCCTTTACCCCGATGCGGTCGAGGAGCTCGTCCAGCACGCCTTGGATCTCCGGGATGATCACCGGTTCGGTGGTCCAACTGAGGTCGGGATGCAAATTCCGTCCGCCTCCAAGAGCCACCGAGCCATCCGGGAGTTGTTGGTAGTACTCGTATCCGTAATTGGTGTAGACGGGCCTGGTGAGCGACAAGCCCGGATCGGGAGCAGTAGCAACCATCTGCAGCGACGCCGTGTGGACCCGGCTTGCGAGCGATGGCAGGAGCGTCTCAAGCCCGCCATCGACCGCGACCAGGACGTGCTCCGCTTCCACCTCGCCCATGTGGCTCTTGACACGGTTCGGCTCTATGGCCACTGCGGGGCTGTTCTCGAACAGTCTTGCGCCGAGGTCGGCGGTGGCACACGCCAGGTCCCGCACCCTGTGCATCGGGTTACACACACCGTTTACAGGGATGAGAATGCCTGCGCCCTCAGGGCCCTCGTACCACTCGACGTCGTGCCCGTCTTCTCTCAGCGCCGCAAACTCAGCCTCGATGTCGATCAATTCTCCATCGTCTATTCCGATGCGGAGGCTGCCTGTCTGACGTGCGCCTTCGTCATAGAGCTCCCCCAACTCGACCACTGTCTCGTCATAGAACGAGCGAGCGCGATCGGGTCCGTAGCGCTCTCTTGCCTCGTGATAGAACGGGGCCATGCCGGCGAGGAGGAACCCACCATTCCTGCCCGACGCGCCGCTCGCCACCTGTGCGGCGTCGAGGCCAACAACACTCATTCCCCTCCTCACCGCTTCAGAAGCAGCCCTCAACCCGGAGCCGCCCAGCCCAACCACGCAGAAATCCGCGGTGACTTTGTCGGTCAGCTGAGGAAAGCCCAACCAGGGGCCGTCGTCCCAAACGGGAGTGTTGCTCACGGTCTGCGGAACTGTGACGAGGTGCGGGCCACCAGCACGTCGCATGGAGCACCCCGAACCAGACCCTCGGCGACGGTGCCGAGCAGGACCATGCGGGTTGATGTCGCTCCCCGGCTGCCCACAACCACAAGATCGGCGCTCCGCCTCCGGAGCGCTTCTTCGATAGTGGAGATCGGCGGACCATCCACGACTTGGGTGCGAACCTGGTCTCCCCAGGGCGCGGCAAACTTCTCCATGTGATCCGTCGCCAGCCGGAGGCGATGCTCCCGCGACGCAGACAATTCTTCGGCAAACAAGCCGGCGTCAGCGAGTAGGGGGTCGAAGCGAGCTGGAAGCGAGTAGAGCACTGTCACGTCAGCCTCGGGGAACTTCTCGAGCGCATGCTCCACAGCGACGCGCGACTGCTCGGAGAAGTCGACCGCGGCGATAACCCGCCTGTATGGGACTCTCGGTTGCCTGCGAACGATGAGCGTGTCCGTTTGGGACATCCTCGTCACCCGCAGCGCCACCGGCCCCACCGAGAAGTTGTCGATCGTGGACGAACCGAGGACGAGAAGCGGAGCCTTCTTGGCCCTCTGAGTCAGGGTCCAGGAGGGAGACCCGTTGACAACCTCCAGATCAACCGGGACCGAAGCGCGACTCCGAACCCAATCGGCGAGCTTCCTGGCCTCATCTCGCTCGTGGTCGCGTATCAGCTTGGCCAGTTCGGGCTCGATCATCGCCTCGGCCACAGGCTCGAGCACATGGATGAGCTGCAACTCGAGGTCCGATTCCTCCGCGAGCATTCGAGCGCGATCGGCGACGCGACGACCCATTGATCCCAGATCGAACCCGGCGACTATTGCCCGCAACTGTTCTCCATCCGCTGGCGGCCGATGGTAGTGCTAACGATTTCGACCGGACGGGTCGAATGGAGTGGAGCCGGCAAGAGCCGCTGGAAGCCGTCTCAGGTACTCCTCTCGCCCTATGACCACGGCCCCCATGCGTTGCAGGTGAGGGGTGAGCCACTGCACGTCGAGAAGACAATTCGACCCGTCGCTCAGCATCACAACCAGATGGACGAGAGCGACCTTCGACGCATCGCTCACCTCATAGAACATCGATTCCCCGGCAAAGAGCCCACCGACGGTGACGCCGTATAGCCCGCCGGCGAGCTCGCCTTCGCTGTCCCAGACCTCGATGGAGTGCGCCCAACCCAACTCGTGCAAACGGAGGTAGGCCTCACGAAGTTCCTCGGTTATCCATCCGTTTGGGCGCTCCGGGTTGGCGCAGGAGTCGATGACGGCTTCGAAGTCCGCATCGACGCTCAGCGTGAACCTCCGAGTGGACTGGCGCAGCGAACGGGTGATCCGCAGATTGTCCAGAGGCAGAATTGCCCGATCGATCGGCGACCACCACGCGAGTCGTCCGTCTGGCAGGTCCATGGGGAACATGCCCTTGCGATAAGCCTGCAAGATCGTTCCCGGCTCCAGGTCGCCTCCGACAGCAATCACGTCATCTTCGATGCCGCGTGGATCGGGTAGCTCGAACTTGGAGGGCATTGGCTCGACGGGCACACCCCGATTGTGTCAGAGAACCACCTGGCGTGTGGGCTGTCGCTCACTATTACCGTCACTCTCATGCGTGCATTGATCTGTGAGGAGTACTCAGGCATCGAGTCGCTGAGAGTCGGAGAGCTGGCGGAACCTGTGCCGACCCCCGGCAGTGCCTTGATTCAAGTCGAAGCGGCTGCCGTCAACTTCGCGGACAGCCTCCTGGTAGCAGGCCAGTACCAGATGAAGCCCGACTTGCCTTTCGCCCCCGGGTCGGAGGCGGCAGGTCGTGTCGTGGACACCGGCGGCATACCCGGTCTCGAAGAGGGTGACAGGGTCGCCGGTTTCACCGGTTTCGGCGCCATGGCGGAGCTCGCTCTCATACCCGAACATGGGCTGGTCCGCCTCGAGGACGCCACCAGCTTCGACGAGGGAGCGGCGATACCGGTGGCGTACGGGACTTCCTATCACGCCCTGGTCGACCGGGGCGAGGTCAAAGAAGGTGAGACTCTGCTCGTCCTGGGCGCAGCCGGCGGTGTTGGCCTGGCAGCAGTCCAGATAGGCAAGAAACTGAAGGCACACGTGATCGCGACGGTCTCATCCGACGAGAAGGCCGACGTGGCGCGCGGCGGAGGGGCGGACGAAGTAATCAGGTATGACGAGATCGATCTCCGTAAGGGGATCGAGGAAGCTACCAATGGCGCCGGCGTCGACGTGGTTTTCGATCCCGTTGGAGGAGAGGCCACGGAGGCTGCGCTGCGAGCTACGAGGTGGGGAGGCCGACTACTCGTAATCGGGTTCGCCTCGGGAACCATCCCATCGATTCCGCTGAACCTCACCCTTGTCAAAGGGAATTCGATTGTCGGCGTGTTCTGGGGGCGTCACTTCATGGAAGACCCGCAGGCAGAAGCGGAGAATCTTGCAACGATCATGGATTGGGTGCGCGAAGGCTCGCTGCGGCCACATGTGCAAAGAAGCTTCGACCTGGAGCAAGGAGCCGATGCACTCCGCTGGGTAGCGGAGAGGAATGCAATCGGGCGCGTGATCATCAATCCATGACCGACTTCGTAGTCATAGGTGGTGGCATAGCCGGTGTGTCCGCTGCGGCGAACCTGGCTCCGCATGGCTCGGTGGCCCTTCTCGAGAGCGAGAGGTCCCTGGCGTTTCATACCACCGGGCGCTCTGCCGCCCTCTTCATCGTCAACTATGGAGGGCCTGGTTCGAGGCCGCTGGCACACGCCAGTCGAGGCTTCTTGGAGAATCCTCCCGAGTACGCCGCCGATTCCCCTCTGCTCACCGGCCGTGGCGCACTGTGGGTCGCCCGACCGGAGGACATCGGCGAGTTGGCCCGACTCGCTCGCGAGGGAGCGGAATCCGGCGCCGACTCCGATGAGCTGAGCCCTGAGGAGGTCATGCGCCTCGTCCCCATCATGCGTCCCGAGCACCTGGGTGGCGGGCTCTATGAGGAGACGGCACGTGACATCGATGTGGCAGGGCTCCATCAGGCATTCGTGAGGGTGTTGCGCCGGCACGGTGGAGAGATTCATCTCGATGCCCCGGTGAAGGCCATCGAGCGAAAGGGAAGTGGTTGGTTGATCGAGACGCCGAACCAGTCTCTTCACGCCGATGCGATAGTGAATGCGGCAGGCGCTTGGGGAGACGAGGTGGCGTCCCTCGCCGGCGTGGTGCCCATCGGGCTCCAGCCCATGCGCCGCACCGCCTTCATGGTTCCGGGCTCTTCTGACTTCGAGTCCTTCCCGATGGTCGTAAGCGTCGGCCACGACTACTACTTTCGACCCGACGGAGTTCAGCTGTTGTGTTCGCTATCCGAGGAAGAGCCCTGCCACCCATGCGACCCGAAGCCTCGCATGGAGGATGTCGCGCTCGCAATAGAGCGGATAAATGAGGCTACGACCCTGGACATCAGGTCGGTGAACTCCCAATGGACGGGGCTTCGAACCTTTGCACCCGATCGCGATCTCGTCATCGGAGAGGACCCGACCGCCCCTGGCTTCTTCTGGCTGGTCGGCCAGGGTGGGACCGGGATCATGACCTCACCCGGCTACGGCAAGCTCGTCGCCAGCCAGGTGATCGGCGAGGATCTTCCGGAAGACCTGAGGTCAGCCGGCGTGAACCCCGACATCACCTCACCCGCGCGCTTCAGATCTTGAATCGCGGAGGTCGTGGCCGTCGACGGAATTGACTTCGAGGCTGCATGGAGTCGCTCTCGTCAATACCCCGTGCAGCGTCGACTACGAGGACATCGGTCTGGATCTCGACTCAGCCGGTCACCGCACCATTGCTGGCCGACCCGACCAGCCGGGCATACTTGGCGAGCGCGCCGTATTCGTACCTGACCGGCGCCGGCTTCCACTCCTTCCGACGTCTCTCCAGCTCGGCGGCGTCGACAAGAACGTCGAGAGACCGGTTGGGGATGTCGATCTTGATCCTGTCGCCCTCTTCCACCAGACCGATGTTGCCCCCGACTTCCGACTCCGGCGCGACGTGTCCGATGCAGAGCCCGGTGGTGCCGCCAGAGAAGCGGCCGTCCGTCACCAACATGACGTCCTTGCCCAGTCCGGCACCCTTTATCGCAGCCGTGATCTGGAGCATCTCCCTCATGCCGGGCCCACCCTTCGGGCCCTCCGTTCGGATCACCACCACGTCTCCGTGCTCGATCTGATGGTGAAAGAGCGCATCCAGCGCATCCTGCTCGCCATCGAAGACACGCGCGGGGCCTTCGAAGACCTTGGTCTCGATACCCGCCACTTTGACGACGGCTCCCTCCTCGGCGAGCGAACCCCTGAGGATCGCAATCCCTCCCTCGGGAGCGAGAGGAGCGGACACGGGGGCGATCACGTCCTGGTCGGTGGGAACACTCACGTCGGCGACGTTGGATGCAAGTGTCTCGCCCGTCACCGTGAGCACATCGCCTTCGAGGAGGCCTTCGTCGAGCAACGCTCTCAGCACGATTGGAACACCACCGATGCGATCGACATCGACCATGTGGTAGCGGCCGAAAGGCTTCAGATCGCCGAGATGGGGAGTTCGACGGGAAATGCGATCGAAGTCGTCGATCTCCAGGTCGACACCCACTTCATGGGCAATAGCGAGGAGGTGGAGCACGGCGTTGGTGGAACCGCCAAGCGCCATCACGGTCGTTATCGCGTTCTGAAAGGCAGGTGGTGTCATTATCTGCCGAGCCGTGATGCCGGCCTCGAGCAAGGACATGACAGCTTCGCCGGATCGCCGGGCGTAGTCGCGCAATCTCGGGTCGATTGCCGGGACCGAGGCCGAGCCTGGAAGCGACATCCCCAACGCTTCACCCACCGAGGCCATGGTGTTGGCGGTGAACATCCCGGCACACGATCCCGCTCCCGGGCATGCGGCCCGCTCCAACGCCAGAAGCTCATCGGCAGAGATGCGCCCCTCGGACTCCGCGCCGATGCCTTCGAAGACATCGACAATCGAGATGTCCCTGCCCTGGTACCTCCCGGGCATACTCGATCCCCCGTAGAGGAAGACCGCAGGCAAGTCGAGGCGTCCTGCTGCCATGAGCATCCCGGGCAATGACTTGTCGCAACCTGCAATTGCCATCAGCCCATCGAATCGCTCGGCGTGCACGACGAGCTCCACCGAGTCTGCGATGACCTCCCGTGAGACCAGTGAGGCCCTCATTCCCTCGTGCCCCATGGAGATGGCGTCAGAGACTGCGATCGTCGAGAAGATCAGGCCGACGCCTCCTGACCCGGCGACTCCATCTTTGGCGTGGCGGGACAGCTCAGGGCCGGTGAGGTTGCATGGTGTCACCTCGTTGCCGGCTGACACGACCCCGATCTGGGGCTTGTCGAAGTCGTCGTCCTCGAGGCCGACAGCTCGGAGCATGGCACGGGCTCCTGCCTTGGCCGGGCCCTCGGTTACGTCGCGTGATCGAAGCTTCTCCGCCATGCCTCGATCCTATGACGGTTTGGCGTCGCGGGGAAACTATCGCCACAATCCCGGCATGGCCACCATCTACTACGACTCCGACTGCAACCCCGACCTGATCAAGAACAAGAAGGTTGCGATCATCGGCTATGGGAGCCAGGGCCACGCCCACGCCCTCAACCTGAAGGAATCGGGCGTCGAAGTCGTGGTGGGGCTGCGACCGGAGTCGAGCAGCGCGCATGAGGCCCGGGAGTCCGGCTTGGAGGTGCGAACGCCGGCCGAAGCTGCCGAGTGGGCCGACGTGGTGATGATGCTCGTGCCGGACCAGGTCATGGCCGACATCTACTCCGAGTCGGTCGAGCCCTTCCTGGACAAAGGCGACACACTCATGTTCGCCCATGGCTTCAACATCCACTTCGCGGCGATTACTCCCCCTGAAGACGTCGATGTATCCATGATCGCCCCCAAGGGACCGGGCCATCTCGTGCGCCGGACCTATCAGGAAGGCTCAGGCGTTCCTTGCCTCATTGCGATTCATCAGGACGCATCGGGTGAGGCGAGAGAAACGGCGCTCTCGTATGCCCATGCCATAGGTGGAAGCCGGGCGGGTGTGCTGGAGACGACCTTCAAGGAGGAGACCGAGACCGATCTCTTTGGTGAGCAGGTCATTCTCTGCGGCGGCGTCGCCGAGCTGATCAAGGCCTCTTTCGAAACCCTCGTCGAAGCCGGCTATCAGCCCGAGTCGGCCTACTTCGAGACTCTGCACGAGCTCAAACTCATCGTCGATCTCCTCTTCGAAGGTGGGTTGTCGTGGATGCGGTACTCGGTGTCCGATACTGCGGAGTACGGCGACTACACCCGGGGCGCCAGAATCGTGACCGACGAGACCCGCGCCTCGATGAAGAAAGTCCTGGAAGAGATCCAATCGGGAGCCTTCGCCAATGAGTGGCTTGCACAGGCCAGGGAAGGCGCCCCTTTCCTCAAAGAGCAGCGGGAGGCGAACCGTCGCCACCAGATCGAATCGGTGGGCCGCGAGCTACGTGACATGATGCCGTTCCTGGAGCCCAAGTCGGCGCCGTGATCGTTCCGACTCAAGCCGGGCCGATCCAACGCCGATATTTCCTGGGTCCGTACCTTGACACTGGCCCAGCACCTGTGTTTACTGCGGAGAGCATTATGAACCACACGCCGTCGACCCTCGTAATTCTTATCGACTAGGCACATACGACAGTCGTGTGTGCCCAACCCTCCGCCCGGAGGGTTCTTTTTTACCCAAAATGAGCAACCAGAACTTCACAGGATCAAAGTCACTTCTCCGCAGCCTCGAGCACGAGGGTGTCGAGGTGATCTTTGGCGTGCCCGGAGGTGCGATCCTCCCTGCATACGACCCCCTGCTCGATAGTCCTATCCGCCATGTCCTGGCGCGACACGAGCAGGGGGCCGGGCACATGGCCGAGGGGTATGCGATGGCAACCGGGCGCGTCGGCGTGACCTGGGCCACATCGGGGCCGGGCGCCACGAATCTCATAACACCGCTCCAGAACGCGATGATGGATTCCACTCCCCTGGTTGCCATAACAGGTCAGGTCGCCAGCACCGCCATAGGCAGCGACGCCTTCCAGGAGGCCTACACGACTGGCCTGGCGATGCACTGCACCAAGCACGCCTATCTGGTCAAGGACGCCGACGACATCCCCGACATCGTCCATGAGGCTTTCCATCTCGCCGCCACAGGGCGTCCTGGGCCAGTGCTCATCGACATACCGAAAGACGTGCTCAACCAAGAGACGTCTTGGCGCAAGCCCACGTTGGCCGGCCTGCCCGGTTACCGGCCGACCTATGAGGGGCATCCCAAGCAGATCAAGGCGGCGTTCGAGATGATCGAGGCTGCAGAGCGGCCCGTCCTCTATGTCGGCGGCGGAGTCATCGCAGCTGGAGCCTCAGAGGAGCTCTTGAAGTTCGCCGAGCAAATGAACATCCCCGTGACGACAACACTCATGGCGCGCGGCGCCTTCCCCGACAATCACCCGCTCGCACTCGGGATGCCCGGGATGCACGGTGTTTACGCCGCCACAACGGCGATCCAGCGCTGCGACACCCTGATTGCCGTTGGGGCTCGATTCGACGACAGGGTCACCGGCAAGGTCAGCGCCTTCGCTCCCGAGGCCAAGATCGTCCACGTTGACGTCGACCCTGCCGAGATCGGCAAGATCCGCAAGCCTGACGTTCCGGTCGTGGGAGATGCCAAGGCCGTCCTAGAGAGCCTGAATGAGCGAGCCAGGAAGCTTCGCTCGGAGAAGGCAGCGCCAGAGCGTCGCTATTGGTTTGGGTTGATCGGTGGGTGGAAGAAGAACAAGCCTCTCCATTACGACCAGCTCGACGAGGGCCCGGTCAAAGTCCAGCACTTCATCGAGCGCCTCCATGCACTCACGAAAGGCAACGCGATCGTCACTGCCGGAGTCGGACAGCACCAGATGTGGGCCTCGCAGTTCTGGGGATTCTCTCGCCCGCGCTCCTGGATCAACTCAGGCGGTCTCGGGACGATGGGCTTCGCCCTGCCTGCCGCCGTCGGTGCGAAAGCCGCCCATCCTGATGAGACCGTCATCGCTCTCGACGGAGACGGCTGCTTTCAGATGACGTGCCAGGAGATGATCACAGCCGCCGTCGAGGACATACCGGTGAAGATCGTGGTCTTCAACAACGGCGGGTTCGGCATGGTCAAACAGTGGCAGAACCTCTTCTACGGGGGTCGTCTCTCAGCAAGCGAGATGCCGATCGAAGTCCCCGACTACCCGGCCCTGGCCGAAGCCATGGGGTGTGTCGGGCTCCGTGTCACTCACCCCTCAGATGTCGACGTGGCTATCGAGAAGGCCCTATCGATCGATGACCGCCCGGTCCTGATAGAAGTCGTTGTCGACCCGGAAGAGATGTGTTTCCCGATGGTGCCCGCAGGGGGCTCCAACGATGACGTGATCACCGGACCCGAGGATCTGCCATGAAGCACACCATCTCTGTAGTGGTCGAGGACAAACCGGGTGTTCTGGCCCGCGTCTCGGCAATGTTCTCGAACCGTGGTTTCAACATCCACTCCCTTGCGGTGGGGCCAACCCACATCGAAGGCAGATCGCGCATCACCCTCGTCTGTGATGCGCCCGAGCTGGAGCAGCTTCAGAAGCAGCTCCACAAGCTTGTAAACGTGATCAAGGTCCACGAGTTCGACAGCTCTACGGCTGTCGTGTCCGAGGTGATGCTCGCTCGGGTCGCATGCGACCCGGGGTCAAGGGGTGCCGCCAACGACACCGGCGCGCTCTTCGGGGCGCGTGTCGTTGATCTCAGCGAAGACTCGATCACGTTCGAGGTGGCAGGCGACCCCGACCTGCTCCAGGCATTCATAGATCACATGACGCCCTTCGGGATCGTCGATCTAGTCAAATCAGGAAGAATCGCAATGAAGAAACAATCAAACATGAGGCCAGCCGCAGTCTCGGGGATGTCCCGATGACTGCTCGAACTGCTAACGGAACCGTCGTGATGAATCAAAGCTCAGGGCGCGCCGCCTTCGAGCATTGTCTCGCCACGATGGACGTGGATCTCAACCAGACCGCGTTTGAAAAGGCTTTCCTTCAGACGAAGAAGGCAGCCGACGTCCAGGGCGAAGTCTCCGAGAATCAGCTGCGCGCGATCGTCGATGACGTCGTCACAGGGATGGAAGTCTTCGAAGGTGTGACCGAGTCGTTCAGATGAGCGGCCATCGGGTGGCGGTCGTGCCCGGCGACGGGACCGGCCCCGAGGTCATTGCGGAGGCGGTCAAGGTGCTGAAGGCAGCCGCCGACGTCTTCGGCTTCTCGATGGAGTACGGCGATCTGGACCTGAGCGGAGAGCGGTATCTCCGCACCGGTCAGACCCTGACCGCCGGAGACCTCGACTTCCTCCAACAGCACGATGCGATCTTGTTTGGAGCCATTGGGCATCCAGAGGTCAAGCCGGGAATTCTCGAACAGGAGGTGCTGCTGCGGTTGCGCAGGGAGCTGGATCAGTACATCAACCTCCGGCCGGTGAAGCTCCACCAGGGTGTCGTGTCGCCTTTGGCAGGAGTGACAGCCGAAGACGTCGATTTCGTGGTTGTCCGTGAGAACAGTGAGGGCCTCTACTCAGGTGAGGGCGAGTTCACCGCAAAGGGCTCGGCGTTCGAGGTTGCAGTGCAGAAGTCGGTGAACACCCGGTTCGGAGTGGAGCGTTGCGTCCGCTACGCCTTCGAGCTGGCCTCATCCAGACCCGGCCGCCACCTGACCCTATGTGGCAAGACGAACGTGCTCACCTATGCGTGGGACCTGTGGCAACGCGTGTTCGACGAAGTCTCCTCGGACTATCCCGACGTGACGACGGCTTACGCCCATGTGGATGCGGCTTGCCTCTGGATGGTTGAGGACCCGGCACGCTTCGACGTGATCGTCACCGACAACATGTTCGGGGACATCATCACCGATCTCGGCGCGGCAATCCAGGGTGGGCTTGGTATCGCCTCCGGCGCCAACCTCAACCCGAGCGGCGTCTCGATGTTCGAGCCGATCGGCGGGACTGCTCCCGGCTTCGAGGGAACCGGGAAGATCAACCCACTCGCCGCCATCGGAGCGGCCGCCATGATGCTCGACTTCCTCGGCGAACGGGCCGCTTCGCAAGCGATCGAGTCGGCCGTCGGGCAGGTTGCGGGATCTCTTCCATCGCTGCGGGCCGGCGAGATGGGGTCAACGACCACAGAAGTAGGAGACCGCGTCGCTCACCTTGTGAGCAAAGAGGAACCGGCCGAGGCAACAAGATGACTAGGCCGAAGACCCTGTTCCAGAAGGTGTGGGATCAACACGTGGTCATCGACGAAGACCCGTCACTGCTCTACGTAGACCTGCATTTGATACACGAGGTCACGTCACCACAAGCGTTTGCCGGCCTGGAGCAATCGGGACGCAGCGTGCGAAGACCCGATCTGACCGTCGCAACGGTCGACCACGCCATTCCCACAACAGGCAGGTCGCTTGGAATCCGTGACCCTCTATCCAAGAAGCAGGTCGATGCTCTCGTGGAGAGCTCACGCCGCCATGGGATCACCATGTTCGGGCTCGACGACCCCCGTCAGGGGATCGTCCATGTGGTCGGTCCTGAGCAGGGGCTGACCCGGCCGGGAGCCCTCATCGTCTGCGGAGACAGTCACACCTCGACTCACGGTGCATTCGGCGCTCTTGCCTTCGGAATCGGCACGACCGAGGTCGAGCATGTGCTCGCCACGCAGACGTTATGGCAGGCAAGGCCGGCCACTATGGCGGTCGACGTGGAGGGAGTGCTGCCTTGGGGGGTTGCCGCCAAGGACCTGATACTCGGGATCATCGCCAAGATTGGAGTCTCCGGTGGCACCAAACACGTAATTGAGTACCGCGGCGAGGCAATTCGGGACCTCTCAATGGAACAGCGGATGACCATCTGCAACATGTCCATCGAGGGCGGTGCCCGGGCAGGCATGATCGCTCCCGACGAGACGACCTTCCGCTATGTCGAGGGACGCCCCTACGCACCGACCGGAAAACACTGGGAAGACGCTCTCGAGGCCTGGTCCAAGCTCCCCAGCGACCCCGACGCGGAGTTCGACAAGTCGGTTTCCATCGACGCCTCCTCACTGGTGCCACACGTCTCGTGGGGGGTGAACCCGTCTCAGACCGTCCCCGTCAACGATGCAGTGCCTTCACCGGACAGCTTCGAAGACCCCCTGCAGAGGGACGCAGCGGCCCGCGCCCTTTCCTACATGGCGCTCAAGCCGGGGACGCCGATGCAAGACATCAAAATCGACCACGTCTTCCTCGGCTCATGCACCAACGGCAGGATCGAAGACCTCAGAGCCGCAGCCAAGGTGATCGAAGGCAGGAAGGTCGATTCGAGGGTAAGTGCGGTTGTGGTCCCGGGGTCTATGCAAGTGAAAGCGCAGGCCGAGGCTGAAGGACTCGCAGACGTTTTCACAAGTGCCGGCTTCTCCTGGCGCGACGCCGGATGCTCCAGCTGCCTCGCCATGAACCCCGACGTGATCCCTTCGGGTGAACGTTGCGCGTCGACCTCAAACAGAAACTATGAGGGTCGCCAGGGACGGGGTGCGAGAACGCATCTCGTCAGCCCGGCGATGGCAGCGGCAGCCGCCGTGGCGGGCCATTTCGTCGACGTGCGGCAGTGGGAGGGGGCTTCGTGAAACCGGTCTCCAAGGTCACCGGCCGGATGGTGCCACTCGACAGAGCGGACGTTGATACAGACCAGATCATCCCGCAGCAGTTCCTGAAGCGCATCGAGCGGGACGGCTACGGCGAATTCCTCTTCTACAACTGGGCACACACCGACGACGGCACCCCCTCATCGGACTTCGTGCTCAACGACCCCAAGCGCGAGGGAGCGAAGGTTCTTATCGCCGGTCCAAACTTCGGCTGTGGCTCCTCGCGAGAGCATGCAGCCTGGGCCATCCAACAGTGGGGCTTCGAAGCTGTGATCGCCCCGTCGTTCGCCGACATATTCCGCAACAACGCCATCAATATCGGGCTTCTGCCCGTTGAGCTGGACGAGGAGGCCGTGCGTGCCCTGCTCGAGGTGGCCGAAACCCACCACTCCGAGGTGACAATCGACTTGATCGAGCAGACCGTCCGAGCCGAGGGCCTCGAGGAACAATTCGAGATCTCCGTGAGCGCCCGAAATCGCCTCATTCACGGCCTTGATGCCATCGGAGAGACGCTCCAACATGAGCGGGCGCTCAGCGCCTTCGAGACGCGCCGTCCGGACTGGCTGCCGATCACCACATCCTGATCAGCCGGTGCCGGTCAGATGGCCGCCAATCCACTCGTCGATCTCCGCCCAGCGGTCATAGAGCCAGGCCTCTTGCTCGTCCGGCCCCGGGATGCTCTCCGCGCTGTGGTGCCAAATCTTCACAGCAACCCTGGTGTCCATCGGGATTGCCCTCCAAATGTCGCCGGCTGTGACGAATCCCTCCAAACCCGCGTGTCCGACGAAGAACACATCCGACCCCAACGGCGCCGCCGCCAGGGCTGTCATGACACCCCTGGGCTTGGGCGGCAGTGTCTGTTCGAGCATGGCGGCGCGTTCGGCGAGGTCGGGTCGGCCTGACTCCCGCAGTTTCTGAATAGCCCTCTCCGCCCTCCCGACGGAGTAGTTGGCACCTTCCGGGAAGATGACGAAGGCGTCGTCGATACCCATCGTCCGTGCCAGCTCGTCGATGGCGTCGATCACCGCGTCTCCGCCACGCCCAGCCGGGATGAACGACGCGGGGAGCCGGTTGAGGATCACGTCGACCGCAGGGTCCCACTGGAGAAACTCCTTCAAAACGATCCGCGGGTCACGGTGGTACACGTTGCACAGCGCATCCATCAGAAGCATCGAATCGCCGGGGCCCGCATGGCGGCTCAGAACCAGAATCGGCCGGGTCCGGATACTCCCGGTCGTCGGGGGCGCTCCAACGACCTCAACCGTCAGCCGGAAGGTCCGCTTGGCAGTTCGGATCACCAGCCCGAGCATCAGGCCCAGGAGCCGGTAGTGCATGCGCTGAAAACCGGGACTGCGCAGCTTCCAGCCGAACCCCGATGCGACCCAAAGGATGAACATGACAACCAATGCCGTCGCGTCGACGAGTAGGTAGAGAAAGAGGAACCAAAAGATCCTCAGGATCCGCCATGGTCCTGGCACGTACCGACTGAGAAACGCTGCTGCGATCAACCAGACGGGGAGGGTGAGTAATGCAGCGCCAACGCCGATCACGATGGCCGGAGCGATGAACGTTCGTCTGACCCACTTGGGCGGCAGCGGCATCAGATCGATTCCAGGTAGTCAACAGACGATTGGTAGCCGGCGGTCACGAGTGCCTCGGTCGCACCTAGTTGCGTCCACCGGAGCTGGCGCCGGTCATCGAACTCGATCGGGTTGCCCGACGGCAATACGTGCACTTCCACCCCCTCCGGAAGATTCCGCATCGTGCTCACGAAACGGTGCCGCCGTGCAATCTCGAACGAGATTAGAGCTGCCTCGTGAAGCCGCCGCGGCGGACGCAGGTCCGACTCCATGCGTCCCACCTGCAGGACAAACACTCGATTCGCCCCAAGCTCCACTGCTCTAGTCAAGGGAACAGAATTCACGAGGCCGCCGTCATAGAAATGCTCGCCGCCGATCTCGACGGGCGGGAAGAGCGCTGGGATCGCAGAGGATGCCATGATCGCCTCGACGAGTGGCCCTTGCTCGAACCAATGCTCTGCAGTCTTCTCTATCGACGCGGCGACACATTGAAACGAGTGATGCAGGTCCTCGATGCGTGAGTCGCTGCCGAGAATCCCCTCGAGAAGCGAGCGAAGCACCGCAGAGCCCTGCATCGCCGGCTTGAAGGTGGCCACGCTCACCATGCGTTCGAACAGGCTGCCCCGAAGCAGATCAGACGCAGCGATGTCTGCCCACAGGCTGGTGAGCCGTTCCACGCCGGGAGTACCGGGCGTCTGAGCGATCACCGAGCCATTGAAAGCGCCGATCGAGGTGCCCAATATGAGGTCGGGGTGGATCGCCGCCTCGTCGAGTGCCTTGAGCATCCCCACCTCGACCGCGCCCCACTTGCCACCACCTCCAAGAACAAAGGCTGTGTCGATGGGGTGGTCTCTCACGAGGACGAAACTAATACCCGGGAATCAGGCCTGCTCTTCCTCGATGTACCACTCGGTGAAGTCGGTGCACTTGCCTTCGCCGTCGAGATGAATCACAAACAGATTTCGATAGGACATCGGAGGCTCGTGATAGTGCGTGCGACCGACAACCACCGCGATTTCGTCTGTCTCCACGATTGGGAGCCACTGAAAGTCCCAGTTCTCCGGGTCATCGTCGATTTCGATCCAATGCTCGATGATCTCATCGATTCCGTCCCACTCTCCCCCGGCCGTTTGCGGGTCGTAGACGGCATCGGCGGTGAAGAGCTCTGCGATGGCATCTGGAGAGTTCGTCGTCCAAGCATGGACATATCCGTCCATCCACTCGTTCAGGCGCTCGCTGGGCTCGATCATTCGTCTCCCTCCGAAGTGTCGGTGATAACAGCTGAATGCGGGCCCAACAAGATCGACTCAGGGTGAGACTCGTAGTCGCCCAACGCAAAGACGACATCGCCGGATCGTCTCATCTGCACCGGCCGATTGGAGAAGTTCACCCCAACGGCCGTTGATTCGCCTTCACTCGACCGGACAAAAACCAGCATCTCTTCTTCTTCGGTGTCAACGAATCTGATGTCGCCCAGGCGTAGCGAGCGTCGTTCCCGGCGCAGGGCCAACAATGAACGGTACTGGGCGAGAAACGACAGAGGATCGCCCTTCTGGATCTCGACATTGCGGTGATCACGGTCCGGTCCGATCGGGATCCATGGCTCACCGCTGGTGAACCCAACTCCCCCGTTGCCCGGATGCCATTGCATCGGCGTACGACACCCATCACGGCTCAGGAATGCGACGTTGTCGCCCCATGGGTCGTGTCCGTGGCTGGGACCATTGAGCATGCCGATTTCGTCTCCGTAATAGAGGAACGGTGTGCCCCGCAGAGTTGCCAGGAGCACGGCCGCCTGGCGTGCCCCCCGGTCTCCGAGCCTGCTCGCCACCCGGATCTCGTCGTGATTGCCCATGGTCCAATTGGTCCAACCCCACTCGGGTAGGACGCCTTCGACTGCCTCGACGGCTTTCCGCACTCCCGCGGCCGTCCATTCCGCGACCATTAGTTGATAGTTGAAGGGCATGTTCAACTCGTCGTCCGAGCCGTAGTAGGCGATCCAGTGGGTCGGATCGAACTCATGGATCTCACCGATGGTGAGGATGTCGCGTTCGTACTCGTCGGCGAGCTTCCGCATCTGCCGATGGATGCCGTGCACGTCGTCCTGTCCCCTATCGAAGACATGGATCCACTTGCCGTACTCCCCCATCTCCTTGTAGGGGTCGACGTACCCCGGTGGTGTCGGAGGGTTGTCGCGGTTCTGGGGATCCTTCATGATCTGATGCGCCGCGTCGACGCGAAACCCATCGACACCGCGATCCAGCCAAAAGCGCATGACTCCCATCATCGCCTCGACGACGTCGGGATTCCTCCAGTTGAGATCTGGCTGTTCTGGCAGATACGTGTGGCGGTACCACTGCCCTGTGTGCTCGTCCCAGGACCAAGCGGGCCCGCTGAAGACACTCACCCAGTTGTTGGGTGGTTCACCGGGCTCCTTGGAGGGCTTCCACACATACCAATCTCGCTTCGGATTGTCTCGCGAGGAACGTGACTCGAGGAACCAAGGGTGCTTGTTGGAGGTGTGATTGATGATGAGGTCCATCAGGAGCTTGAGCCCCCGCTCGTGTATCGCCTCTAGCAATTCGTCGAATTCGTCGAGGTCGCCAAACAAGGGATCTATGCCCGTGTGGTCGGTGACGTCGTAGCCCCAATCGATCATCGGTGACTCATACACCGGGGAGAGCCAAATCGCGTCTATCCCCAGCCAAACCAGATAGTCGAGCTTGTCCTTGACGCCCTGAATATCGCCGTACCCGTCACCGTCGGTATCAACGAAGCTCAGCGGATAGACGTGATAGAACACCGCCTCGCGCCACCATGGATCACTCACGAAGCCGTCCTGGCAAGCATCGACCAATGCAGATGTCCGGTTTCTGCCACCTCAAAAGGGTATTACAGACGGACTCTCTCGGCGTGGATCAACGACTCTCCGCGTTCGTCGGCGACACGTTTGGACTAGTCAGGCGCTGAAATGAGTCGAAAGACTCCCAAGGATTCGCCCGGGCATGCCGAAACAAAGACGTGCCTCAGCGAAGCAGTCCGACACCCCCCGGCCGTGCCCGCCGACGTTGTACATCATGTATAGATCCCGGTCTATTCATCACCCCCATCGGGATCTTTTGCGCGGAACACGCCATGGCGGCGACGCTGGAGCAAGGTAAGAGCGACGATCGATGGATGCCTGTGCCGCTGAAGACCGAGACCGATCAGAGCTGAGGTCACCGAACGAGTCCCAAAGCCGATCGATGTGGGACGTAGTCACTAGCATTCTTTGGTCAGGGCATGGGAACGACACCACTGCAGCCGCGAGAAGCGCTGGAGCCCGATGACTACCAGCGATTCATGTATGCGTGCGCCCATGAGCGCCGCTCACCATCCACCCAGCGCCTGATCGACGCGAGCTCCTACGGATGGGTTTATCGATTCATCACCGAACACGGTGAAGAGGCTGACACCCCGCCAACTGCGGGCGACGGATGGCTGGACCCTCATGATGCCAACCCGAGAATGCTCGGCGAGTACTTCGGGAGGGTGGCCGTGAGAGTGAGACGAACCGGTGCACTCGACTATGCGACTTCGCTGGAGCGCTACTTCAACGACATCGCAGACTCCCGCGGTTTGCCCTGACCCATCTCGGGCGCTCCGTGTGTCTGCTCGGGTGCTACCTCAACCGCTCTGGTCGCGGCGGCGCTCCCACGTCCGGCTGACGAGGAAGTCCAGAAAGGCCAGGATTGCGCCGACGCCGGTGAGTATCAGGAATGCAGTGAACAGCTTTGAGGGAGCGCTCGTTGGAGCGAGATCGCCATAACCGACTGTGGTCAAGGTGACCACGGTGAAATAAAAGGAGTCGACCCAGGACCATCCTTCAACGATGCGATAGAAGACTGTTCCCGTCGCGAAGACACCGCTCACTGCAATCAGAGCCGTGCGACCACTCGGGTTGGCCCACATCTCACGCAGCGTCCGCCCCAGTTCTCTGATCACAATGAGAACATAGGCGAATCCGCTCGACTCCGGCTTTCAACTCCCAGCATCAAGTGTTTTCGGATGACTAGTACCTTGGCGTGACCTGGGAATAGGTGGTGACTGAAGGTCAACGGCAGCAAGACTGTGGCACATGCATGACACCGATTTCTCACAGAGCCGCTGCGACTCCTGTTCCGAGCCTGCCGGATTCATAACTCCCGTGGGACTCCTATGCGCTGACCATGCGATCAGCGCCACACTGAGTCAGACTGATAGTGAGGACCGGTGGATGCCAGTCCCGCTGCACCGAGAAACGACGATCGACCTCACCAAAGAGGACTCAAAAGGCTCCTTAGAGGCAGCGCGTCTCAGCTGACATCCGAGGAGACCACACTTCGGTCTTGATAGATCCAATGCAATAGAGGCCAAAGGTCCTGCCTGACCCGCCTATCGACTCTGGGACTCGGACAGCAGAGCCCTATCCTTTTGATGGAGCCACATTGCTGACCGCATCGCGAGCCGGAGAGAGCGTTGACCACAGGCGAAGACATCATCACGCGCATCGCCGGCGACCCCTGGGTGCTCGAGTACGACAGCTATGTTCCCGAGGACGAGACCCGACGAGAAGCGCTGTGCACTCTTGGGAACGGGCGGTTCGCCACTCGTGGGGCTGCTCCTGAGAATGCTGCGACAGCAGGAGTCCACTACCCGGGGACATACGTGGCGGGCCTCTACAACCGTCTCATCGACGAGAAGCAGGGCCGGGAGATCAGCAACGAGAGTCTGGTCAACCTGCCCAACTGGCTATCGCTCACATTCCGCGTCGAGGACGCCCCATGGTTCTCGATCGATGACGTCGAGATCCTCGACTACAGGCAAGCCCTAGAGATCGATCGCGGCATCCTGATCCGCCAGGTGCTGTTCTCCGATGAAGAGGGGCGGGAGACGACGCTGACCCAGCGACGGCTCGTCTCCATGGCCCGGCCCCGACTGGCCGCCCTCGAGACCAACATCCGCCCCGAGAACTGGAGCGGTCGCCTGACCATCCGCTCCTCCATCGATGGGTCGGTCGAGAACCGCAACGTGAGCAGGTACGAGGACCTCGCGAGCAAGCACCTAGAGGTTCTCGAGACCCGTCAACTGAACGGGACTCTCATGTTGCGGGCCCGCACCACGCAGTCTCGAATCGAGATTGTGACTGCGGCCCGGCACCGCATCTGGAGAAGCGGAGAGCTCATCGATGAGCTCTCATCCGAGCCTTTCTCGGAGCAAGAGATCGTCGGAGAAGACTTTTCAGTTGAAGCGACACAAGGAGATGAGATCAGGGTCGAGAAGACGGTCGCGGTGGCGACATCGAAGGACAACGCCATAAGCGAGCCCATCGAAGCTTGCCGGCTCGCTCTCGACCGTTCCCCCGACTTCGTAGACCTGGAGCACGAGCACGTCAGCGCGTGGTGGGGCCTCTGGCACAGATTCCGGATCGATCTCCAGAACGGGATCAGGACTCGCCAGATCACCAACCTCCACATCTTTCATCTCCTGCAGGTGGCTTCGCCTCACGTGGTCGACCTCGACGTGGGCATACCTGCTCGCGGTCTCCACGGCGAGGCTTATCGTGGCCACATCTTCTGGGACGAGCTCTTCATCTTTCCCGTCCTCCACACCAGAGCTCCGGAGATAGCGAAATCACTGCTCAGATACCGGCATCGACGACTTCCCGCCGCACGACGACTCGCTTCAGACGCCGGCTATCAGGGGGCAATGTTCCCCTGGCAATCTGGCAGCGATGGGACCGAAGAGACCCAAGAAGTCCATCTCAACCCCAAGTCGGGGCGCTGGCATCCCGACCTGAGCCATCGACAGCGCCACATCAACATCGCCGTCGCATACAACGTCATTCAGTACTTCCGCTTCACAGGAGACACGGACTTCCTCACTGAATACGGCGGGGAGCTCCTGATCGAGATCGCCCGATTCTGGGCGAGCATCGCTACATACGATCGCATCGCTGATCGATACGACATCGTCGGGGTCATGGGACCCGATGAGTTCCACGATGGTGACCCAAACTGGGACGAGCCCGGTCTCCGGAACAACGCTTACACGAACGTGATGGCTTCCTGGCTTCTCCATTATGTGCCAGAGACTCTCGAAGCGATTCCGGTGCGCCAGTGCGAGATCCTGAAGGAACGCCTCGGCGTCGACGAGACCGAGCTCGATCACTGGGATGAGTTGAGTCGAAAGCTGAAGGTCCCGATGCACGAGGGCGAAATCATCAGTCAGTTCGAAGGCTACGAGGCCCTGGAAGAATTCGACTGGCAGGGGTATCGGGAGCGCTACGACAGCATCGAGCGCCTCGACCGCATTCTCGAAGCGGAAGGCGACACGGCCAACCATTACAAAGCCTCGAAACAGGCCGACGTTCTGATGCTCTTCTATCTGCTCTCATACGAGGAGCTGGCCGAGGTGCTGGGTCGACTGGGGATGGTGCTGACCGAGGAAATGCTGGAGAGCAACGTCGGGTACTACCTCGAGCGAACTTCCCACGGATCGACACTGTCCCGCCTCGTTCACTCATGGGTCCTGGCCCGGAGCGACCGCGCCCGGTCGATGAGCCTGTTTCTCGAAGCACTCGAGTCAGATGTGAGCGACATCCAGGATGGAACCACCCCGGAGGGGATCCACCTGGGAGCAATGGCCGGAACCGTCGACCTGCTGCAGCGTGGGTACTCAGGAATGGAGGCAGCGGCGAACGGAGTCCTTCGTTTCAAGCCTGGCCTCCCCACTGAGATCGAGCAGCTCGAGTTCAGCGTTTACTACCAGCAGCGATGGTTGGACATCACTCTGAACCACAGTGCTCTCACGATCACCTCCGAGAAGACTGCCAAGCCCGACATCGAGGTGGAGTGCCGGGGCGAGCGCGCGACCGTGGCGTCCGGACAAACCGTCTCCTTCGCTGCCGGGGCCAGTCCCGTCAGCGACTGAGCTCGTCGGCGAGAAGCGAAAGGAAGTGCAGGGCGTCGGTCGTGGTTGGAAGTGTGAACTCGGCCCACGTGTCACTCCCCCGCGCCTCCCCGACCAGAACCCCGATCCCGAACCTGCGTCTCACTTCGGCGAAGGCGTCCTCGTCGGTCTCGTCGTCACCGATGTACATCGGAACCGAGTCCGGGTGTAGCGCTTCAAGCAGGTGGGCGACCGCATGACCCTTGTCCCAGGCGAGCGCAGGTCGTAACTCACGAATCTCCTTGCCCCCCCGCACGATCAGGCCGGGATGCCTCGATCCGACATCAGTTGCGAGCTCCTGGGCTTTGACCCTCTCCTCGTCGCTTCGTGCCCGCCGGGTGTGCACGGCAATCGCAAAGGGCTTTCGCTCGATCACGACACCGTCGAGGTCCGCCGAGCCTTCCATCAACTCCTGTTCCGCCTTTTCCAGTTCCGGTACGACCCGAGCCACATCCGGTTGCTCGAAGTAGCTGCCGTCGGCCCGCTCTATCTCGAAGCCGTGGCTTCCCCCATAGGTGATGCCGGCGACATCTACCTGGCCTTTCACGTCTTGAAGGCCGCGTCCGCTGATCACCGCGACCGGTGCCGCCCGGGCCAGCCTCTCGAGAATGGATCGATCTTCATCACTGAGGTTGGCTGCATCTGGATCGTCCACGATCGGTGACAACGTGCCGTCATAGTCGAGGAAGATGCTCGGCTGCTCTCCGAGGCGTTCCATCACCTCGGCGATCGAATCGAGTGCGGGACGCGGATCCCGTATCTCATGCGCCCAGGCTGCGATGTCGGTGGGAAGGCTGGAAACTCCGGGGACGATCAGATCGGCGCCCAGACCATCGAGATGACCCGAATTCCCCTCGTCGATGCCTACGACGACCGCGAAGCCGCCTGCGACTCCGGCGCGCACACCTGCGGGTGCATCCTCGAGCACCGCCGCCTCGGCTGGGGACACCCCAATGAGGCGAGCACCCTCGACGAACATGTCGGGATCTGGCTTGCCGGGAAGGCCGAGATCGTCGACATCGTCACCGCTGAGCAACACATCCACGTGTTGCTTCAGCTGCGCCGGCAAAACCTTTGGCGCATTCCGGCTGGAGGAGACGATGGCAACCGGGACCCCGGCGGCCGAGAAGGCCTCGAGCAACTCCAGCGCCCCGGGCAGTGGATCGACCCCCTCGGAGTCGACCATCTCGTTGAACATCTCGTTCTTCAGGTTCCCGATCGCCGCTTCGGTGTCGAATCCCGGCTCGTCCTCCGGGTCACCGGGTGGGAGGTTGATGTCCCTCGATCGGAGGAACTCGGCCACTCCGTCGTATCGCGGCCTGCCATCGACGTGACCCCGATAGTCGAGCTCCTCGTCGAACGTGTCGTCAATCCCCCGTTCCTCGAAGAACGTGTCGAAAGCCTTTTTCCAGGCGCGGCGATGGAACTTTGCCGTATCGATCAGGACCCCGTCGAGATCGAACACCGCGGCACGTGGCTCTCTCAGGACCATGGGTCATAGCTCCCTGAAATCATGCGCCGACCCTAACTGGACAAGC
>ERZ869936.399-NODE-399-length-42709-cov-7.620903_pt1 | contig 42709 bp, 35 predicted proteins | sample MGYA00520876_ERZ869936 | MGnify/ENA primary metagenome ERZ869936 (study PRJEB32218, sample SAMN09650985) | biofilter metagenome | isolation source: enrty point of leading RO module | place: Saudi Arabia: Thuwal, RO plant located on Red Sea | collected 2016-02-17 ... | reverse complement strand
GCCGGGCGTGGACATCGAGGTGGTTCTGGGGAAGGCCGTCGGGCGCCACGGCCAGATCGTTCGGGCTGTTGAATCGCTTGCCGTCGAATCGGTCGGCCAACGTCCGGACCGTTCCGTCGCGCTCGGTGATCGAGATCCGCCGTCGTCCGCCCGGACCTGCCCCTTCGCACGCGACCAGCCGGCCGCGCAGATCGAAGACCAGCCCGTTCGATTTGCCGCTCGGCTCGCGAAAGACGGTCGTCTTACCAGTCGCCGGGTCGAATCGCATGATCCGATCGCCGATATCCGAAAAGAGAATCGCCCCGTCGGCGGTGGCCGCGGGCCCTTCGGTAAACATGCCCTCGTCCCACAGCAGTTCGAGCTTTGCATCAGCCGGCACGATTGCTTGCTGGGACGTCGGCTCGAAGGTGTCGGCAGCGTGTACACCCGATGCGGCAGCCAGCCACGCCGATAGCGCCGCGTTGATGATCCGCCGTCTCGGTCGCAAGCGTTGCATCGATTGTGCTCCATGGAAGATCGAACGGGGGCGATGCCGATCGCCGGCGCGAGACCGTTCGGTTCGAGTCGTCGAGTGCCGTGCGTCGGACCCCGATTGTCGGATCCGGTCGGCGCCGCTGCAAGTTTGCGGTGGCGGCGTCGCGCGAAGCTACCCGCGTGTATCGACCAGCCGCGGCGTGGACAAAGAAGCCGGGCCCCCTATCCGCCGGCTGCCGGAATCATCCAAGGCGTGACGTACGCCTGAAGCAAGGTCAGCAGTCCGACCAGCGCGGCCAGCGCGATGCTGTGGAAGAACACGAAGCGCAGGATTCGCCCTTCACCGCCCGTTTGTTGCGTGGCCACCGCGGCCACGACGATGCTCTGCGCGTCGATCATCTTTCCCATCACGCCGCCTGTGCTGTTCGACGCGACGATCAGCACCGGGTCGAGATCCAGTTGCTCGGCCGTAATCCGCTGCAAGCTGCCGAACAGCGCGTTGGACGACGTGTCGGAGCCAGTCAGCGCGACGCCCAGCCAGCCCAACAGCGGCGCAAAGAACGGATACAGCACGCCGGTTTTCGTGAATGCCAGTCCCAGCGTCGCATCGCTTCCGCTGTATTTGGTGGTGAAAGCCAGCGCTAGCATGCACGCGATCGTCGCTAGGGCCCAGCGCATTTTCCAGAGCGTGTCGCCGAATTGATGCACAAAGGCCGCCGGAGTGATGCGTAGCCAAACGGCTGACAAGATCGCTGCCAGGAAGATTCCGGTGCCGGTCGCCGAAAGCCAGTTGAACGTGTAGACGGCTTTCTCGGGTTCGCTGGCGCGGTCCGAGCCTTCGGCCACCGGCACGACCGGCGCAGTGCGATAGATCACGCCGTTTAGCCGCGGCACCTCCCACGAAAAGCTGCTCACGCCGGCCAGTGCGTTGGGCGAGCCCGGCGGACCTCCGTCGAGCGCGGTGCGCACCGTCTTCGTCCCCCACAAGAACACCAGGATCGATAACAGCACCCACGGGATCCACGCGTAGGTTGTTTGCCGGCGCGTCAGCGCGGGTTGGTCGTCGTGCGCGGCGTCGGCCGTTTCGTCGGGAAACCGCCAGACTTCCTTGGGTTGCCAGAATCGCAGGAACACTGCCAGCGCCACCAGCGAACCCAACCCACCAACGACGTCGACCAGCGTCGGTCCGTGGTAGTTGGACGTGGCGAATTGGATGCTGGCGAAACTGCCGCCGCAAACCAGAATCGCCGGCCAACACCCAACCATGCCGCGCCAGCCCGACATCGTGGCCACCAGCCACGCCGGCACAATCAATGAAAAGAAGGGCAACTGCCGACCGGCCATTTGCGAAAGGGCCATTTCCTCAATGCCCGAGATCTGGGCCAGCGTGATGATCGGCGTGCCGAGCGCTCCGAACGCGACCGGCGCGGTGTTGGCCAACAGTGCCAAGCCGGCCGCGTACAGCGGAGAAAAGCCCAACCCAATCAACAGCGCGGCCGAGATCGCCACCGGTGTGCCGAATCCCGCGGCCCCTTCCACGAAGCTGCCAAACGAAAACGCGATCAGCAGGGCCTGCATCCGGCGGTCGGGCGAGATCGCGGCCACGGAGCGCTTGACCACCTCGAACTGACCGGACCGCACCGTCAGGTGAAACAAGAACACAGCCGCGAGCACGATCCATCCGATCGGCAGCAGCCCAAAACAGGCGCCGTACGCCGCCGACGCCATCGCGGCGCTTGTGGGCATTCCGAACCCGAAGATGGCCATCGCCAGCGCCACGGCCAAACCGGCCACCGCCGCGCGCGGCGCCGATTGTCCGATCACCAACAGTCCCAACAGTACGACGATCGGCGCGACCGCCATCAGCGTCGACAGCCATGCGGCGCCCAGCGGATCGTAGACTTGCACCCACTCCATACCCGAGTTCTCCCGGCGGCCAGTCGCGGCTCCACCCTCGAAAACGGGTATCGGGCGGGCTTCGTGGCTGTTAGTCTACTGGCTTCGGACCCCGGACGAAAATCCCTGGCCCAGCTACTCGCGAGGTATCACCATGGCCGGCAACCGCAAAGCTGAAGTCGAAGCGGCTCAAAAGGAGCTCGACTTTTCCAAGAACAAGTACCAGCTTGTCCTCGACACGAACAAGGGCAAGATCACGCTCGACATGCTCCCCGACGTTGCGCCGGGTCACGTCAAGAATCTGCTCGGCCTGGCCAAGATCGGCTTTTACGACGGGCTCACCTTCCACCGCATCATCAAGGGCTTCATGATTCAGGGCGGCTGCCCGGAAGGCACCGGCACGGGCGGACCGGGTTACACGATCAAGGCCGAGTTCAACGCCACGTCGCACGAGCCGGGCGTGCTGTCGATGGCCCGTACCAGCGATCCCAACTCCGCCGGATCGCAGTTCTTCATCTGCCTGGAGAAGGTGCCGCACCTCGATAACCAGTACACGGCCTTCGGCAAGACGGCCGATGCGGAGAGCCTGGCCGTGGTCAAAGAGATCGGCAACGTGGCCACCGGCGCTCAAGATCGCCCGAGCGATCCGGTGGTTATCAAAAAGGCCACCGTGGTCGAAACGCCGAAGTAACGGCCGAGCGGGCAGCCAAGCGATCGGCTCATCGCCAGGTGTTTCTATGCCGCGCGTCTTCCGCGGCCAGAGGCGCCTACCGCGCTTCGTCGAGCGCCTGCTGGATCAGCGTCAGCAGCGCGTTGGGATCGTACGGCTTGCGAAGATAGTACCAACACCCGGCTGCGCGGGCCCGGCGGAGCACGTCCGGACACTCCAGCCCGCTGATGATGATGATCGGGATGCCCGTGGTTTCCTCGCTGTCGACCAGCTCCTGGCACAGCTCGAATCCGTCGACGTCGGGCAATCGCAGGTCGAGCAGGATGACGTTGGGCCGATCGGTGCGCACCAAGGCGCGGGCCATCTGTCCGGTGTCCGCGATCGACGTCAAGAACCCTTGGCGACTCAGGCGCGTGCTCAGCACGTCGGCCGTTGCATCATCGTCGTCGACGATCAGGATCCGTCGGGTCGTGGCTTCCGGCGGCGCCGGGCAAGCCAGCTCCAATGTTTCGCTATGCATGGTTGATGCCTGATGGTTGGGCGTCCGCGGGAGTTTCGCGTGCGGATCGCGGGGGTGGGATTCGAACCAACGCAATCGGGCGGGCTAGCAAACGTAGAAGCGCCGTGCGCCACCGTCAACGCGCACCGCGGAAATCAGTCGTCACGCCGCGCAAAAACGCAGCGGTCGTAACGGTTCTATCGCTTGGACCAATCAATGCCCGACAGTGATGCCAGGGCGAATTGCAGCGCGTGCGTGCCGTCGCGCCCGTGTCCCTGCGCGGCCAGCGCCACATAGAGCTGATAGACGAGCGCCAGGCCAGGCATCGAAATCCCCATCCGCCGCGACTCGGCCAGCGCGATCCGCATGTCTTTCAGGAAATGCACGACCATGAAGCCAGGTTCGAAATTCCCCTTGATGATCCGCGGCGCCAAGTTCGATAGCGACCAGCTTCCGGCGGCGCCCGAGGCCACCGACTCGAGCACGACGTTCAGATCGAGCCCGGCCCGATAGCCGTACAACAACGCCTCGCACACGCCGATCATGCTCGAAGCCACGAGCGTCTGGTTGACCATCTTGGTGTGTTGCCCGGCGCCCGGTCCGCCCTGATGGACGATGGTCTTGCCCATCGCCTGCCAGCACGGGTCCAGCGCATCGACAACGTCTTTCTCTCCGCCGATCATGATCGACAGCCGTGCTTCGCGAGCACCGACGTCACCGCCCGAGACCGGCGCGTCGACGCTGTGCACGTCTTTTTCCCGCGCGGCTTCGGCAATTTCCTCGGCCAGCGACGGTTCGCTGGTGGTCATATCCACCAGGATCGTGCCGGGCTTGCTTCCGGCCAGCGCGCCGTCGGATCCGAGAATCACGCAGCGAACATCGTCCGGGAAGCCGACGATCGAGAACACGACGTCCGAGGCGGCTGCCACGTCGCGCGGCGTTTTGGCCCAATCGGCCCCCTTGTCCAACAGCGGCTTGGCCTTGTCCTTGGTGCGGTTGAAGACCGTGGCCTTGAAACCCGCGTCCATCAGGTGCCCACACATGCTGGCGCCCATCACACCTGTTCCGATCCAGCCGATGCGAGTCTTGCTGGGCTCGATTTTTTTGACGGCCATCGCGCGGCGTCCTCCTGATGCTGTTCTCGTGGTCGTGCCAACCGGCAGGCGGGCATTCTACCAACGATGTTCGGGACGGGCGAGGATCTCGCCCAAGATGATCGCCTGGCGAATGCCCTGGGGCGTGCCGAGCAACTTGGCCAGATCGGCCGCAGGAGTTTTTTTCAGGTCGGCCGCTTCGGAATACGGGCTTGACTCGGACGACGACCTGCCGCGATCCAACGTACCAAGCCGATGGTCAAACGCCTGGTGCAGATGCCGCTCCATCCGCTCATCCGCCTGACTGATATCCTCAGCCAGGTGCTCGCGAAAGTGACGGCCGCCGATATGCGCCGCGACCGACTGGGCGACCGTGCTGAATTCGCGATCGACTGGTTCCACGTCGATCGGTTCCTCGACGTCTGGCACCGGAGTCACTTCGACCGGCTCCGGCGCACGCCGCGCCAGCCGCTGCGGCTGGGCGGCCTGCTGCGGCGTGCGTTCGCTGCGTCGCTGGTTGGCTCGCTTCAGAAATTGCTCGATCTCGTCGTTGAGCTGTGACGCTTCGCCTTGGGCCGGGGTGCGTCGCGGCCGCTGCATCGCCCGTTCGGCCGGAGGTTGCTGCTGTGGCCGGCGCTGCGGATTGCGCGCCGGTGGTTGCCGATTGCGCTGCTGTTGCTGCTGTGGATTCACCTTCGCCGTGAGCAACTGGTTGATCACGTAGATCACGAAGAAGATGATCGGAACCAGTGCCGTCAGCAGGTCGGTAATGTCGACGGCCAGTAGCGGCATGCCCATCATCCGGTTGGTTCCTTCGATCTCGCGGCGTCGGGCGACATCAGCTAGTCGTGGTGCTGCTGTCGGAAGTGCCGGCGATTGTCTTGCGCATTTCGGTGTCGGCCTGGACGTTGCGCAGCTTGTAGTAGTCGAGAATACCCAAGTGGCCGTCGCGGAACGATTCCGAGATAGCCTTGGGGACTTCGGCTTCCGCTTCGACGACTTTGGCGCGCATTTCTTCGATTTGCGCGATCATTTCCTGTTCCTGCGCAACGGCCATCGCCCGCCGTCCCTCGGCGTTTGCCCGTGCCACGCGCATGTCGGCTTCGGCCTGATCCGCTTGTAAGCGGGCGCCGATGTTGTCGCCAACGTCGATGTCCGCGATATCGATCGAAACGATCTCGAACGCGGTTTGCGAGTCGAGCCGCCGGGCCAGCACGGCCTTCGAGATCCGATCCGGGTTCTCCAGCACGGCGGTGTGCGATTCGGAAGAGCCGATCGCGCTGACGATTCCCTCGCCCACCCGCGCGATAATCGTTTCCTCCGTAGCTCCACCGATCAACTGATTGAGGTTGGCCCGAACGGTGACCCGGGCTTTGACCTTGAGTTGGATCCCGTTCTTGGCGACCGCGTCCAGCGATTCCCGCGCGGCGCCGCGCGCCGGGCAGTCGATCACTTTCGGATAGACGCTCGTCTGGACCGCCTCCAGCACGTTACGCCCCGCCAGATCGATCGCCGTGGCGAGCTTGAAATCGAGATTGATCGTCTTGGCTTTGTTGGCCGCGATGATCGAACGAATCACCAACGGCACGTTGCCGCCGGCCAGGTAGTGGGCCTCGAGCGCTTTGCTGGTGATTCCCGTGTCGTCGGTCAAACCGGCCTGCACGGCCATGATCTTGCTGCGCACGATCACCGTGGGATTCACCTTGCGGAACGTCATGCCCAGCAGATCGAAAATGCCGATTCGTGCGCGCGTGGTCAGCGATTGGATCCACAGCCGGAAGTATCGCGCAAAGACCGCCATCACGATCAGCACGAAGAAGCCCACGACGAGGATGATCGCCCAGGTAATCCATTGCATGATGTCGCCGTCTTCGGGCATGAAAACACTCCCTTACTGGGGATGCTCGGTTGGCCTACCTGGCCCCATTGTCCCGGTGACCGCTGCAGGGTGTCAAGCCAGCGGATCTTCCAACGAATCGAGTCCGAGGGACTCGATCGGGCGCGACATCACGTCGTCGGAGCGGGCTTCGGAGCCCTCGGCCGGGCGCACAACGACGCGACTGCCCCGAACTTCGATCACGCGCACCTGCTGGCCGGCTTCGATGGCCATGCCTTCGCTTAGCGCGTCGATCGTCTGTCCGTCGATCACGACCGCGCCGCTGGGCAGCATCAGCGACTTCGCCACGCCGACCTTTCCCACCAACTCACGCAACGTGCGGCGTTGCGGCGTGTCAGGCAGCAGCTCCTCGCCGCGCGGAACGTCCAACAGCAGACGGCGGCCCATCGGCGTTTTCGGCCAGTAACGAAACGCCAATACCAGCGCCGTTGGTACCCCAACCGAGGTGACGATCAAGAAGATGAGCCCGACTTCGACGCCCTTGTGGTAAAAGGCCAGCGAAATGCTGGCCACCAGCGAGGCCACCGACAACAGGCCCAGCACCCCGCCCGACGGCACGAACACCTCGACCAACACGAGGGTCAAGCCCAACAGCAGCAACAGCGTGGACCAGACAAGAGGATCCATGGCAGCGCGAAACTGGGGTGGCTAGGTGGTGAAATCCGAAGAATGAGCTTAGTCGATTATACACGACTTTGCTACATCCTAGCCGCTCACGGACCGCACCACGACACGGTTGCCCTGGACCTCGACGACCACGACTTCGGCTCCGCGGCCAAGCACCTCACCGTCGGCGATCACGTCGAGCAATTGGTTGCCGAACCGTGCTTTGCCCGAGGGGGTTAACTGCGTCGTGGCCACGCCTTCTTGTCCGAGCAGGTGATTGAAGTCGACAATCGACTCGCGGTGCGAGATATCTTCCAACTCGGCTCCTGTGGGCGGTTCGAGCATAACGTGGTTAAACAGCGGGACGTACGGCAAGTAGTGGCGCATCACGAGCGCCATAGCCACGATTCCGACCCCCACGCCGATCAGTCCCAGCATCGAATCGCGCAGTTGCGCAAGCTGGTAGTCGTTGTGCGGCAGCACAAACGTCTGGCTGGCGAGCACCAGCGAGGCGATGATCAGCAGCCCACCGCCCAAGCCGAAGATGGCCGTGCCGGGCAGCACGAAAACCTCGAGCAACACGCACGAGACGCCCGCGGCAAACAGCATGACTTCGAGCCAATCGGCCGTTCCGCCCAAGTATTTGCTCCAGAAATACAGCAGAAAGCAGACGCCGCCGACGAAGCCGCCGATACCGATACCCGGCGCTTGCAATTCGGCATACAGGGCCGCTCCGCCAATCAGCAACAACAACCAGGCCACTGCCGGTTGCGCCAGCCAGTCGACCAGAAAGTGGGCCCAACTCGGCTCCGCGAGCACGAGCTCATGTTCTAGCCCATAGATCTTCTTGAATTCGGCAAAGTCTTCGACCGTGTCGCGCGCCAGTCCCAATTGCTGAGCCTGCTCACCCTTCAGCCGCAGTGCCCGACCGGGCGTCGTCACTTCCTCGCCGCGAGCCCAAGCCTCGGGATCCGCCTGGCGGGCCAGCTCCGCATCGCAGAAGTAGTCGACCGCGCCGTTGCCCTTATGCGTGTAGCGATAGACGCGCGTGTCCGGATCCACAAGCGCCGCGATCAGCGACCACGAACGGCCCTTGGCCGGCGCCAAACGGTCGCGCAGGGTTTCGCGGGCCAGCAATACTTCGTCGGGCGCGATTTCCACCGCACCGGCACCGCCCAGGATCGCGCCGGGCGCAATCACCAGTTGATCGCACGCCATCGCGATCAGTGCCGCATCGGATCGAGCTTCGGCCGGCACATACGCGACGGTGCGTACCTTGGCCGGATCCAGATCCGCCAAATAGTTGGCCAAAGTCATGCAGCCCTCGAGCGATCCGCCCGGGCTGTCGATCCAAAGACAAACGAAGTTCGCGTCCTGGCCGCGGATCTGATCGTCGATCATCCGCTGCACGCGGCTGGCCAACTGAGTCGTGATCGGGCCCTTGATCGGAATTCGAACCGGGCGCCAGTCGCCCGCCAGCGACGGATCGTCTTCCAGCATCGTCGGGCGAAGCGACAGTGCGCGGGCCAGCGCGTTGCGGTCGGCCGCCAAATACTTCACGAATCCTAGTTCGCGCGCCTCGCGCCCGGTGAACTCGGCAAACTGGCCCGGCCGGCTCAAGACCTGCTCGTTCTGGATCGTATGCTTTTGCTTGAGCGCGTCCAGTTCGTCGCTGAGGATGAACTCCGGGCTGAGCTCGGTTTCCACCTTGAGGACCTCGACATTTTTGTCGAGCATGCCCAGCGCGACTTGCGCGGGAATCGTGCGCCGTCGATTGGCGATCTCCGCGTAACCGCTTCGCACGGTTGGATCGATCGGCTCTTCAGCCGGTTCGTCGATTCCGGCTTGACCGATCTCGGCTTCGGGCGCCATGACGATTTCTTCGCACGCCATGGCCACCAGCACGGCATGGCCGTTGACCGTCCTGGGAAGGTACGCGACTGTCTTGACTTTGCTCAGTTCGCGGCTCGAAAGATAGCGCGCCAGGGCCAGCGCGCGGCTGAAGTCGCTGCCTTGGCCCGTCTGGCTCTTGCCCGAGCCGAATTCGAGCACGATCACCGGCCGGTCGTCGCCGGCGGGCAATTCGGAAAGCGCCTTTTGAACGGTCCGTTTGACCTGGGTGTCGGCGTTGCCGATGACCGGCAGGGGAACACGCACCAACCGGCCGACGTTGCCATTGGGTGGCGCATCGGCGGCGTGCTGCACAGAGGGACGAGTCTTTTCGCGCGACCCGTTGTCGCCCGAATCAGGCGCCGCGTCGGCTGCCAAGAGAAATAGCGCGACCAACGAGAGCGACAGTCCCACGAAACGTCGCGCCCCGCGTCGATGCATTGCACCTCGAACCGTGCATTCCTGGGCCATGTCTGGACCGTTCGAGCGACGTAAACCAACGCCTTCGTCTACTCCTGATTACTTAGCATTTTGATTATAGCGCGGCGCGAAACGGAGTCAAATTCCGCGCAATAGGCAGAATTTGCGGGCACCGAAACGATTCAGATGGCGCCAGCAACTAGTTGGTGCGCGGCCCGGCGGCGGCCGGTCGTTGTGCTTGCGCGGGCCGGTTTTGTGGAGCCGGTTGATTCGGTTGCACGGCCGGATCGTCGACCATCACGCGCTTCCAGAGCGGGGGCGTGATCGGCGGAAGAAACTTGAGTTGATCCAGCGGATTGTTGACCGAAGGGCTCTCGAAGCTAAATGCCGTATAGGCTTGCACCTTGTCGCCGTCTGGCGCGACACCGGGTGGAAACAGTTGCAGCGCGACCGGCAAGAAGGTCTTTTCGTCGAGCACCACTTTCGCACGTTGAAAATTGGCGGCATCCTTTTGAAACTTGGGCCGCGCCTCCAGCCAGATCTTCTTGCCGACGTCGTTCTTCGGCGTGATGTCGCGCAGCCAGTAGCGCTTCTTTAATTGTTCGGCCTTGGCGCCAAATACAAACGGCAGCGGGCCGTCGGCGATCGCCTTGCCCTGCAATTGCTGCGGCAGCGTGCGCACGATCAACTGCCGGTTCTTACGATTCCATTCGTAGATCGCTTCGCCGTCGCACATCCAGCGTTCGCGGGCATCGTCGTCGTTGACGTACGCCGTCTGCTGTTGGTCCCAGTGAATCGCGCTGTCCACGTAATACTCGCCGCGATCCGGGGCTTTGTACTTGATCGCGCCCTTGGCCTCGGTGCGCGTGAAGTGATTCTCCTTGGGACCAAACGTCGGATCAATTTCCCAACGTGTGAAGTGACAGACGTAGGTTTTGATGTTGTCGCTCTCGCGTTCCCATTTGGTCAGGATCTGGTCGATCAACTGCTGCTGGGCCGGCGTGAGCTGAAACGGCACCAACGGCATCGCGCCGGCGCCACCCGCTTGTGGATTGCCTTGCTGCGCGGCGACGTTGCCTTGCGGACGGCCTTGTTGCGTGGTGGCCGTGCGCGGTGCGCCAGCAGCACCGCGCTGGGTGCCGGGCGTTGGCTGGGCGGTCGGCGGCGCATATCGGGTGCGGGCCTTGGTGGTCGGTTGGGCGGGTGTTGTTGGTGCGCCGCCGGATGGGGCCGTGCCCGATTGACCTTGGGCAGGCGAGCACCACACAACAACAATCAACACGGCAAGCAGAGCGACGATGCGGCGGGTGGCGTCCATGACACTCCGGGCAACTTGGTGAGTGGGGCAGAAATCGGGGGCGTTGGCGGGCACGATCTGAATCGCGCGGGGCAGGATACTAACAACTCGCAGGGCCCCCCTCCAGGTCGATTTGCGATGCCCAGTCCCAAAACGCCCCTGCGTCGCCAAAACTGCGCAGCGTGAAGTCGGCTGCGGATTGATCCGCCAGCCCGGTCAGACCGCGTCCGCCGGTGTACAGCACGGCGTGCATCCCGGCGGCACGGGCCGCTTCGATGTCGAAGCGAAAGTCGCCGATCATCGCACACTGGCGCGGCGACAATCCCCAAGCCTCGCACGTTTGCCAAAGCGCCGCCGGATCGGGCTTGGGCGGCGCGTCGTCGCGACACAGGATCGAGTCGACGTGCAACTCCAGTCGTGACAGCATTGCCAGCGTTGCGGCTCGACTGTTGCGCGTGACGATGCCGCGCGCAATCCCGCGCGCCGCCAACTCGTCGAGAAACGCGCTTGCGCCTGCAAAGGCGACCGCCCGCTCGGCGCCACGCCGTTCGTGATCGTGCAGAATCGCGCGGCAGCGAGCCGCCTCGTCGGGCGGAAGCTTGGCAAGCGCTTCCAGTACGGGCTCACCGTCGGCGATGCCCATTTCGCGCCGCATCTGCGCAAAGTCCAGACCCGAATCGACCAACGTCCCGTCCAGGTCGAAAATCACTCCAAGCAAAGGCACGGTGTTGTCCGTCTAGATCATCGTGCGCGGGGAAGTGCCTATCGGCGGTGGCCGTGTTTCGGCGTGCCGTGCCCGTGGGCCAAGAAGAACCGACGTGCGAACGGACCACGATCGGACACTACTTTTCCTCGCGCGGCTCTTCGAGATACGTGTAGCCGTGCAGCCCCTCTTCGCAGATCCGCAGGAACTGGCCGGCTTCCTCGTAGCCAATGCACTCATCGCGGACGGCATTTTCGACCGACGTGCGGAACTGACGCATCAGCGCCTCAACGTTGAACTCGACGTAGCTCAGCACCTCGCTCACGGTATCGCCCTTGACGACCGTTTCGAGCACCGGCTCGCCGCTGTCGTCCATGCTGATGTGGACGGCATTGGTGTCGCCGAACAAGTTGTGCAAGTCACCGAGAATTTCCTGATAAGCGCCCAGCAGGAACGCGCCCAGGTAATAGGGCTCGCCGTCGAAGCTGTGAAGTGGCAAGGTACGTTTCACGTCCCGGCGATCGATGAACTGCGAGATCTTGCCGTCGGAGTCGCACGTGATGTCGCCCAACACGGCGCGCCGTGTGGGCCGCTCGTCAAGCCGATGAATCGGCATCACGGGAAACAGTTGCTTGATGGCCCAACTGTCGGGCATCGACTGAAACAACGAGAAGTTGCAAAAATACGTGTCCGACAAGATGACGTCCAAGTTGCGCAACTCTTCCGGCACGTAGTCCAGTTGCTTGACCAACCGCTGGATTTTGTGGCAGATCGCCCAGAACAGGTTTTCGGCCATGCTGCGCTGCACCAGCGGAAGGTATCCCGCGGCGAACAGGTTCATGGCCATGTCGAGCGCGCCGGTGGCATCGTGAAACGACTCGAGCACGTTGCGGACCTTGACGTTCTGATACGTGTCGAGCAGGTCGTGCAGCGGTTGCTCGATTTCGTCATCGAGCTCCTTGGGCAAATCACTTTCACCTTGGCCGGCCACGCCCAGCACGCCAAAGACCAGCGCACTGTGATACGCGACCACGGCCCGTCCGCTCTCCGAGATGATCGTGGGGTGCGCGACTTCGGCTTCGTCACACACGGTCTGGACGTGATACACGACGTCGTTGGCATACTCCTGCAAGGTGTAGTTTGCGCTGGACTCGAAGTTGGTTTGCGAGCCATCGTAGTCCACGCCCAATCCGCCGCCCACGTCCAGGTAGGTCAAACCGGCACCCTGGCCGACCAGATCGACGTAGACGCGCACGGCCTCGTTCAGGGCGCCCTTGATTTGCCGGATGTTGGTTATCTGGCTTCCGAGATGAAAGTGCAGCAGCCGGAAACAATCCTCCATGCCACGGGAGCGCAATTCCTCTAGCGCGCGCAGGAGCTCGCTGACAGTCAAGCCGAACTTCGACCGATGCCCACCGCTTTGTTGCCAGCGGCCAGATCCTCGCGAAGCCAGCTTCACTCGCATGCCGATGCTCGGGCGCACTCCGAGCTTTTCGGCGATGTTGAGAATCAGCTCGAGCTCGGTGTATTTTTCGACCACCGGAATGATCTGGCGCCCCATCTTCAGCGCCATCATCGCGATCTCGATGAATTCCGCGTCCTTGAATCCGTTGCAAATGATGGGCGTGTCGTTGTCGGTCATCGCCACGACCGCCAGCAACTCGGGCTTGCTGCCGGCTTCCAGCCCGAATTGGTACGGCTTGCCGAACCGGAGAACCTCTTCGACGACCTGGCGCTGCTGGTTGACCTTGATCGGATAGACGCAGCAATAGCTACCTTCGTAGCTGTGCTCGGTCATCGCGTCGGCGAACGCCTTTTGGATCTCGCCCAGCCGATCTTTCAAGATGTCGGCAAAGCGGATCAGAATCGGCAGACTGATGCCGCGCAGTTGCAGCCGGTCGACCAGTTGTTTCAGATCGATCGAGCGGTCGGGGTCTTTGGTCGGGTGGACCCGTACGTGACCGTTCTCGGCGATCGAGAAGTATCCCTTACCCCATCGCGCAATTTCGTACAATTCGGCCGCGTCCGTAGCCGTCCAACGTTGGACTTCTTGATCGAGCATGGATTGCCCTCGATAAATCGATTGACCCCGCGGGCACGAGCTCGCGGCTGCCTTGCACACCGAATGCCGCCGCCGCGCGACAATCCCTCGGTTCGCGCCCCCAGTGGTTTCTCCAGCCGCCCGGATCGGCGCGCTGGCACCGCCACGGAAGCCCTGCATGGTATCTGATTCTGGGCTTTCGGTCGATGTGTCGCGGCTGGTGTAATCGTGCGATGGGCCGCGGCGCCGCGCGTCTCCAGAAGGCCCATCGGGCCGCCGTGCGGCTGGCCGGATGCGCGGTGGATCGGCATAATCCGGCCTGACGACCCACGGGCGGCGCACGACTCTCTGCCACCACGGATCCGCCATGTCACTCGAACTACGATGGCTTGCCAACGTCGCGCCCAGCAGCCTGCACGCGGCCGAAGCGGTGCTGCGCGGCGCGCCGCTGACCGATGCTGGCACCGCCAGCGCGATTGCCGAGCAGGCCGCCGCGATGGGTACGCTGATTGAGTCGTCGGGTTGGGACACGGCCGAGTTTTTTCGCCACGCCGTGCCGCTCTCGGCGACCTTCGATCAGCCGGTCCAATGGGCCAAGGCGGTTTGCGCCAAACTGAGCGGGCCAGGTCGGACCGACGACATCGCTCGGCGACTGGCCAGGCAGCTCGATGCCTTGCAATCCGCGTTTTGCCGACAGAATCCGCACGCCGCCGAGGAGTTGGCGTTGCGCGTCGAGCCGCTGCGCAGTCAGTGGGAAGCCCGCGGGCCGGGCCTGATCGCCGCTTTGTCCCGAAGAACCGAGCCGGATTTGATCGTCGCCACGGCCGGCATCATTTTGGTGCATCCCGTGCTCGGCGGGGCCGGCGCTGCGCACGTGCTCTACAACGCTGCCCGTATCGAGGCGGTACTGGTCAATCCGGTGGCCGACCTGCCGGAAGTGGCGCGGCTGGCCTGGCTGATCGCGCAGTTGCAACTGGACGTGCCACGTTTCGATGGCGGCTTGCACCCGCGACGCTTGATCGAGCTGTGGCCGCTGGCGATGACGCCGGCCGTGTTGGCCGCCGCACAGGACGTCGAGTTAACGCGATTCGACCGCGAGACGCTAGCCACAGCCGTGTCGACATGGTCCAGCGTCGAAGCTCGGCCGATGGTGGACACTTTGTCGACCTGGTGGGAAACCTACGAGTCGTCGCGGCCACCGTGGGGTGTGGCGATTGCTGCGCTCGATCGCATGCTGCTCGATGCCTAGATGGGATCCTGTGCCGCCAACCAGTCCGACTGCTAGCATCCGCTGCTCGCGACGGACTGCCATTGCCAGTTGGCGGCAGGGCCCACTATGATCCCGCCCCACGCTCAACCACCCGGGCAAGGGCATCAGACGCCACCGCCGCAAAAACTGGCCGCCCGGATCGATCGTCGAAACGGGAAGGGACGCCGTACTCAGGGGATCGTCGACCGTGTTGGTATTCCGCATCTTCGTCATGCTGTCCTGTCTGCTCATCGTTCCGATGGCGGCCATCTTTGGCAGCGCTTTTCCCGACGTGGTCAAGAGCGTGCTTGTCGAACCGGTCATGCAGTGGGCCACGGGACGGCCGCAACCCAACAACCCGGCCGGCGGCGCCGAGGGCTTTGGCAAAGTGGGCGCGGCGCAGGAGGGCAACGCGGCGGAGTTTCGCGCGGATGTGACCGAAGCGCCGCGCTGGGGCACGCAGCACCAAGGCGATCCGTCATCCGAGCAGACGACGTACGTCCCGGACGCCAAGGTTGTGCCTGCGGCCGGCATGGGCGATCCAACGCAAGGCGCATTGCCCGCTGGATACATCACGCCGCCGGCAGATTCGCCTTATCCGGAGGCTGCACCTGACACGCCGCCGCAAGTTGGCGTTGCGCCGCCCATCCAATCGACGGCACCGGGCGGAACGGTTCGGGGTGCAACTGCACCATCCGGTGCGGCATCGGATCCGTTTACGGTCATGGAACGCAAGCTCCGCGACTACGGCGCGACCTACTATCTCCTGGAGACGTGGGGAAATGACCGTGAGCTGTTTCGCTTCCACTGCAAAATGGCGATCGGCAAGGATCCGCACTACACGCGCCATTTCGAGGCGACCGATCACGACGCTCTGAAAGCCATGCACCAGGTTCTGACGCGGGTCGAGGAATGGCGCGCGGGCCGCACACAGTAGAGCGCTGTGCAGTGTGAATCGCCCCTTCCAGCAGTCAGAAAACGCCACGGCCCGGTGCCGGTATCGACGATCGCGGTAGGCTCGACGCCAAGGGTACTTGCCAGTCGGGGCCGCGACGCTTAACTTTACCGGATAAACCTGCATCCCCCATCCCGCCACCGTTGAAGCGGACCACTGTTTTGCCATCGTCAGGGAAGCCACGCCGTTCGCTCCCAGAGCAGTTGGCCGCCGCCGGAAAGCGGGCCGCCTCGTTGCCCGGCGCGCGCCGTGCGCCGGGGTTCGAGCGACAGGGTCCGGATAGCGAGCGTCAAAAAGCGGATCGTCGGCAGCGCCGCCCGGCCGAATCATCGCACCGCGAAGTGAGTGCCGATCCTTGGACCCGCGATGATCGCACGTCCCGATTGGAAGCGGTGCTGTTTTTGGCGCGCGAGCCGATCAATTCGCGTAAGTTGGCTCAGTTTGCCGGCTTGGCGGACGGAACCGAAGCACGTACATTGGTTCGCCGGCTGAACCGATGGTACGACGAGAGTGGCAGCGCGTTTCGCGCAGAGGAACTGGCCGGAGGGTTTCAGTTGATGTCCCGACCAAAGTTCGGACCGTGGTTGCGGCGGCTTTGCGATTGGCCAGTCGACGTGCGCCTTTCGGGACCGGCGCAAGAAACGTTGGCAGTGGTCGCCTATCGCCAGCCGGTCGTGCGCGCCGAGATCGAAGCGATTCGCGGTGTCGACTGCGGCGAAATCCTCCGACAGCTACTCGACAGGGATCTCGTACGAACGGCCGGGCGGGCAAGCGAGTTGGGGCGTCCGTACCGTTACGCCACCACCAAACGATTCCTGCAAGTCTTCGGCTTGCGACATCTCGACGATCTGCCGCGGGCCGATTTGTTGCGGGCACCGCAACCGACCGCCGAATTGGCAATCCAAACCGAAAGCGATAACCCATCTCCGGCCGAGGAGATTTCGGAAAACCCTACATCTCGTGCAAGCGAAGCCCAGGAGGATAGCGATCGTGATCACCACCGTCCGGCCTGAAGAAGAAGCTCTCGATCGGTTGCTGGAACTGATCGGTCCCAGTGTGTCTGGCAGTCACCCTGGTGGCATCGTCGTGGAACCGCGCGCGTACGACGACGACGAAGACGACTTCGATGACGAGGACGATGACGAGGATGATTTCGAGGACGACGAGGAGTACGAGGAGGAAGAGGACGACGACCTGGATGATGGCGAGTGGGAAGAAGTCGACGACGACGACGACGACGATGAAGAAGACGCCGAGGAAGAATGGGACGACGAAGAGGAGGACTGGGACGAAGACGAAGAAGAATGGGACGACGACGAGGAGTGATCGAAGCCCTGCCGGCCTCACGTGTCCCACCTGCGGAAAACCCAGCCCGCCGCCGCGAGGCATTGCGGCGCATCCGCCGCATCGGTTGCCCGCTACTTCGATTGGCCCCGGGGCGGCGGCCCCTCGCTCATCAGTCCTTGAGCTGAAATAGCCGCTTCAACGCCTCGAGCAGGCTGTGCGGCGGGCCCTTCTCCGACTCGCTGCGCAGCGATTCCAACGGTGGGTGCAGCAGCTTGTTGATCAGCCGCTCAAACGATTGGGCAATCTCGCCCCGAGCCCGATTGTCGAGTTCCGGCAGCTTGTTGAGCAACCGCCGCAGTTCGTCTTCCTTGGGCTGTTGCCAGCCTTCACGCAGGCGTTTGATGATCGGCGCGGTCGATCGATGGTGCACCTCGGCCATGAACCGGGCAGGTTACTGGTGGGTGATGTCTATTCCGGCGGGGAGTTCTTTATCGCGCTCGCGACGATTCTTTTCGCAAGCGGCTTTTAGGTCGTCGATTGAGTAAAGGTACACGCCCAGCCGATCGCCGATCGCCGAATCGAAGTCGCGCGGAACGGCCAGGTCGAGGATGAACAGGGGCCGTTGATAACGTTGGGGCTCGATCTGTTTGTACATGTTCAGATCTACGACCTGTTCGCTGGCGCCCGTGGTGCTGATGATCACGTCGGCTTCCACGAGTAACTGCGGCAATTCGCTCCAGGGTCGCGCGCTGCCTTGCCACCGTTCGGCCAACTGCGCGGCGCGCTCGTGGTTCCGGTTGACGACCGTAATGTCGTGGGCGCCTTCGTTTTGCAGGTAGCGCAGCGTTTCCTCGCTCATTTCGCCGGCTCCGACCACTAGCGTTTTCTTGTCGTCGAACCGCTCGAAGATATCTCGGGCAAAGTCACCGACCGCAACACTTGGAATGCTGACGCGGCGCTGGTTGATCTTGGTCTCGCTGGCGACGCGCTTGGCCACGCGCACGGCGGCCTGAAAGATGCCATGGGTCAGCGGCCCGGCGCTGTCTCGTTCCTTGGCCGTTTCGTACGCTTGTTTTACCTGTGCCAGGATTTGTGGTTCACCGACGACCATGCTGTCGAGACTCGCGGCGACCGTGAACAGGTGCCGGACCATGTCTTCGCCGGTCCGCTCGAAAAGATCGTCGAAGATCTCGTACATCGGCAGCCGGTGAAAGTCGGCCATGAACTGCGCGATCTCTTCGTGATTCGGCCCGCCGGCGGGTTCTTCGGAGGCCGTGTAGATTTCCACCCGATTGCAGGTCGACAGCAAAACCGTTTCGACGCGCGGAAAACGGTGACGCAACTGATCGAGCGCCACGTTGACCTCCTCGGGCGTAAAGGCCAACTGTTCACGCATCGCGACCGACGAGTTGTGATGGCTGCAGCCGATCATTTGCAGTTTCATGATCGACCTCCCCCGCGCCAAGCGGCGGCGCCGGGCGCCGGCGGTTCGGAAGATTGCGCCGGCAGCGGTTCTTGCGCGGCCGCGCTGTGCTCTGTTTCCACCAACAGCAGCACGCCCAGCGCGATCACCAAGAACACGAAGTTCACGATCGTCAGGTATGCGACTTTTCTTCCGCCGCGGGCCGGACGGTACGTGGCATTGAACACCGCTGCGGCCGACAGCCAAGCGAGCATTAATGCCGAGCTGAAGATCACCGGGTCGCTCCAGGGCACTTCGGCTGATTGTCCCTGTCCGATGATGTTCAGGATCATGCCGGCGAGAAAACCGATTCCCACCAGCAGGGCCGACAGAATGATCGAGCGGCTGTTCACCTTGGCCAGGCGCTCAAGACTGGGAAGCCGAAAGCCTTCGGAGGGTGGCAGCTTTCGTTTGAGCCGCCGGGCCTGAATCAGATATAGCAGACCGGCCACGAACCCGACCATCACCGCGACCGTGCCCAGCAGCAGGAACACGCCGTGAATCATGCCCCACGCTCGCGAGGCACTGTCGGGCGCCAGCGGTTCTCGATCGGCCAGCGCGGCCGCCGCCACCAGCGCCAACATCAACGGCAGCATGAAAAGGCCCAGCATCGCCTTGGGATAGTAGTACGACAAATAGAGGAAGGTGCCGCCCAGCAGCCAGGCGGCCACCAGGTACCAGTCGAAGCTGCTGGAAAGGGGCGACGCCGAGCGCTCCAACGCGCGATAGCCCAGGTAGAGAGTCTGCGCGACCATGCCGGCCACCACGAACGCGATCATCAGAACTTCGCGGGGCCTACTGCGGCGAATCAGTTGCGACAGCTCGAGCACCCAGGCAACGCCGTAGCTGGCCGCGAAACAAATCAAACTGATGCCGGAAATGAATTGCATCGCGGTAGGAGGGCCTACGGTGCGCGGCGCGGCACGCCGCCGAGCCTATGCTTCACCATCGAGCCCATATTCCTTGAGCTTCTTGTGGAGCGTGTTGCGGTTGATCCCGAGTTTCGACGCCGCCTTGGTTTGTACGCTGTCGCAGGCGGTCATTACTTGCGCGATCAGCTCGCGCTCGACACGATTCACGACCTTGGCGTGCAGATTGTCCTCTTGCGGCCCGGCGGAAACGAGTCCCTGCTGCACCAGGTCGTAGGTGATGGTTTCGAGGTCGGCCGCGCGGGGCCGCGCCAGCGGTCGGGCTTGGGGACCTTGCATTACGGCGGCCGGCAGCAGTTCGCACGTCAGCTCGTCGCCCCGGGCCATCACGACCGCCCGTTCCACGTAGTTTTGCAGTTCGCGCACGTTGCCCGGCCAGTGATACCGCTTGAGCGCTTCGAGTGCATCGGGCTCGATGTGGGTCACGTAGCGATCGTTCTCTTCGTTGTACAGCGTGAGAAAATGGCCGACCAGTTCCGGGATGTCTTCGGGCCGTTCGCGCAGCGGTGGCAGATGAATCGGCACCACGTTGAGCCGGTAGTACAGATCCTCGCGAAACCGCTCCGCCTCGATTTCAACGATCAGATCGCGATTGCTGGCGGCCACGACCCGCGTGTCGACACGAATGGTCTGTGTGTCGCCCACGCGTTCGAACTCGCGCTCCTGCAGCACGCGAAGCAGTTTGACCTGGAGCTTGGGTGTTGTGGAATTGATCTCGTCAAGGAAGATTGTGCCGGTGTGAGCCGCCTCGAAACGGCCGGTGCGGTTCGTGACGGCGCCGGTAAACGCGCCGCGGACGTGGCCGAACAGCTCACTCTCCAACAGGCTTTCCGACAGCGCGCCGCAATTGACCCGCACGAACGGCCCGCTGGCGCGGTGGCTGGTCTGGTGGATGCCCTTAGCGATGAGTTCCTTACCGGTGCCGGTTTCGCCCAACAGCAGGACCGACGCGTTGGAGCGCGCCACGCGACGTGTCAGTTCGTACACGTCGCGCATCGCATCGCTCGAGCCGATCAGCCCGGGGATGGGCGGACCACCAGCGTTTTGATCGTCGGCTCGAAAGGAACTGCTCATGTCCAACCAGGTACCGCGGACGCAATGCCGACCGCTACTGGCCGCCGGCGGGCCCGCCCTTTTGTTCGATCGCATCCAGCACGGCGGTCAGCACGTTGTGGGTATCGCCATTGCGCCCGGCGTTGGCGTTATACAGGTCGTATTGACGGTGGATCTCATCGCGCGTCAACCGCAGACCGAACTGGCTTACGCTCCGCGCGAGCGCGTTCGCCGCCGCCTGCCGCGAGGCCAACGGCTGGGTTTCGAGATCGGCCAACTCAACCAGGCTCTGCTGCGAAGTCGCGGTGCCCATTTCTCCGAGCACGGCCGCGGCCAAAGGGCTCAGTTCCGCCAGATACAACGCCGCCGTAGCCGCGCCCTCCTGCGTGCGGACGTCGAACGCCGTTTGCGGATGCACGGCCAAGATCGCCAGCCATCGCAGGGCTGCCATGGCATATGCCTTGCGCTCGGCAGCCGGAACGTGCCATCGTCCTGCTCGGGCAAGAAGCTGACCGGCGCGGACCCTCATCTCGGCATCGTTGGCCGGCGAAAGCATCGGGACCGCCGGCGGGGTGCGACTAGCAAATAGCTCGACGCGTTCCATGTCGTCCGGCTCCGCCATCAGACCAATCGGCAACCGTGAGGTGCGCGCGTCGCGCCGCAACTGAGCCACCAAATAGTCCACCTCCGGCCCGTCAAGCGCCGAGTGCAACAGCAGGAAATCGTAGTCGGGCGAGCGAACGGCCAACTCAAACGCCGATCGGCCGTTGGTGGCGATGTCGGTCTCGTAGCCCAACGTCGCGGCCATCCCAGCAATCTTCTGCGCCTCGGCGCTGCTCGGATGAGCCACCAGCACGCGCGGCACGCCGATCGAACGCGCAAAGTATCCCATCCCATTGGTGACGTTGGTCGAACCGGCAAACGGGTCGCGCGGCCCCAGCTTCATGATCGCGTTGATCGCGGCGAAGCGCAACCGCTGGTCCTCGTGGCCGGCCGCCTCGGCCAGCGGGCTGGGCTCGGCGCCGTTACGCGAAAGCATCGCGACATTGCCGATGTCGCCCAACACGTGCGCCGCACCGATCGCCGCTGGCAAATACCCTTCGACCAGTGCCCTGGCCAGCACGTGATTGATGACCTCGGGCCCGTAGAACGCGGCCACGTTGTGGGCCGTGCCCTCGCCGGTCGACAGCGGCGCACCCAAACCGCGACGGACTTGGGCCGCTTGCAACATGGCGGTCAAGTACAAGCGACGCCAATCCGCTCGACTCGGATCCACCAGGTGCAAGGCGCGAGCCAGCCGCGTGGCGCGGGCCAGCGCCGCGCTCGTCTTGTCGTAGGCAACCGGCACGCTTTGATTCGACTCCTTGCTCCAATGCCACACGATCGCCGGCTCGGCCGTATAGGGGCTGTCATCGCGCGATGATTCCAGGGGCGCAAGTGCTGCTTGCTCGAGCATCCGCACCGCTTCCTGACGGTCGGGCGTTCGTCCCAGAATCCGCTGCAATGCCCCGGCCGCCGCGGATGATAACTCGGGTGGGCTGGACGGCGCAACCAGCGCGGCCAATAAGGCACCGACCGATTCCTGCCCGCCGACCTGTCCGAGCAGCTCGACGACGTGCGTTTTGAGCGCGGTGTCGGGCGACTCGAGCACGCCCAACAGCGGCTCCACGGCGTAGCCGTCGAGATACCGCAATAGTTGTTTCGCGGCCGCGTGCTCGGCGGCCCGATTCGGATCGGCCAGGACGGCGACCAGCGGAGCGACGGCCGATTCCCGCGCTTGCAACAACGTGACGGCTGCCGGCTCGTGGACCGCCGCGTTGGGATCTGCAAGCTGTCCGGCCGCTTCGGTCAACCGAGCCGCATCCTGGCGATGCGCCTCGGCCGCTTTGAGCCAATCGTCGACCAGCGGCGCCAGGACCGGTCCCACCACGGGATGCCGGGCCAACCGCATTAGATCGGCCGGATTGGTCTGGGCGACCAAGTCCGCCTTGGCGGTCTGGTCGAGCTGTTGCTGTCCCAATTCGTCGGCGTACGGTTTGGCTGCGTCGGCAGCGTCCAAGTCGATCAGGATGGCAATCGCCCGCAGCAGGTCACGCGGCGTTTTCGGGGCCCACTCTTGGATCGCCAACACGGCCGGATCGGGCGGCGGGCCCAGGGGGTCTTGCACGCCCGCGGGATCCACGGGCACGTCGGCCGGTACGGCGTCGGCCGGCGGCTGATCGGGCATTGCGTCGTCAACGCCAAACACGTCGGCCGCGTCGAATGCCGGCTCGTCGGCCGGTTCGTCCATCGCCGCGCCTCCAAACGGATCGTCCGCCTCTTGGGCGCAAACCGGCACGTGCGTCGCTGGCAAAACGACCAACCAACCCAAGGCAATCGCGCAACAACCGATCGTTCGGCGAATCATGGCACTCATGTCAGTTCCAACCCGGCTAATGCTTCTGTTGCAGTGATTTGAGATGCAAGTTGTCTGTCCAGGGTGTTCTCAGCCCACGTTCGCGCCCAACGCTTCCTTCCATCGCGCGAGTTGTTGCGCGACCCGCTCGGGCGCCGTCGAACCGTAGCTGACAAAGGCCGCCACCGCGCGCTGCGCACCCAACGCTTCACGCACGTCGGGCTCGAGTTGCACGTCGACGGCCTGGAAGTCGTCAGCCGACAAGTCACACAACCGCACGCCGCGATCCAAGGCGCGGCGCACCAGCTTGCCAACCGTTTCGTGTGCTGTGCGCTGCGCGATCCCGCGCTGGATGAGTGCTTCCATCAACGTGGTGGCGTCCAGGTGGCCTTCGTCGAGCCGGCTGGCGATGCTCTCGCGGTTTAGCTTGGCTCCGGCCACCAGCGGCGCAGCCAACTCTAAACACGCATCGACCGTATCGTATGAGTCGAACAGCCGCTGTTTGTCTTCTTGCAGGTCGCGGTTGTACGCCAGCGGAAGACCCTTTAGCAGGACCAATAGCGCCGTCAAGTTGCCGACCACACGGGCCGTCTTGCCGCGCACCAGTTCCAATACGTCGGGATTGACCTTTTGCGGCATGATCGACGAGCCGGTGCAAAACGCTTGCGGCAGCGTCAGAAAGTCGAACTCGACGGTCGACCACAGCACCCACTCCTCGGCCCAATGGCTCAGGTGCTCGGCAATCATGGCCAGCCCGAAGGCGAATTCGATGACGAAGTCGCGATCGCTGGAAACGTCGATGCTGTTTGCGGCCAGTCCTTCGAAGCCCAGTTGCTGGGCCACGTCGTCGCGGTCGATTGGCAGACTGGTGCCGGCCACCGCCGCGGTGCCCAGCGCGCACACGTTGACCCGCCGCCGGCAGTCCGCCAAACGTGTACGGTCGCGCTCGAGTTTCTCGCAGTAGCAAAGCCAATAGTGGGCGGCCAGTACGGGCTGGGCGCGTTGCAAGTGCGTGTAGGCCGGCAGAATAACGCCGTCATCCTGCTCGGCCCGTTGGACGAAGGCCCGTTGCAAGTGGGCCAGGCGCGCATCGGTCTGGTCAATGGCGTCGCGAATCCAGAGCCGCAAATCGGTCGAGACCTGATCATTTCGGCTGCGGCCGGTGTGCAATTTGCGCCCGACGTCGCCCAATCGATCGATCAGCGCCCGCTCGACGTGCATGTGGATATCTTCCAGCGCGATGTCGAAGACGAAGTCCCCCTGCTCAATTTCCTGGCGGATATCGCCGAGCGCTTGCTCAATTTGTTGGCACTCTTTTTGCGAAATGAGGCCGACTTTGGCCAACATCCGAGCGTGCGCGATCGAAGCGGTGATGTCATGTGCGTAAAGGCGGCGGTCGAAGCTCACGCTTTCGGTGAACTTCTCGACGCGCTGATCGGTTGCGTCTTGAAAGACGCCGCCCCATGCCTTCTTTGCCACATGACCTCGCACTCGGCCCATCGGACGGGCCAAAATGGGCGCGAAAAAACGTCAACGTATTTACTGTAAATGGCTTACGACAAAGTGTCAACGAGCCGCCCCGCCGCCGAGGCACCCGTCAGCGCACCCCCGGCGCGGCCTGCGCCGGGTCGGCGCGAAAATGACGATTGCCCAACTCTTTGGCAGCGTGTTGGGGCCGCTGGAGCGGGTTTTTGCCCGTTTGCCCCCCGGTCGTCGGCTGCGGTAGGATGAGGCCCTTTCGCCCAACACGACCGTCGCTCACGAGGGGCCATCGATGGCAAATCTTCAAGGGAAAACGCTCCTGATCACCGGCGCAAGTCGCGGCATTGGTAAGGCGATCGCGCTGCGTGCCGCCCGCGACGGCGCGAACATCGTGGTTGTCGCCAAAACCGCCGAGCCTCATCCGAAGTTGCCCGGCACGGTGTACACCGCCGTCGAGGAAATCGAGGCAGCCGGCGGCAAGGGCCTAGCCTGTATTACCGACATCCGTTTCGAAGACCAGGTTCAAGCGGCCGTCGACAAGGCGGTTGAAACGTTTGGCGGAATCGACATCTTGGTCAACAACGCCAGCGCGATCTCGTTGACTGGTACGCTGCAAACCGAAATGAAGCGCTACGACCTGATGCACGGCATCAATACGCGTGGCACGTATCTGACCTCGAGAACTTGCCTGCCACATTTGTTCAAGGCCGCGAATCCGCACATCCTCAACCTCTCGCCGCCCTTGCTCATGGAGTCGCGCTGGTTTGCCGATCACGTCGCCTACACGATGGCCAAGTATGGCATGAGCATGTGCGTGCTCGGCATGGCCGAAGAGTTCAAAGATAAGGGCGTGGCGGTCAATGCGCTTTGGCCGCGCACCGCGATCGCCACGGCCGCCGTGCGGAACTTGCTCGGCGGCGATGAGGTGGTGCGACACTGTCGCAAACCGGAGATCATGGCCGACGCCGCCCACGCCATTTTGGTCCGCGACAGCCGCACGACGACGGGCAACTTCTTTGTCGACGACGACGTGCTGCGCGACGAGGGCGTGACGGACTTCGATCAGTATGCCGTCGAGCCGGGCGTCGAGCTGCAGCCCGACTTTTTCGTCTAGCGCCGGGCGATGCCGGTCCGACGCGGAATGTCGCGCCGCGCCGCGCACGCAAGCGTTGGGGCACAATCGGATGCCTTGCGCGCAATGGCTGCCGCAAAGCGGCGGCGCGTCACAACCAATAAGAGATTGCTGCGAGCACGAGCAGGATGATCACCATGAACACGGTGATCATTACGGCCAGCCGCGCGGCGTGACCGAGGATCGGTCCCATTTCTTCATGACGCGTCGCCGAATAAACCAGACTGATCGAGACGATCAGCGGTAGCGAGTACCACATCAGGTTCACTTCGGCCAACAGCAACAACATGCCTTGCATCACGTTCTCCGCGCGGGGCAACCGCCGACGGGCTATCCGTCGGGGCTCGGGTCGGACTCTTCATCCTCGCGACGCTTCGGTTCCTCCGGCTCGAGGCGCACCGGTCCCCCATACGCATCGTAGATGGCCAACACGTTGAGCAGGCCGGCGATCATCGTATAGACCGTGCCCAATTCCAATCGACGGTGCAGCGACTTCCAAAGGTCGTTCAGCTCGGTCAAGTTGGCCGGCGGCGCCATGATGCCACCGAGCAGCGGCTCGCGGCCGTTGCGCACCAGATAGGTCTGCACGATCGCCGGCAGCGCGGGCAAGCCGGCGCAAACCTGGCACAAGTACGGCAGCCGTTTGTCGCCTTCGACCCACGACGCGTAAACCGCACGGCCGTCGCTGATGAACAGCCCGTAGAAGAAGATGCTGAGGATCGAAATCATGAACAGCATTCCCTTGCGGGTGCGCCCCTGATAGAGGTGCCCCAGACCGGGCCAAAGCCAGGCCAGGATGCCGGCCACGACCGGATCCTTCAGGTCGATGACTTCTTCGGGCGGAAGGCTGCTGTCGATGGTGGCTGCTTTAGACACGCGAGCGCGACCTCGGGCGGCGAATTCGACGGGGATATCTGACTAGCGATATTCTACCCGCCGGGCCGCCCCATGCCAGATCAGCCTGCCAGGGGCCTGCGAGAAATGCCAGCAAGCGGTGCCGCCCTCCGGCTGGCTGGGCCGAACATTGGCGCTGCGATGCACGGGATTGCATCGGCCTTCGGCCGTTGGCCCAGATGCCCACGCGAACACTGCCGAGTGCTCAGGCGTAGACCGACGCAGTGCGGCCGGCAACCATCGGATGAAACCCCAGCTCGTCCACCACGGCGTCGATCAGCTCGGGCTCGATCTGCGCCAAGTTCTGGCCCGCGCCGGCCAACAGCGCCAAGTCGGCCAGTTGCTTCACCCGGCGCGGGACGCCGCCCGTCTTGTCGTGCAGTCGCGATAGCGCGGCTTCGCTGAAGATCGGCGTCGAGCGTCCAGCCGCTGACAGCGCTTGTTTGACGAAGGCGGCCGTCTCGTCCGCTTCCCAACCGTCAAGATCGATCCGCAATTCCACCAGATCCAAAAGGCGCGGACCGGCGTGAACCACGCGTCCCGGTTGACCCGACAGCACGACGGTTATCCGGGCATCGCGATCGACGTTGATTTGCGCCAGCCGCGCGATCTCGCCCAAGACCTCCAGATCGGCTTGATCCACGTCGTCCAGCAACAGCACCGTGGCTAGTTGCTGATAGCGGTTGGCGACGATGTGGTCGGTCAATGCTCGGGTCAATGAAAAACGGTCGGCCGTCGGCAGGGTTTCGACGCCCAGTTGTCCGCCGGCGCTCCACAGAAAGTCGTGCAGATCGAGCCCGGCGAGGCTTGTATAAACCAGTTGCACGCCGTGCTTGGGCAACTGGCGCGCGAACGATTCCAGGATCGTCGATTTGCCGCTGCCCGACTCGCCCAGCAACAGGCCGACCGAGCGATGTTCGTCGACCAGGAAGTGCAGTCGCGCCAGGGCTTCGTCCTGCGTCAGACCTTGATGGAAGAACTTCGGGTCGAGTGTGACACGAAACGGCGAGGCGCTGAGCCCCCAATAAGATAAGTACATAGCTGTTCTTTCCGTGCGAGCATCGGTAAGCTAGCAAACACGACGTCGACAATTGCGCATCGTTCGATATTTTCGGTACGACCGCGCGACTCGCTTGAGCCAAATGACGAGACAGCGCTGGGCGACTGCCAACCTCGCGGCCCTTTCGCGCCGATTGTTGCTCCGCCTCAAGAATGCCCATGGCCGATCGCTACTTTGTCGAACGACCGATCGACGGTCCGCGGGCTCACCTGGCCGGCGGCGAGGCCCATCACCTGATCCACGTCATGCGCGCCGAATCGGGACATCGCGTGACGTTGTTCGACGGGAGCGGCGCGGAGTTCTCGGCTCGGGTCGAATCCGTGGGCCGTACCGACGTCGAGCTATCGATCACCGATCGCGTGGAAACGGATCGCGAGCTGCCGTTTCGTCTCACGCTCGCGGTGGCCATGCCCAAGGGGGATCGCCAGCGGTGGCTGGTGGAGAAGGCGACCGAGTTGGGCATTGCGCGGCTGGTGCCGCTGGTCACGGAACGATCCGGCGGACAAACGACCGCCACCTCGGCTTCGAAGCTGCGCCGCGCCGTCATCGAAGCCTCGAAGCAATGCGGCCGCAATCGCCTGATGAAAATCGCGCCGCCCCGCGCATGGGCCGAGTTGTTGCACGACAGTGCCAACGACTCGCTGCGGCTGTTTGCGCATCCCGGCGCGCCGACCTGGGCCGGTGCGACACAGCAGCGATCGCCAACCGATTCGCCGCGCGACGTGGCGATCGCCATTGGGCCGGAAGGAGGCTTCACCGACGAAGAGTGCGACGCGGCGCTGGCCGCCGGGTGGCAGGCCGTCGGGCTCGGCCCACGCACTTTGCGCGTCGAAACGGCCGCGCTGGCACTTTCTGCCGCAGTGATCGCCGCGCGATCGCCGGCTACTTCTTCGTAATCGTGCCGAACAAGTGACCGCCATGGTCACCGCCGCTCCAGGTGCCGGCATACTCGTCTCCGTGAACGAGCACACGGGCGTCGAACGTTCCCAACCCTGGCACCAGCACCTTGTCGAGCGTGATCACCGGCGTGCTACCGGCCCAGAGCACTTTGAGCGCCAGCGCCACCTTCACGTCGTGATCGCCGTATTGAATGCGCGTCTCGAACGACCAGAGTCCGTTCTGCAACTTGTGAACTTTGCCCAACGTGTACCGATCTTTGGCCAGGGGCTTTTCGCCGTCGGCATCGACGGTCGTGAACTGTCCGACCAGCGTGGCGCCGGACATCGTTTCGGCGAATTGCTTCTCGAGCACTGCCTGGTCAACGCCTGGCTTTTCGTTATCGGCCGCCAGCGCTTGCTCGGCCAGCGCGACCTGCAGCGTCAATGCGAGGCAAGCGAACATGGGTGACGAGGTGCGAATCATGGCAGGGTCCTCTTCGCGGTTTCGAGTACGATGAATAGCGCCATCCCGTTCCGCCGCGCCGCGGCGGCCCACGCCGCAGCATTGTACAAAAGACCCGGGCGCAATTCGAGCAATTCGCGCGATCGGGGCACGGCAGCGCAAGCGTCGTTAAATCGCACCTCACGGAGCTTCGCACCTGAACTCACTGCACGATCTGGTTCAGATATGCCACGGCCTGGGCGAATTCTTCCACCGGAACCTGGGCCTGTTGCCGCGCCACGCAAAAGAATCCGCGGTAGCCAAAGTTTTCCAGCGCGCCCAGCAACGCCGGAAAGTCGGCCGTACCGCGACCCAGCGGCACTTCGAGCCCGCCGCCTTGAGCCAAATCGCGGGCCGCATCGCGAGCATGGACGTACGCTATCGACGGCCCCAGCGCAACGACATCTTCCAGCGGCGAATGCCCGTTGATGATCGCATTGGCCGGATCAAGCGTGACGACGAGCGCGGCTTCGGGCAGCGCGTCGATCAACCGCCGCAGATCGGCGCCGCCTTGCCCACCGGACTGCACGGCCAGACTTGCGCCCACGTGATGCCCAAAGTTACCGACATCGGCAAGCGTTTCGGTCAGCAGCTTCCAGGCAGGAGATTTGACGTCGTCGGGCACGCGACCCAACTGGTTAACGACGACCGGTGCGCCCAATTGGGCAGCGAACCGCATTGCGGCCTTGGTCGCGGCCACGCGGCGATCGATTTGGTCGTCGGCGTCGTACCCGCGCCGCGTGCGAAAATTGATTGCCACCGCCCGCAACTCGTGTTCTTCCAGCAGCCGTCGTACTTCGCGCAATCCGGTTTGGTCGAGCTGATCGGGCCGTAGTTCGCCGCGCGCGTCGATCTCGACACCGCGCACGCCTAATCGTGCCGCGGCGACCACCGCTTTACGAAACGGCATTCGCAGCCCGGTCAATTGAATGGCGACGTTCAGCGCGGACACGGCGAGCGGCTCTGCGGCGTGGCGAACAGCGGGTTTGATACCGGAGGTAATGATTGTAGCGGTCCGGTCCACCGCGCCCATCGAATTTGTTCGGCCACATCGGGCATAATAGTAGGAGCCGAGCGCGCGGCCCAACCCTTCCGCGCGACCGCCGTGCCCTTTGTCCATCTGGCACCGACGCAACTTCCTACACGATGCACACTGTTGCCGAAGTTTCCGAGTTTCTAGAAGCGTTCGCGCCCGCGGCGTTGGCCGAGTCGTGGGACAACGTGGGATTGCTCGTCGGTGATCATCAGCAAGGTGTGCAGCGCGTGATGACGTGTCTGACCGTCACGCCGGCAAGCGCCGACGAAGCGGTCGCGAAACGGGCGGACCTGGTCGTCAGCCATCATCCCTTGCCATTTCGTCCCGTGTCGCGCCTGACGGCCGAAACGACCGAAGGTCGCTTGCTGTTGCAACTGGCGCGGGCCGGCATTGCGCTATTCAGTCCGCACACGGCCTTCGATTCCGCGCAGCAGGGAATCAATCAACGTTTGGCCGAAGGGCTGCAACTGGCGTCGATCGCGCCGCTGGTGCCGGGCAATGAACCGGGTCAGGGGGCCGGACGCTTCGGGCAGTTGCCCGCGCCGACGACGTTGGCCGAGCTGACCGCCACGGTCAAGCAACAACTTGCGATTCCCCATGCGCAAGCGGTTGGCCAACTCGACGCACCGGTACGGAGCGTGGCGGTGGCGTGCGGCAGCGCGGGCGAGTTCTTGCCAGCGGCCCATGCGGCCGGCTGCGACGCATTGGTGACCGGCGAAGTCCGCTTTCACACGTGTCTCGAAGCCGAATCGCGGGGCATCGGCCTGGTACTGGCCGGGCACTTTGCCAGCGAGCGATTTGCCGTCGAGCAATTGGCCGACGTCCTGGCAGAGCGGTTTTCCTCGCTCGAAGTCTGGGCCAGCACGGAGGAAGCGGACCCGCTGCACTGGCTCTAGCACAGTCCGCGGGGGTTGCTCGGGCCTCGTGGTCGCGGAGCGTTCGCTCGCCTTCCGGCACAAACTGTTTACAATAACGAGTCTCCAATCTCCGCCGGCACGACCCACTGAGCAGTGTTCGAGAGGGGCAACGATGGCAATCAACTTCTTGACGGCTCTGCCGGTATACAACGAAGTGAACCACGTCGGCGGCGTGCTCGACGAAGTGTTGCGCTACAGCCGCAACGTGCTGGTCGTGGACGACGGCTCGACCGACGGCACGGCCGAGCTGTTGGCGGGCCGAAACGACGTCGCCCGCGTCACGCACGCGAAAAATCAGGGCTACGGCGCTGCGCTGCGCTCGGCGTATTGCTATGCGCTTGAGCACAACTACGACGTGCTGGTGACGATCGATTGCGACGGCCAACACGAGCCGCAGCGGATTCCGCAGTTCGTCGCCAGGTGCGCCGATGCCCAGATTGTTTCCGGCAGCCGCTACCTCGAAACGTTTGCCGGCCAGAGCGAGCCGCCGCGTGAACGGAAGCGGATCAACATGGAGATCACCTCCGAGTTGAATCGCCGACTGAGCTTGAACTTGACCGACGCGTTTTGTGGGTTTAAGGCGTATCGCCGTGACGCGCTCGACGCGCTGGACATCACCGAACTCGGCTACGCGATGCCGCTGGAAGTTTGGGTTCAAGCGGCTCGGGCAAGACTCAAAATCGTGGAGTTGCCGGTGCCACTGATTTATCTGGACGAATCGCGATCGTTCGGCGGATCGTTGGACAACAGCGGCACGAGGTTGTTGTACTATTATGAGGTGTTGGATCGTATGATTGGTCGCGCCCGAGTTCGGCCGCCCCACGCCGGAAGGAAAACCATGTGTCGCGAGGCTGCCGGATGAAGCTGATGAGTGAAGCGCTCGCCCACAGGCGACTGCGCGCGCCGGCCCAGAGCGGAGGCAAGCTGGTCGCTCCGCCGATGGACGACGTCGGCCAGATGATCGAGCAGAATGCCGCGATCACCGCCGCGTCGGACTACGACGTGCAAGGTCGCCCGCTGGGCAAGTTGGCCGAGCAAGCCCGCGATGAATTGGTGCAAGCAGCCTGGGCCTACACGCGTTCGTACCTCGATGTACCGAGTCCCACAGGCGGACAAGCCACGCGGCTCATCCTGGCCGGTCATCAACCGCAACTTTTCCATCCGGGCGTCTGGTACAAGAACTTTGTGCTGGGCGCCATCGCAAAGCGGCACGACGCCGTGGCGGTCAACCTGGCGATCGATAGCGACACGATCAAATCGGCCGCGGTGCGTGTCCCGTCGGGCACGGTCGCCACGCCGATCGTGCAAAGCATCGCGTTCGATCAGCAATCGGCGCGGATTCCGTACGAAGCACGGCGCGTGATCGACCCGGAATGTTTCGGTTCGTTCGGCCGTCGGGTGGCCGACGCGATTTCCGAGCTGGTGCCCGACCCGTTCGTGCGCGCATTTTGGCCGCTGGTCGAACAGCGGGCCGAAGCGTGCGGCAACTTGGGGCAGTGCATTGCTCAAGCTCGCCACATCCAGGAATCGCGCTGGGGCGGCACGACGCTTGAGATTCCGCAAAGCCATGTTTGCGACCTGCCGGCGTTTCACTGGTTTGCCTGTCACCTGTTGGCCAGGTTGCCACAGTTGTGGGATGTCTACAATCGATCGGTGTCCGATTTTCGGCGTGCCAACCACGTGCGCTCAAGCGCTCATCCGGTGCCGGATCTTTCGGTCGACGGTGACTGGCTCGAAGCGCCGTTTTGGATCTGGGACGTCGATGATCCGAACCGGCGCCGACTGTTTGCCCGTTCGTCGGGCGACGCGATCGAGTTGTCCGACCTGGAGTCGTTCACGCATCGCTTGCCGCTCACGCCTGACGGCGATGCCGCACGGGCGGCCGACGAATTGGCCGAGCTGTCCGGGCGCGGGGTGCGGATCCGGACCCGCGCGTTGATCACGACGCTGTTTGCGCGCGTCTGTCTTGGGGATTTGTTCCTGCACGGAATCGGCGGAGCCAAGTACGACCAGGTCACCGACGCAATCATCGAACGATTCTTCGGAATCAAGCCGCCGCAGTATATGACGGTCACGGCCACGCTTCGTCTACCTGTCGCGCAAGCGGGTGCCACGCACGACGACGCCCGGCAAGTTAGCGCGGCACTGCGCGATCTGGCGTTTCATCCGGAGCGCAGCGTGCAGGCCAACGGCGACACAACGCTCGAGTCTCTCCTCGAGCAAAAACGGCGTTGGGTCGCGACGCCGCAGACGGCCGACAACGCGCGCCAACGCTGCCACCAGATTCGCGATGCCAACGAAGGCCTGCAACCGTTTCTGGCCGACGAGCGGAAGGCGCTCTTGGCCCAACAGGCCGCGATCGAAACGGGGCTTCGCAACCAGGGCATCTTGGCGTCGCGCGACTACGCCTTCTGCCTCTATCCGGAAGCGTCGTTGCGGCAACTGATGCAGGTGTAGCGCGGCCGCGAGTCGGCGCAGTTGTCACTGCGACGATCATTCGGGACAACCGCTGCCGCGCGGCAACAACGTGCCGCGGCCTAGTTCTTTGCCGCGGCCAACATTTCTTTCGCCTGACGTACGACGTTCGCCACGGTGAACCCGAAGTGCTCGAACAATTCGTTCGCCGGCGCCGACGCGCCGAAACTGCGCATCCCGACGAACCGTCCGCCTGAGCCGATGTACTTCTCCCAGCCCTGCTCGACGCCCGCCTCCACGGCCACACGAGCCGTGACACCCGGCGGCAACACGCTCGCCCGATAGGCTTCGTCCTGCTCGTCGAACAGGTGCCAACTGGGCATGCTTACGACGCGGGCCCGCACGCCTTCGCCGATCAACTGTTCGTAGGCGTCCACGCACAGCGAAACCTCGCTGCCGGTGCCGATCAATATGACGTCGGGTTGGCCGCCGTCCGGCGCATCGGCTAAGACGTACGCTCCGCGAGCCACGCCCGTTGCCGGAGCGTACTTCGTGCGATCGAGCGTCGGCAGGTTTTGTCGCGTCAGCACCAAAGCCACCGGCCGACTGGTTTGCGGCATGATCGTGCGCCACGCTTCGGTCACTTCGTTGGCGTCGCCTGGCCGAATCAACAGCACGTTGGGAATCGCCCGCACGGCGGCAAGTTGCTCGACCGGTTCGTGCGTGGGCCCGTCTTCGCCGACGCCGATCGAATCGTGCGTAAAGATGTAGATCACCGGCAGGCCCATCAGCGCGCTCAGCCGCATCGAAGGCCGCAGGTAGTCGCTGAAGATGAAAAACGTCGCGCCGTACGGCCGCAGGTTCGACAGCGCCATGCCGTTGAGCGTCGCGGCCATGCCGTGTTCGCGAATTCCGAAGTGGAAGTTGCGTCCAGCATAGTTGTCCGCCTCGAAAGCGCTTTCGTCGCTCAAAAGCGTTTTGGTCGAAGGTGCCAGGTCGCCGGCCCCGCCCAACAGCCACGGTACGTTGGCCGCAACGGCGTTGAGCACCTTACCCGACGACGAGCGACTGGCCACGCCCTTGGCATCGGCCGGAAAGGTCGGCAGTGCCTTGTCCCAACCGTCGGGCAGTTCACGGCGCTGCATCCGCTTCCACTGCTCGGCCAACTCCGGATGCTTGGCCGCGTACTTGTCGAATTGTTTGCTCCAGGCGTCGTGCAGCTTTTGACCGCGCTTGCCGATTCCGTCGGCAAAGTGGTCCGGCACCTCGGGCGGCACCAGGAAGTGTTCGTCCGGCGGCCAGCCGTAGAACTCCTTGGTGGCCCGCACTTCGTCCTCGCCCAACGGCGCGCCGTGCGCGTCATGGGTATCTTGTTTGTGCGGCGCGCCCCAGCCGATGATCGAGCGCACGATGATCAGCGTCGGTCGATCGGTCGTCTGCTGAAATGACTCGTACGCCTTGGCCAGCGCCGCCAAATCGTTGGCATCGGCGACTTGGGTGACGTGCCAGCCGAGTCCCTCAAACCTGTGCCCGACGTCTTCGGAGAATGCCAACGGCGTCCGGCCTTCGATCGTGATGTGGTTGTTGTCGTAGATCCAGCAAAGATTCGACAGCTTCAAATGCCCGGCCAGCGACGCGGATTCGTTGGTCACGCCTTCCATGATGTCGCCGTCGCTGCACAGCGTATAGACGTTGTAGTCGAACAGCTCGAACCCGGGACGATTGAAATGCGCAGCCAGCCAGCGTTGGGCGATGGCCATGCCGACGCTGTTGCCGCATCCCTGTCCGAGCGGGCCGGTCGTGGTTTCCACGCCGGACGTGTCGCCGTGCTCCGGGTGGCCCGGCGTGCGGCTATGTATCTGGCGGAAGCGCTCAATTTCGCCCAGCGTCACGGCCAGCTCGCCCGTCGGCTTCCCGTTCTCGTACTGCTTCACCCCGGCCAGGTGCAACAGCGCGTACAGCAGCATCGACGCGTGACCGCACGACAACACGAAACGGTCCCGCGCCGGCCACAGCGGATGTTCCGGGTCGTAGCGCAGCACGTCGTTCCACAGCGCATAGGCCACCGGAGCCAGGGCCATCGGCGTGCCGGGATGTCCGCTGTCGGCTTTTTGAACGGCGTCCATCGCCAGCGTGCGAATTGTGTTGATCGCCAACTCGTCGATCGACTTGGCGGCGGGCTTGCCGGGGGCCGTTTTTGGCTTGGTGGGCATGGGCTGCTTGCTTCTGGAAGGGGGACCAGCGGCGGCAAGCGGTGCCTCGCGCTCGGGCTGCTTGCACGGAATGTGTCGCGCGGCGATCGCGCTAATCCGGTGAGTTTAGGGGGCACAGGCCAACGCGTCAACGCGCCGAACACTGCCCAAACAATGCATTCGACGCCGCTCGACGCGCCGAGTGCCTACCCGCGCGCTAGCGGCCGACTCCGTGTGCTGGCGCGTTGGCAGATTGCCTAAAGCCTTCGGCGTAAAGCGTCGATGGTGAATCCGCGCAAGGGCTGACCGCCGCCAGCTGTCGCGGCGGGCGCACTTGCCGTCACGCACTTCGAAATGCTCCCTTCACAAAGCGCCGACGCATGAGCAAACGCCGACTGACACGCGCCTTCTTCATCCTGCTCGGTGCCGCGGTGCTGCTGGTCTGACGCCGCGCCGAACATGCGCGAAAGTGCATTGCAGGCCACCGACCCGGTCGGCCATCGCGCGGATGACCGGTTCGCCGATCAGCTATCCGGCCTGCTCCAGCCCGACCGGCTTGATGCCATGATGCTGGGGCGTTTCTTCGGTGATGATCTTCCACGAGGCACCCATCTCGCGCATCGCGCGAAAGTCTTGCGGCGCGTACGCGACGTCGAGCCACGGGGTGTCCACCGGTTTTCCGCCCGCAGCGCGCGAGTCCATGGCCGCGTCCAGAATTCCGCTATTGAGCAGGGTGCGCTCGACGGGGTAGGGGGCCTTGCCTTCACGGAAATGCGTTTGGATGGCGTGCGACAGGGCTTTGAACAAGTTGCGATTGTCCCACGGTCCGACGTAGTAGGCGGTCGCTCGCGGCTCGTTTTCGCCCTCGACCTGGCAGGCAAAGTTCCATCGCGTGCCGCTGTTGCCCACCTTTAGCGCGACGGCTCGCAGCCCGTCGTTGTAGTGAATCAGGATGCCGTGGACGGGTTCGGCAGGGTCCGGTTGCGCGCTGCCGCGCGACGCGACAAGCCGCGTCAGCGGATGCTCCGGACCCACTTCCGCGGCCATCGCCAGCGCGCCCAACTCGGACGACCAGAGCCCCTCGTCGGCCGCCTTCCAAAGTGGCTCGGCTTCCAGAAATTGCACGCGCCTGACGCCTGTCTCGCCGCCGCGTCGCGCTTCGATCTGCGACTGCAAAACTTCCAGCGCGTGAAAGTCGTAGCTCTCCACCCCGCCCCCATGGATCGAAACGGCGCTGGCCAACTTCGCGTCGGCCGGCAACTCCATCGGCGGGCGGCGCTGGGCCAGCGGAACCGAACTTCCAGCCATGAACGGAAAGTCCAACTCGCGGGCCGTGTCGACCATCTCCTTCGCCCAATCCCAGCGATACGACAAGTGCTTGTCGTTGAACACCGGCACCGAGCGGCCGCTGCGGCGAAACACCTTCACCACTTCGTCGAAGAACTCCTTCCGAGGATACTGGACCTGACCTTTCTCGTTCGTCGGGTAATTCCCGTGCTCGCCGATCAACAGCACCGCGTCGACCGCCAATTGATCGCCGCCGCCGCAAAGCGCCTCGCCGATCGTGTCGTACATCGGAATGTCGAACTGCCGCGCGACGTCGCGCGACATGTCGCCGCCGCCAATTTGGTCGACGAACATCCCGGTCACCGTCATGCCCGGCTCGGTCCGCTTCCCGTTGAACAAATAGGGGACCAGGAAGTTCTCCATGATCACGTGGGCGTGGCTGCGATGCGTGAAGGACGTGATCACGGCGCCGACCTTGAGCGGCTTGTCGGCGCGGAAGGCCCAGGCGGGTCGCAGCCCGGCGAGACCGCTGAGCGCCACGCCTCCCAGCCCGGCGGCCGCGCGGGTAACGAACTGCCGTCTGTTGAGCGATCGCTGATGTCGCATGGTGGTGCCCTCGCGGCGAAGTGTCTGCGTCGGCCGATTGTCTCAATTCAAATCGAGTTGCCGGCGCCGTGCAACCAGTTTTGCGCAACGCAGTGCCACCAACAACATGTGTGTGTTCCGCGCGGCCGACGATGGAGTGGTCGACGGGGTCCGGGAGAGGCATAATGGTGTGCATGAGCGCTTCGCCGAACGATCCTGCGCCCGAGCCGCCGGCCGCCGCCGTTCACGTGGGAACGCGGGCCCCGAGTTTTTCGCTGCCGTGTACCGGTCATCCGGATCCGGCCCGCACCGAAGTCTCGCTGGACGACTATCGGGATCGTTGGCTGATTCTGTTGTTCTATCCGCGCGACTTTTCGATGGTCTGCCCGACGGAGCTGACCGCGCTGTCGCGCCAGCGCAATCAATTTGCCCGACGCGATTGCGACCTGTTGGGCATCAGCACCGACTCGGTCGAGAGTCACCGCAAGTGGATCGACGCCCCGCGCACGCAAGGCGGGTTGGGCGGGCTGGAGTTTCCGCTGGCGTCCGACGTCGATGGGGCCGTTTGTCAGGCGTACGGCGTTTACTTGCCGCGGCAACACGTCGCGCTGCGCGGCCTGTTCATCATCGACCCCAACGGCGTGTTGCAATATCAGGTGGTTCACAATTTGAGCGTCGGCCGCCGCAGCGATGAAGTGCTCCGCGTGCTCGACGGATTGCAAACCGGCGGGCTCTGCCCTGAAAACTGGTCGCGCGACGACGCGACGCTCGATCCCACGCAACTCGTCGGACAGAACAGCGTCGTCGGCCAGTACCGCATCGACGCGCAAGTCGGGCGCGGCACCTACGGAGTCGTGTTTCGGGCCCGCGACACGATGCTCGAGCGCAGCGTGGCGCTGAAGATCTTCAAGCCGGGCAACGCGCTGTCGCGCCGCATGTTGGACGAGGCACGAGCCGCCGCTGCGTTGAATCATCCCAACGTCTGCACGGTGTACGCGGTCAATGATAGTGACGGCGTTTCGATGATCGTGATGGAGTACGTCGAAGGGCTGCCGCTTAAGAAAGTGCTGGCCGACGGAAAGCTACCGCTGGATCGCGTAATTTCATTTACTCGGCAAATTGCCTTGGGCATGGCCAGCGCGCACGCCCATCAAATCGTTCACGGCGATCTGAAGCCGGCCAACATCATGGTCACGCCCGAGGGGCGAGTGAAGATCATGGACTTCGGCCTGGCGCGGCGCGACACGACCAATTCACCCACCGCCGAAACCGGCAGTTGGAGCACTGCCGAGCGGGGCGGGCTGTCCGGCACGCCCGACTACATGTCTCCGGAGCAGGCGCGGGGCCAAAGTGCCACGTCGCAAAGCGACGTCTTCGCGCTCGGCTTGGCGATCTATGAGATGCTCACCGGCGAAAAGGCGATTCGCGGCGAAAACCTGCTCAGCGTGCTCCGCCAAATCGACACGCTTGACGCAGCCCGCTACGCCGACGGAATGCCCGAACCGCTGGCCACGATTCTGCAGCGGGCGTTGGTCACGGAAGTAGAGCAGCGCGACATCACGATGGCCGAAATCGCCAAACTGCTCCAAGCACGCAACCAACCGGCGGCACCGGCCTAAACGGCCTAGCACCACAGCCAGCGCCGCGTCAGGACGTTTGCGGAGGACTACCGGCATCGTCGCCAACTTCATCGACGGCCGGCTTCTTTGGCAGGGTGTACCACCAGGCCCAGGCAATCATCACGCCCTGTAACGGTAGCCGAATCAGGTGCATCGTGGGGCTGACGTCGGGAAGGACCTCTTGGTGCTGATACACGTAGATGTTGGCGGGAAACACCGCAATCAAAAGCGCAATAATTCCCCACGCCGCGAGCCGGGTCGTCGCCGGAATGACCAACAGCACGCCCAAGACCACTTCAGCAATCCCGCTGACAATCACCGCGGGTCGGTGCAGGGCCAGCGGAATGTAGTCGGGCATGATCTTCATGTAGAACGCCTCGTTGAGAAAGTGGTTCACTCCTGCCGCGATGAACAACAACGCCAGCAGATACATCAAAACCGTCTTGACGATGAGCATCGCGAAAACCTCCGGCCGACGAGTCTGCCACGCGGAACCCGGCGCATCCCGATTCCACCGCACCCGCTCAGGCAAAGAACCAACACATCCACAGCGTCACGATCACCAGCAGCACGGCCCACACTTTGTCGCGCCGCCACCACGAACTGGCCGGCACTTCGTCGTCGGTCGGCTCGAGGCGAAATCGCCGCCAGGTATAGTGTTCGCGCTGCGTATCGCGCTCGCCCTGCGACAGCGCGCTGACCACCAGCAACAGCACGTAGCAGGCCACCGTCGCCAAGCCCGCGCGATGAAACGCCTGCAAGTCGTGCTCGAAGGCGTACCACGCGCCCTGCTCGAACAGGACCGAAAGAATCGGTCCGGCCACGATGCACGTCACCGCGGCGGTCCGCGTCACATACGGCTGCAAAATTCCAGCCACGAACGCCACGATCACGCCGGGCACCAGATACGCGTTGTAGTTGGCCATCTGGTTGAAGATGCCGCCGCGCACCTGGCCGAACACCAGCGACAGCGCAATGCCCGAGCCGACCATCACCATCATCGCCACGCGCCCGACCCAAATCAGCCGTTTCTCGGAAGCCTCGGGTCGGACGTACTTACGATAGATGTCGAACGTGAACAGCGTGGCCGTTGAGTTCATCATCGAGTCGATCGTCGAAAGAATCCCACCGACCAGTCCGGCCATCACGACGCCGACCAGGCCATAACCGTGCGGCAACAGCGTTCGGGTCAGCCCGGCAAAGGCCGTATCGCTTTCCGTTTCGGGATCGATCGAAAGGATGTAACCGGCCGCCATGCCGGGCACGATGCAGAAGAACGGAATCAACAGCTTGAAGAACCCGGCGGTGATCACGCCCTGGCGCGCGTCCCAACCGCTCTTGGCACCCAGCGTGCGCTGCACGATGAATTGATTCGTGCCCCAGTAGTAGCAGTGCAGCACCATCAGCCCCGTGAACACGCCGCTCCAGGGCAACTCGGGATGATCGGCCGGAAAGAAGACGTGGAACTTATCCGGCTGCTTCTCCAGCAGCCCGGAGATGCCGCCCACGTCGGGATGCCAGATCGCCAATACGGCCAAGATGCCACCGCCGCCCAGCAGCAGCACGCTCTGCACGACATCGGTAAAGATCACGGCCTTCAACCCGCCAAAGATCGTGTACACCGCGGCCACTCCGGCCAACAGCCAGACGGCCGCTTCGTAGCTGATCGCGAAGTCGGAGCCGGACAGCAGGGTCTCCACGGTCAGCGCGCCCAGGATCAGCGTGCCGCACATCTGGATCAGCAAGAAACCCATGTTGGTGATCGAGTACATCAACTGGCTGCGCTGGTCGAAGCGCTCGCCCAGGTACTCGGACAACGTGTAGACGCCCATCCGGCGATAGAAGGGCAGGAAGAAGTAGCACAGCATCAGCAATCCGAAGATCGCGCCGAACTCGAAGTTGGCCTGGGCGAATCCTTCTTTCAAGCCGGCGCCCATCATGCCCACCATGTGGTGCGAGCTGACGTTGGTGCCGAAGATCGACCCGGCGATCGCCCACCAGACGATGCTCTTGCCGGCGAGAAAGTAGTCGGCCGTGCCTTCTTCGCGCCGCCCGAACCAGAGCCCCGCGGCGGTCACCACCAGGACCGTGCCGACCAGCACGGTGAAGTCGAGCCACTCCAGCGGCACGCTGGCGGTTTCGGCCAGTAGAACGAAGTCCGGCGACATGTGGTGCGCCCTGCCAGGAATCTGGAAAGGCTGCACCGTAGCAGTGCGCCGCGGCGCGTGCAACGATCGGGCAGCTATGGGGCGACTCGCCGAGTACAGCTACCGAGCGTTTATTCTCCGATGCTGGTCGCCCAAGCGCTCGCGCAGATCGCCTGTAACAGGCGAGTTTTGTCCGCGAGTTATGGTGGGTTTTTACCACCTGATGCGGGAGATCGCTATGATGGAATCCGCACCCCAGAGTGTTAGCACCCAGAGACGCATCGAACCATGAATTCTCAACGACGATTTTGCGAGCTCCAACGCATTGACCCTGATGAGTTCGTGAAGCGACTTAAACCACCGAAAACGGGGTCCGATCGGCGATTTGCTTTCTTTCTCGGTGCGGGATGCTCCATATCCTCGGGAATCCCAGCCGCCGGTCAACTCGTGCATGACAAGAATACGACAGACGGCTGGCTCCACCGCCTAAAGAAGGTGCGCAGTCCCGATACGCCTGACGACGAGTTACATGAATGGGCTCAAAAGGAACTGCACTCGTGGGACCCGGACACAGCGGCCAGCGCCTATGGCGAGGTGATGGAAAAGCTGTTCGTTACTCCCGGCGATCGCCAACGTGAAATTGAACGGTTGTGCGACGAAGGGTTCGGTGGCGAGAAGCCTCTGCCGAACTTTGGCTACTATGTGCTCAGTGCCTTAATGTGCCGGGATGACGGGCTCTTCAACGTCGCACTCACGACAAACTTCGATGACCTGCTCGCCGACGCGTTCTTCTATTTTCGTGATGCGCGGCCACTCGTCATCCACCATGATTCGCTTGCCAAGTTCATTCGACCGACACGGCTTCGCCCGCTGATTGTGAAGCTGCACGGCGATCACCAGTTGGCGCCGCGAAACACATCCGAAGAGACGGAGAAACTACCCGAGTTGGTCGCTCAGCGCGTATCGCAGGTACTGCACGATCGGGGCGTCATATTCGTAGGGTACGGCGGGAACGACGAATCGATCATCTCGATCTTGGAGCATCTTCCCGACGAGGCGCTACCGTTCGGCGTGTACTGGATCAGTGGATCGGAGCCCCGCGGAATCTTTCGCCAGTGGCTCGAATCTCGCAGGGCTGTCTGGGTAAAGCACCACGACTTCGACGATCTGATGGCCCGGCTCAAGCGAGAGTTTGATATCCCTGATCCCGACATCGAACGGCACAAGTATGTCCTGGATCGCTTGATCGACAAGCAAGAGAAACTGGCCCAATCGCTCGTGCAAGCGCAACCAGAGCCGAAAGAGACGTCGGTACTCAGAGTCGCCTTGGCCCGCATGCTGGCCAAGGCGAATCCCGATCTTGCTGACAAGCTTTTTGAGCAAGCGGTCGCGGAGTCGCCTAAATCGAGTTCCATCCTCGGGGACTACGCCAACTTCCTGTCAGACGATCGCAAGGACGCGGACCGTGCAGAGGGCTACTTCCAACGAGCGCTGGAAGCGGACCCCAAGGACGCGAGAATCCTTGGCCGCTACGCGAAATTCCTAAAGAACGAGCGTAAGGACGTGGACGGTGCGGAGGGCTACTACCAACGAGCGCTGGAAGCGGACCCCAAGAACGCGACGAACCTTGGCAATTACGCGATCTTCCTGACAGACGTTCGCAAGGACGCGGACGGTGCGGAGGACTACTTCCAACGAGCGCTGGAAGCGGACCCCAAGGACGCGAGAATCCTTGGCAGCTACGCG
>ERZ869936.398-NODE-398-length-42899-cov-18.477266_pt1 | contig 42899 bp, 29 predicted proteins | sample MGYA00520876_ERZ869936 | MGnify/ENA primary metagenome ERZ869936 (study PRJEB32218, sample SAMN09650985) | biofilter metagenome | isolation source: enrty point of leading RO module | place: Saudi Arabia: Thuwal, RO plant located on Red Sea | collected 2016-02-17 ... | reverse complement strand
GCCCCGAGCACCCCCTCCACCCCCCGCACCGGCAACCCGCACGCCCCCCGCTCACAAACGTAACCCGTCAACTCACCACCCTCCGACTCTTTCCCCTCCAGCAACGCCCCAAGCACCTCCGGCACGTCGCCACCGGCGTGGCGAACCAGCAGCAGGTTCGGCACAAACCGCTCCGCAATCTGCCGCGCCGCACGTTCCGTCTCTGCGGGATCCTCACCCTCCACCAGCACCAGTTCCTTCGTCGGACCGAGGTGAAAGTCGAGCGCAATCAGCGCCTGCGAAGCCGCCCGGGGATGCTCGTTGACCAGCCCGGAGAGCGACTGCAGCGTTTGGTAGCCGGCTTCTTCCAGGTCGGTCCGGCCGGTCAGACGGCCCAGCTTCAGCAGGGCGGTCGCCGCCATCCCGTTGCCCGACGGCGTCGCACCGTCCTGCGCGTCCTTGCTGCGCGCGATCAATTGCTCCTGGTCGGCCGCCGTGTAAAAGAAGCCGCCGCCCTCCCGGTCAGCGAACTGCTCGATCATCTGCCCGGCCAGCCGGACCGCCTCGGTCAACCACCGGGCATCAAACGTGGTCTGATACAACTCCACCAGCCCGTCGATCAGACATGCATAGTCATCGAGAAACGCCCCGATCGCCGCTCGGTCGTCCTTCCACGTGTGCAGCAACCGGCCGTCATCGCCTGTAACATGCGAAACGATGAATCCGGCTGCCTTCTCTGCCGCGGCGATCGAATCCCGCCACACACCCTCCGCCTCGTCGCTCGATCGTCCCCGCGCCGCTTTAGCGATCGCCGCGATCATCATCCCGTTCCACGACACCAGCACCTTGTCGTCCCGGCCGGGCGGAATGCGCTGGCTGCGGGCGTCAAATAACTTCGCCCGGCATCGCGCCAGCGTCTCCTTCAGATTCTCCACCGCAACGCCGAGCATCTTCGCCGCCTGCTCGTCGGTCTTCGGCCGGTTGAGGATCGTCTTCCCCTCCCAGTTCCCGCGCGGCGTCACGTCGTAGCAGTAGTTGAAAACCCGCGCGTCCTCCGTCCCGAGCAGTTCGACAACCTCGTCCTCGCTCCAGACGAAGAACTTCCCCTCCTCCCCTTCACTGTCCGCGTCCTGTGTGCTGTAGAAACCGCCATCCGGTTGCGTCATCTCGCGCAGCACATACTCCAGCGTCTCCTTGACAACACGGAGGTAGCCGCAGTCCTCCGTGCACTGGAACGCCTCGACGTACGCCGGAACCAGCAGCGCATTGTCGTACAGCATCTTCTCAAAGTGCGGCACCAGCCAATGCGCGTCGGTCGAGTAACGGTGAAATCCCCCGCCGAGATGATCGTAGATCCCACCCGACGCCATCTTGTCGAGAGTCAGCCTTGCCACCGCCAGTGCGTCGTCATCGCCCAGTCGCTTCCAACACCGCAGCAGCACACGGACGTCCATCGGATGCGGAAACTTCGGCGCGCCGCCGAACCCGCCGTGCTGCCGGTCGGCCGTCTTGAGCAGCATGCGGGCGGCGAAGCGAATCGTGTTTTCATTCAACTCCGACTGCTGGAAGCGCGGCGCGGCCGATTCGCTCACCGCCTGCGAAAGCTTGTCGGCGCTCTCCGTCACTTCGTCGCGGTGCTCTGTCCAGTACTCGTGCAGCTTCAGCAGAATGTCCCGAAAGCCGGGCATCCCCATCCGCGACGTGGGAGGCCAGTAGGTGCCGCCGTAAAACGGCCGCCCGTCCGGCGTCATAAACACCGACATCGGCCAGCCCCCCCGCTGCGTCATCAGTTGCACCGCGCTCATGTAAATCTGGTCGACGTCCGGCCGTTCCTCCCGGTCGACCTTGATGTTGACGTAGTGCTCGTTCATGACGGCCGCGATCGCTTCATCCTCGAAGCTCTCCCGCTCCATCACGTGGCACCAGTGGCACGCGCTGTAGCCGACCGACAGAAACACCGGCTTGTCCTCGGCCCGCGCGCGCTCAAACGCCTCCTCCCCCCACGGATACCAGTCAACCGGGTTGTGGGCGTGCTGCAACAGATAAGGGCTTGTTTCGTCAACCAGACGATTCGTGTGCCGATTCTCGCCCTCAGGCGCCGTGTGGGACATGCCGAATTCCAATCTCCGGTCACGAGGACCGGTCTCGTCGCTACAATCTCATCAAAGCCACAAACGCCCACGGGCCGCGCCCCGTGGGCCTCGCGAACCTCGTGGGCACCAAACCCCGCCCACTTCGATCCTAAGTGCCTCCAGTGATGAGCACAAGAAGCGGTCCGCTGTCGTTGATCGCCGTCGTGATGATTGGCGCGGCGCACGCCAATCTCGCGCAAAGCGCCGACGAACTTGTCCGCGTCACGCTGACAGACAAAGCGACCGAAGAGGACCGCTCGATCGAAGGCCGCATCCTCGTCGAAGCGGCCGACGGCGGACTGCTTGTCGAAGATCGCAGCCGCGAACTCTGGACGGTCACGCCGGATCAGTTGCTATCCCGCGAAACATTGGCGGGAGAGTTTCAGCCGTTCGGCGGCGAGGAACTCGGCCGACATCTCCTCGCACAACACGGCGACGAATTCACACTGGTCGAGACCGAGCACTACGCCATCTGCACCAGCGCCGGAGCCGCCTACTCCGAATGGGTCGGCAAGCTGTTCGAACGTCTGCAAAGGGCGTTTCTCGACACGTGGCAGCGGGCCGGACTGGAATTGCACGAACCGCAAGCCCCGCTGCCCGCCATCGTCTTCCGGACCAAGCAGGAATACGCCGAGTTCGCCGCCCGTGACGCCGGGCCGCAGCTTGCCGACGCCGCCGGCTACTATTCCATCCGGACGAATCGCATCGTCCTCTATGACCTCACGAGCGAAGCAGGCGGAGCGTCTTCAAGGTCCGCAAACGAAATCGAACGACGGCTGCGGGCCTCTCCGGAGAACGTCGCCACCATCGTGCACGAGGCGACGCACCAGATCGCCTTCAACTGCGGCATGCACACCCGCTACGCCGACAACCCCATGTGGTTGCTGGAGGGGATGGCGATGTACTGCGAAACCCCCGACCTCCGCTCCGGCAGCGGCTGGAAAGCCATCGGCAAGCTCAACCTCCCTCGCCTCAACCGTTTTCGCAGATTCTCCGAGGCGAGTCGCCGCGACGACTCGTTACTCTCCCTGATCGTGAACGAAGATCGATTCCGCGATCCGGAGAGCGTCGCCGACGCCTACGCGGAGAGTTGGGCATTGACCTACTTCCTCATCCGCAACCGCCGGGAAGAGATGGTCGCCTACCTGAAAGCTCTCTCATCCAAACCACGACTCCGCTGGGACTCGGCCGAGGACCGGCGGCAGGAATTCGTCGATGCATTCGGGAACGTCTCAGACCTGGAAGAAGACTTCGTAAGATTCATCCGTCGACAGGGCCGACGGTAAGCTCGACGTTGCCGACAGGCTTCGGCAGATTCCATTTAGCCGCGACCCGCAGGGGAGCGCGGCACGTCGGCATCACAACCCGCCCGTCCATTCCGAAACCGAACAACCGGCAACCGCCACTCTCAAATGAACCTCTACAGCGCTTTCAGTTACGCTCCCGTCTTCGCAATCATCCTCGCGCTGTACGCATCAGCCGCTGATTCCTCCCCGGAGAACGCCGTGACCGATGAAACCCACTTTCATGAAGTCGCGAACCTGTTGCTGACGCAGGATTCCTTCGCCGCCCTGCAATACATCGAGCGCCAGGGCGCCCCGCAGGAAGTCATGTCCCTCTATTTCAAGACGGCCCAGTGGCTGCATTACACCAACAAGGACGTCGCAGGGATGATTGCCATCTCCCGCGCCGGAATTCATTACGGCTTGGCGCAAGCCGAACGGTTGCAGGAGTCCGATCCCGAAACGGCTGAGAAACTGCGCGGCACGGCGAAAGCCATGTCGTTCAACCTTGGCGCCAACACATGGCCCGGCTGGGACGATGAGGGAATCGTCGTGACCGATTCCGACGCCCACATCGGACTCGATGCGGCCAAACTGAATCTCAGACTCGCAATCGAACTCAAACGAGATCCCCTGCCCCTCTGTAACGCCCATTGGCTGCTCGGCGTCCACCTCATGGTCGCCGGTGAAGAGGACGCCGCCGCCCAAGAACTGCAGAACGCGATTGAGCAGGCCCGGGCAGCCGAGCGCGAAGACTTCGAAATGATGTGCTGCGGCTACGTCGCCATCGCCCGATTCCATGCCGACACAAACAACGCCGAGCACGGCGCGGAACTCGACCGCTGCGTCGCAGAACTGAAGCGAATCGATACCGAAGACAGCCGGTTCTTCGCCGATCAACTCGTCTCGGTGCACAAAACCCTGATGCAGAGGCTCTCCGAGCAATGACCGACGCAGGAGACGGGCAGGAAATTCATCCGGCGTGTCTTCCGGAAGAAAAACTGCTCTGCAACTGCGAAGTGCACCGTACGCGCCGATCCGGGCCGGGCGGACAGCATCGCAACAAAGTCGAAACGGCAATCGTCCTCACGCACCGGCCGACAGGCATTCGCGCCGAGGCCAGCGAACGCCGCCGTCAGGCGGACAATCAGCGCGTCGCGCTCCGCCGCCTGCGCGTGAACCTCGCACTCGAGCACCGATCAACGCACAAAGCCCAGCATCCCAGCCAACTCTGGCGCGAACGCTGCCGCGGCGGCAAGCTGCACGTCAGTGCGGATCACGCCGATTTCCCCAGCGTGCTCAGCGAAGCGCTGGACCTCCTGGAGTCGCACGACTGGAACATCCCTCCCGCGGCCGAACGACTCGGCTGCACCTCGAGTCAACTCGTCAATCTCCTCCGCAAGGAACCGCGCGCCCTCTCTCTTGTGAACGCCAAGCGAAGATCACGTGAATTGCGTCCCCTGCGTTAGGACTCTCAATCAGAAGCTCACCTTGTGCCTAAACTTCCGTTTTGGGCACAAACCCCGCGATTCTCAAGGCCCGTCCTCCCACACTCTCGCCGCATCCACGTACCTCCGCTGCGCCCTTTTTCCCTTCACCCACTTCCCGCACGCTTGCCGGTTCGGCCAATGCACGGAACAATCATAGCTGCCCCTTGAAGTCGAGCGCGACTCGCCTGCGCTCGAGAAAGCATCCGACGCATCTCGCGCCCGGCGTCCGACCATGATTGCAGAGTCATCCCGTCAACAGGCGTCTCGTTCTCTCTCGACGCCCGGACTCGTCGCCATGGGCATGGGGCTCGGGATGGCCGCCTTCGAACTGCGTTACGGACTGGTCCTGATGCGCCTCGGCGGCATCGGACGTGCGGTCGTGCTGGTCTGCGCAGTCGGGTTCTCCGTCTGGGGTCTCAAGGAACTCATCGCCGGCTGGTGGCCGGCGCTGGGCAGCCGCGGCTTCACGCGGCATCGCTCCGGATTTCCGGTCGAGGGCCGCGTTTACCTCCTGATGATGATCGTGCTGTTCGCCGGCGCCCTGCTGGGACGATCGAACCCGCTCCTGCTCGTCTTCTCCGCCATGGCGGGGCCTTACGTCGTCAACGGCTGGATCAGTTTCGTCCTGCTCAAACGCTTGTCGGTCGAGCGGAAAGCCCCTGTGCGCATCATGGCCGGCGAACCGGCGTCGGTGGAGGTCGTCCTCAAGAACGGCAAGCGCTGGCTCTCGGCGTGGGTCATGATCATGCGCGACCGCATCTCCGGGCCCGGCGAGCAGTTGACCGCCGAAGCCCTCGTCCCCCGCGTGCCCCCCAGGGGCGAACGTCGAGCGCGGTACCGTCTCAAGCTGGCCAAACGCGGCCGTTACGAAATCGGGCCCATGTCGATCAGCACCCGGTTCCCGCTCGGGCTGGCCGAACGCACGCTCGCGGTCGAGTCCGCCAGTTCCATCCTGGTCTATCCACGGATCGGCCGCCTCACCGCCCAATGGCAGATCCGGACGCAAGCCGCGACCGACCTCGTCCCGCACCGCAGCCCGCGCAGCGGCCCCTTCGACGATGAGTTTCACAAGCTCCGCGAATACCGACCCGGAGACGACCCCCGCGCCATTCACTGGAAAACATCGGCCCGGCGAGACGAACTGATGATCCGCGAGTTCCGCGAAAGCCGCGACCGCGCCCTCACCGTTCTCGTCGACGCCTGGGCGCCCGCTCGACCGTCTGGGGACGACCGCGAACGGGTCGAATGCGCAATCAGCTTCGCGGCGACCATCTGCGTTCACCATCTGCACAACAGCCGCGAATCGCACCTCACCGTCTCCGCAGCCGGCGACCCCGGCATCGACTGGAGCAGCACCCAGGGCCGATTGGAAGGCCTCCTCGATCAGTTCGCCCTCTACGCCCCGACCTCCAACGACGACCTCGAGGCGCTGCTGGCGAGCCTGAACGGCCGCCTCTCAGCTCGTTCCCGGCTGCTCCTCGTTTCGACTCGACCCACCGAGGCCGGACAGCGGCTTGCAGAACAGTCCGGAAACGGCGCCGCAGACTCCCGCCGCACGTCAGAGTCCATCCAGGTGCTCGCCGCAGACCCGGAGAAAGTCGGATCACTCGTCGACTGGAGAACAGCCTGATGTCGTCGAACTCCAGAACATCAAAACGAGCTTGAGGAGACCTGCGCAGTGGAGTCGTTGCGATTTCGTTTCCAACTGAGCATGCTGCTCCTGCTCTGCCTGGCGGCCGTCACCTTTGCCGCCGCAGAAGGAAGTCCGCTCGCCGCCATCACGATTCCGATCGCCGTTTTCTCCTGGCTGGCCGTCGATCAGAAGGGAAGTCCCGGCATCGGACCGAAGACCTCGCTCTTGCTCGGCCTGCTCGCACTCAGTGCGGCGACGGCCGAACTGCTTCTGGGAGATATCGAAGCCCGTCTGCTTGCGCCGGCGCACCTGCTGTTCTATCTCGCGTGGATCTTTCTCCTGCAGAAAAAACTGACGCGGCGCTACTGGATGCTCATCGGTCTGAGCGTCCTGCAACTCGCCATCGCGGCGCTGTTGACCAACTCCGGCTGGTTCGGCGCCGCCCTGGTGGCGTACGCTGCGCTCGCCCTATGGACCCTGGGACTCTTCACGATCCACCGCGCCGTCCTCACGGTCACCGGCGGAGCGCGTGATGAACAACCCGCCGCGCGCAGCGGACGCGACGAGCACTTGCGCAGATTCGCGCCGTCATTCGGCGCCGCATCGAGCGAAGTCGACAGCGCAGCGCCCTACGATGCCAAAGACCGTCTGATCGGCTGGCGGTTTACCGGAGGGGCCGCCGTCACAACTCTCGTTTCACTCGCGATCACGACCCTCTTCTTCCTCCTGATCCCGCGCGTCTGGGTGTCTCGGGTGCAGTTGTTTGACAATTCTCCACTCGCAGGAACCCGCCCGCTCACGGGATTCACCGAGCAGGTGACTCTCGGAGACATGGGAGAAATCCTCGAAAGCGACGACCTCGTGTTGGAGATTGAACTCTTCGACGAGGCGACGAGACAACCGATCGACACCGAAGATTACGAACGCGAACTCGGAGGAGCGGAACCTCTGATTCGAGGTCAGGTACTCGAGAGCTACGAGAACGGCCGCTGGTTTCGCGAGTCCCGCTTTTCCTGGAACCGCGCCCGCCGCCGCGTCTCGGAACGCGACACGTTGGAGCAGAGAATCCGCCTGCAACCGGTCGGAACACCCATCATCTTCGGCGCCGGCCACGTCGTCACCTGCGTCCCCGAAGAACCGGGTATCCGGATTGAAACGGAAAACAACGCCAATACCTATCGGAGAGATCCGGACGCCGACACATCCGAGGAATTCGATTACATCGCCTACTCGTCGCGTCGGGATCCGTGGGATCGCGGCGTGAATCGCGTCTACCGGGAGATCTGCCTCGTCTATCCCCGCGCCGAACTCCGCCCGATCACCCGCATTACCGAAGAACTCCTGCAAGAGACGGCTGCCGCCCAACCACTCTCCGACGGCGAGAAAGCGCAACGCATGCTCGCCTTCCTGCAGAACTCAAGCGAATTCTCGTACTCGCTCGACCTCTCCATACAGGATCCCGGCGTCGACCCGCTGGTCGATTTCCTGATCAATCGCAAACAGGGCCACTGCGAGTACTTCGCATCCGCCCTCACCATCATGCTCAGAAGCCAGAACATCCCCTCCCGCATGATCAGCGGCTTCAAGGGCGGACAGCTCAATTCCGCCACCGGCCGCTACGAGGTGCGTCAACTCCACGCCCACGCCTGGGTCGAGGCCTTCATCGACGGGAAGTGGCAACCCCTCGACCCGACCCCCGCGGGCCGCAGTGAAAGCATTGCCGCCCAGGTCACCGAAACCTCAGCGCTCGAAAACCTCACCAGTCGCTGGGGCGCCCTCTGGAACCGCGGCGTCCGGCTCTCACAAGCCGAACAGAATCGACTCATCTATTCACCCCTCAGAGACGGCTTTCAGACGTCCTGGGACGCCCTCAGCGACTTGCGCGGCACCGCCTCGCGTTTCACCCGATTCCTCAGGAGACTCGCCAGTTCGCCGCAGGAATGGCTCAGTTGGCGCGGCGGACTCACCGTCGCCCTCCTGCTGTTGCTCGCCTTCGGATTAAACGCCCTGATTCGCAAACTTGCCGGCCTTGTCCGCTTCGGCAAGAGACGGATCGACGCCGAAACGCGCTCCAGGTCCATCCCGTTTTACGAACGGTTCTGCCGCCTCTCGGCCCGCGCCGGATTCCACCGCACGTCCTTCGAAACCCAACAGGAATTCGCGCACGAAGTTCACGACAGCCTGGCGGGGCAACCCGTTGACGCCGTCCCGCCCGACGGACTCCCGGTCAGACTGACAGACTACTTCTACGCCGTACGCTTTGGCGGAAAGACCCTCGGCAGGGAAGAGCAGACCGAAGTCGACGAACTCCTTCAAGACTACGAACGGACGCTCCAGGACTTCCGCTCCCGAAGAAAAGCGCCCCCCGAGCGTGCACACCCACCCAGCTAATCCGTGTAGCCGCGACCCGCAGGGGAGCGCTACTCGTCATCTGCTGCGCCCCCGCCTCAATCCGCCACGGTCGCGTGAAAGCCCGAATCGTTCAACGCCTTCACCACCGCCTCCACACTCACATTCTCGCCGGAGACCTTGACCGTCGACTCATCCCGGTCGCAGACGGCCTCGCTGACCCCCTCGATGTCCTTGACCGCCGCATCCACAGCCTTCACGCAAGCTGCGCAGCAGAGATGCACGTTCGTCAGCGTAATCTCGTTCGCCTTGGCGTCCTCTTTCGCCCCCGAGTCGGGGAACTCAATCGCCTCACCCTCGTGCGCGGCTGTCCCGTGAAAACCACCCTTCGCCAGCGCCTCAATCCCGGCCGCCGCCGCGTCCGCGTCATCCGCCTCGAACACAACCGTCTTCGCCGCGCGGTCGCAGTTCACGCCCGAAACCCCCTCCACATCCTTTAGCGCACTCTCCACCCCCTTCACACACGCGCCACAGCACACATGCACCCCCTTCACTTCAACTTCACCGGCCGAAGCAATTCCCATCAATCCCACAACACCCATCAACACAAGGCTGGCGATACGCATTCCAATCCTCCAGGTATGAGTCGTCAATTCGCACGCGAAGGCGAAAACCGCTGTTCGCTCCAGCCCCAAGAATAAACACCCTCCCACGCAACCGTCCATCACAGCAGCCACAGCGCTCCATTCCGCAATAACCAACCCGGTTTGAAATATCCGTTCAGCCGCGACCCGCAGGGAGCGTTCTGCTTCCCGGACACCGGCCTTCGAAGCCCGGTACCCAGCACTCCCCCGAGAGCAACGCCCCAACCAAGACGAGCCGCCAGGCGTCAGCCGGCGGATCCGTCCGAACCCACCCTCACTCGCAGCCGCTGGAGCGCTACGCCCGCCCCCCGTCACGCAACCGGGGATCAGCCGCGTCCCGAAACGCCTCGCCGACCAGGTTGTAGCACGTGATCGTGATGAAGATCGCAAACCCTGGGAAATAGATCATCCACGGAGCCCGAAAGATATTCTCCCGCCCGTTCGAAAGAATCCCCCCCCACGACGGCGTCGGCACCGTAATCCCGAACCCCAGAAACGACAGCCCGCTCTCCGTCAGAATCGCCCCGGCGATTCCAAACGTCGCCGCCACCAGCACGGGCGCCATCGCGTTCGGCAGGACGTGTCGAAAGATGATGCGATGCGGCTTGTATCCCAGCGCCCGCCCTGCCTGCACAAAGTCCTGCTCGCCCAACCGCAGGAACTCGCCCCGCACCAGACGCGCCACGCCCGTCCACCCGATCAGGCCAATCACCGCCATGATGTTGAAAATGCTCGGACCGATGAACGCGATGATCGTCAGAATCAGAAAGAAACTCGGAAAGCAGATCACAACTTCGATCACCCGAGAAATGATGATGTCGGCCGCGCCGCGAAAGTAGCCCGCAATCGATCCCACAATGACTCCGATCGTCACATAGATCGACACCGCCACGATCCCCACCGCCAGGCTCACGCGCCCGCCCCAGATCATCCGGCACAGAATGTCCCGCCCGATCCCGTCCGTCCCCAGCCAGTGGGGCGCATTCAGAACGGAAGGACTCTCGGCTGCACTCTCCGCTGCGTCCGCAGTGTCCCACCACGCCGGGGGCAGATGCTTCGCATCGAGGTTGTCCTCATCCAGTCCATACGGAATCGGCGGCCAGACCACCGACTCGTAATGCACCTGCGCCGTCCCCTCCGAGTCAGCAGCATCCGCGAACTGTTTATACCGCGTGCGATCCACCCGCTCCGGCACAGCCGATTTCCAGATCAGCGCCGACGCCAGCGGCAATACGAAAAACAGGGCGAGAGTCACTCGCCACTGAGTCCGCAGAGGATTCGCGCTCCGGACAACTCTTCTCACCACCCATCGCCACAGCGGCGCGGTGAGAAAGAGAAGATTCAGCGCCATGAAACCGGCGTCCACCATCGTCAGCGAAGCAATCACCGGATAATGCCGCCGACTGACGAACTCCGCATTCCGCGGGCCGAATCTGGAGCGCATCTCACTCTGCAGTGCCCGGATATTCCCCGATCGCGACTCCTGGTCTTCGAATTCGAGCGCGTCATTCAGTTGGGTGCGAAACTCCTTCAAGCTCGCGCTCGTCTCGTCGTCGACCTGACCCGCCATCGCGCTGAGATGCACTCCAATAATCGCGCGGGTCTCCTCGGGCGTCCGCACCGCATCTTCGTCCGCCGCCGCCAGCTCGTTCAACAGGGCGCGGATCGTTCGGAATGACTCGGAATAGTCGAACCGGTTAAAACCCACGTAAGTGATCGGGCGATCGTTCGCGAGAAACGGCGCAAACACGCTCGTCGTCACCAGCAGCGCGATGATCCACAGCGAAATCACCGCCAGACGCCGCTTCCGGAACTCGCGGACGATCAGCGCCCACTGGCCCTGGTTCGGCCGCTCTTCAGCGACGGCCGGCGGCCGCGGTTCGGCCGGTGGTGTCGGGCCGGAGGTCGTCACAATCGGTCAGCTCCGTTCGTCAAAAGTCACTTGCGGATTGACCAGCACGTACGCGATGTCCGAAATCAGAATCCCCAGCAGCGTCATCACTGCCGAGAGAGTCAGCGTCGTCATCACCTGGTCGTATTCGCGCCGCAGCATCCCCTCAAACGCGAACCGCCCCATTCCCGGAATCGAAAAGATCGTCTCGATAATCACGCTGCCCCCGATCAGAAACGGCAGCAGCGACGCGAACAGCGTGATGATCGGAAACAGGCCGTTGCGCAGCGCGTGCACCAGAATCACCCGCGGTTTGCTGCACCCCTTGGCCCGCGCCGTGCGGATGTAGTCCTGCCGGATCACTTCCAGCATCCCGGCCCGCATCTGACGGCTGATGTACGCCAGCCCGGCGTAGGTCAGGCACGTCACCGGCAGCACGATGTGATGCAGGTAGTCCAGGAACCGTTCCATGCTTGACATCTGCCGCCAGTTGTCCGAGTGCAGCCCCATCACCGGAAACCACACCGCGCCCGTCTTGTCGGTCAGCCAGATCCGCAGCATCTCCGCCGCCCAGAACGACGGCAGACTGTACAGCACGAAGAGCGTTACGGTCGTCAGCCTGTCCAGCGGAGTATGCGGGAAGGCGGCGCTGTAGATTCCGATCGGAATCGCAATCAGGTAGATCAGAAAGAACACGATCAGATTGATCTTCACCGTCACCAGAATCGCGTCCCGCAAATCGGGCCAGATCGGCTTCTCCTGCTGAAAATAAATCATGTCGAACTTGATGAACCGCTGCAGGAAGTAGCCGAACTGCACGTAGAGCGGTTCATCCAGGTGATATTTCTCGCGGAATCGTTTCTCGGCCGCCTCCGTGCCCCGCTCCGCGTTGAGTCCGGCCGTGGCCTGCCCCGCGCCGCCGAACTTCTGCGCAGCCGGATCGCCGGGAGCCGATTGGACCACGATGAATGAGACGACCATGATCCCGAACACCGTCGGAATCATGATCAACAACCGCTTGACGAGGTACTCAAACACGTGCCGTCATCCCTGTCGTGGTCCCCACGCCCGGCGCTGTCAAAGGACGATCGAGTCTTGCAAACTGGCCAAGCCTCACGAGCCGCGCCTCGGGAAGGCGAAGCTCCTGCTGAGCAGCGCAGTAGGTTAAACCCGGTATGGTTGTTAGCTCTCGACAGTCGCCTCACGAATGCCGCTGCCGCCTGCCGTCGAATCAATGCTGTTGCTGATCCTTCGGCACATACCACTCCCGCAAGTCGAAGCCCGGCCGAAGCGCATACCATTTGACCCCCTGAAACCGCTGGTGATACGCGCCGAAATCCTTCGACGTATACAGGAACATGTACGGCTGCTCCCGATCCAGAATCCGCTGGAACGACCAGTGAATCCGCTTCCGTTTCTCTTCGTCCAAAGTCAGCCGCAGCATCTCGATCAGCTCGTCCGCCAGCGGGTCCGAGAACGAAACATGGTTGCTGCCCCGCTTGTCCGCCCCGGCCTGCGATCCATGCCAGATCTGATACGGGTCGCTTTCAAGAGGCTGCGCCCATCCCAGCCGACAGGCGTCAAAGTCCTTCGAGCGAAGCTTCTCGATAAATGAGGCCCACTCAAACGTGCGGACCTCCATCCTGATGCCCGCCTGCTTCAGGTTCCGCTGGATGAGCTGCGCCTGTTCCTCAGCAGCCGTGCTCCCCGGAGGCAACAGATACTCAAACTCAAACGGCTCCCCGTCCTTGTCGAGGATCCCGTCGTTGTCGGTGTCGACCCACCCCGCGTCGGCCAGAAGATCGGCGGCCGCCTCGGGGTCATATCCGATCGGTCGGAGGGTCGGATCGTTGCCCGGACCGAAGAAGTACTGACTCCCCGAAACAATCACCGCCTCGCCGTAGATCTTCTTCTCGACATATTCCTCCGTGTCGAACAGCAGTTTCAGCGCCAGCCGCACGCGACGGTCCTGAAACTTGGGCCGCAGCATGTTCCAACCGACATAAGCGAATCCCGGACTGTACCAGGACGCTTTCACATACCGGCCCTTGAACCAGTCCGGCGGCCCCTTCAGGTCCTCGAAGAATTGCTCCGCCTCCATGCCGTAGAAAAAGTCGATCTCGCCGGCCCGCAAGGCCTGCATCGCAGTCACGCTGTCCGGGATGAACTTGAAGATGATGCGATCGAGATAGCCCGCGTCTTCGGTGTCCCAGTAATCCTCGTTCCGCAGGACTTCCACCTTGTCGGCCCGCTCCCAGTCTCCCACCGTATACGGCCCCGTTCCCAGCGGACGTTCGTTGTACCGCGGATCGGTGTTGAAAAACTTCCCGAACTGCTGGCCGTGCACGCTGACCTGTTTCGTCTCGTCCTCCTCTTGGGGAGTCAACCGCTCCATCGTCAGCGTCTTCCCCTCCTCAGCAAAGAACTGCTCAAACAAATGCCAGGGGGGAGAATAGGCCGCCAGCCCGTAGGTGAAATCGAACGCCTTGAAATACTGCTGGCGGTATCGCATCCGCACCGTCTGCGGACCCAGCGGAGTGCATTCGGTCAAGTCCTGGTAGTAAATCCGCAGCGACTCGCCGTCCACGTAGGGGTTGTTGATCACGGCGTACCCGAATTCCAGATCCTGCGACGTGAACGGCGACCCGTCCGACCACGCGGCTTCGTCGCGGAGGTAATACGTGAAGACCGTCTGTTCCTGGATGTCGATCCACTCCCCTTCGGCGAGTTCCAGCGCGTCGTTCCCGTCCGATGCCAGCCGTTCGGTCAGAGGATTCTCTTCCGTCGCGGCCCTCACCGTGATCGAACCGTCGTCGTTGCGCGTCGCCTTCCCGTAGATCTCCGCTCCAACCAGAACTCGATACGTCCCGTCCACGACTCCGGACACTGAAAGCTTGCCCTCCTCGTCGCTCCAGTAGTGATAGCCGGTCGTCGGAACCCCCGGCATCTCCTCCAGATTGACCGGCATCAGCCCCACCCACACCTCGCCAAGTGCCGATCCCTCGGCGTCGCTCGTCTGGAATTCCACACTCAACGGCTCCTCGTCGTCTCCGGCCGCATAAGTGACTTCCAGTTCCAGGGCCGGGTCAGCGTCGGCCTGTGCGATTCGCCGTTCCTGCCCGGGATAGTCCGGCGCGAGCTTGATCGAGTCCTCGATCACCCACTCCCGAGCCAGCTTCGGCAAGAACTCGAACGTCTCGGGATCCTGGGTCGCCAGCGCATCCGAGACAGGCCCCATGATGTAGGTCTGCACCGCCGAAGTCTCGACGATCGGGTTCAGCGACTCCGGTTCGGAAGACAGCCGGATCGTCAGCCAACCTCCCGTCGTCGGCTCGCCCGGGTGGGCCTTTGCGAATTCATTCCCCACGTCGACCGGAACTTCCCCCCCAGCCTCGAAGTCGGTCTCCTGTCGGTCGAACCTCGGGATCGGAATCCCGTCCACCTCTTCCATGATCGGTACGAACGGCACGTCGGGGTATTCTGGCCAACCCTCGCCCGACCGGTCGGCCGCCGCTGTTGTGCCGTCGTCGGCGTTCGCGCCCTTCGTCGATGTCTCCCCGCTGGAACGGTTGGAACTCTCCTCCGAAGACCCCGGACAACCCGCGAGCAGCAGGCAGGCCAGGAGTGAGCAGAGTAAGCAAGCTCTCCAGTCGTATCGCATCGGCGCATCCCTCGCTGATTTTGAATTTTGCACAACCGCAGGCGATTCTGGCAGACAGCGCCGCCGCCGACAAGTTCAGTACGCTGAAGGCGTACGACAGCGGAGCCCAGGGTGAGCGGCGCAGCCGCGTCACCCTGGGTTGTCGTGGGCAAGGATTCAGCAGACCGGGGGTGCGCTCCTGTCGTCGCGACCCCCGGCTTTGCTGTGCGACGCCTTCAGCGTCGCTCGCAGCCGGCGTTTCTGGCCAACGTCCACGAGGGTTTCGGGAGAATCGTGTGTAACTGACAGTCTTCCAAGGCTGTGCTCGTCAACAGTCCTGCCGGCAACGCCTGCGCCGGGCATTCCCAATCCGCGTCAATCCGCCCAAGCCGCCCCATCCGAGGCCCGTTCCCCCACCCCGCGCTCAATAATCACTCGTTTCTGCTGACCCCGCCCGTCTGCTATGCTCCCGCGCAGGCAGGAGGGTCCGCTCCGCGGACCACGCCTGCGATGCTCCCGCGCTGCGTTTCAAAAGCTGAGACCGCCGAAAACGCCGAGCGGTTTGTCAATTGAAGATTTTCGGGTTGAGCAGTCCGGCCAATCCGAAAATAAAGCCCTGACAGGGCACGAGGTCGTCGTGTCGTTGATTGTCCAGAAATTCGGGGGAACGAGCGTCGCCACGCCCGAAAAAATCGTCGCCGCCGCCCAGCGCGCCGTCGCCGCAAAGGAGGCAGGCTGGCAGGTCGTCATGGTCGTCAGCGCCCGCGGCAAGAAGACCGACGAACTCGTCAGCCTCGCCGCCGAAATGACGAGCGACCCCCAACCCCGCGAAATGGACATGCTCCTCGCGACCGGCGAGCAGGAAGCGGTCGCATTGATGGCCATGGCCATTCGCAAGCTGGGCCACGAAGCGGTCAGCCTGACCGGCGGCCAGATCGGCATCGAAACCGATTCCTCCTTCACCCGCGCCCGCATCCACCGCATCTCGACCGACCGCATCCGCCGGCACCTGAACCAGGGCTGCATCGTCGTCGCCTGCGGATTCCAGGGGGTCGACCACGACAAGAACATCACCACCCTCGGCCGCGGCGGCAGCGACACCACCGCCACCGCGCTCGCCGCCGCGCTCCGCGCGGAAGAATGCCAGATCTACACCGACGTCGACGGCGTCTACACCACCGACCCGCGCATCGTCCCGATGGCCCGTCTCATTCCCCGCATCTCCTACGACGAGATGCTCGAGATGGCCAGCCTCGGGGCGGGCGTCATGCACTCCCGTTCGATCGAGTTCGCCAAGAAGTTCGCCGTCCCGCTGCGCGTCCGCCCGGCCGGGTCGTCGGCGGAAGGGACCCTCATTGCGCCCGACGGCGAAGACGTTCACCGCGTCGTGACCGGTTTGGCGCGCGTTCGTGACGAAGCCCGCGTCAGCCTGTCCGACATCCCCGACCGGCCCGGCGTGATGAGCACGATCTTCGAGCGGATGGCCGCCCGCAAGATCGCCCTCGACATGGTCGTGCAGAACGTCGGCGCCGGCAGCACGGCCGAAGTCTCCTTCACCGTCCCGGAGTCGGAACTGGCCGAGGCGCTGACAGCCGCCGACGAAGCGGTCAGGAGCCTGGGCGCGGGGTCAGTGCACAGCGGAACCAACGTCTCCAAGGTTTCGGTCGTCGGCTCGGGAATGCGCACGCACTCCGGCGTCGCCGCCCAGATGTTCAAATCGCTCGCCCAGGCCGGCGTGAACATCGAAATGATCACGACGAGCGAGATCAAGATTTCCGCCCTCGTGGCCCGCGAGAAGTGCGACGCCGCGCTCAAGGCCGTGCATCGCGGATTCAACCTCGACGCCGAAGCGGTCGTCGCGCCGTCCGTGGGCGTCGCACAAACCGCGCCCGCTCAACCGGTGGCGTCAAACGACGAATTGCTCGAAGCCGTGGTCAGCCGGCTGGCGCACATGGAAGACATCGTGGTCAGCCAGGTCCGCCTCGACGAGCGGCAGGCCCGCATCACGATCGACAACCTGCCCGACAGCCCCGGCGTCTGCGCGCAGCTTTTCGGCGCCGTCGCCGGAGGCGGAATCATGGTCGACATGATCGTGCAGAACGTCAGCCGCAGCGGCCGCGCCGAAGTCTCGTTCACGACCCATGCCGAGGAACTGCAGCCGGCCCTGCTGCTTGTCCGTGAGGTCATGAGCGAATGGCCCGAGACGTCGCTCCACTTCGAACAGCAGATCGCGAAGCTCTCGGTGATGGGCATCGGCCTGCGGACTCACACCGGCGTCGGCGAGAAAATGTTCCGCGCCCTCGCCGGGTTGGGAATCAACGTCCGCATGATCAACACCAGCGAAGTCTGTACGAGCATCGTCGTGGCCAGCGACCAGGGCCAGGCCGCCCACGCCGCCCTGCTGGCGGAGTTCGGCTTGTAAGTCAGCAGAATTCGCCGACGCGGTTCTCGTTTTGAACGAACTCCTTGTAGAATGAAGTGACCCGCCCCCCGGCAGGTCGCAACTTGTTCAGGACGGCAAGAAGATGGGCACATTTCATACGTCATGTCGCGTACAGCACATCGTGCATCGCGACAAATCTGTCGATGTCGCGCGTTTGCTCGTCGACACAGGCCGCGAGTATACATGGATTTCGGAAGGCCTTCTCTCTCAGATCGGCGTCGCGCGGGAGAAAAAAGACGTGTCGTTTGTGATGGCGAATGGGACGCTGGTGACCCGCTCTGTGGGATTCGCCATCGTTCACGTCGAGAGCGCGTTTACGATCGATGAGGTCGTCTTTGCTGAGGAGGGAGACCTTCTACTGCTTGGCGCCCGCACACTCGAAGGCCTCAATTTGACGGTTGATTCGCGACTGAAGAAACTCGTCGCCGCCGGTCCGCTTCCCGCGGCGTAGCGGTCTCGCAGTTTCTGCGCCGATGCGCCTCTTGCACAGACTGCCCGATCGTTCGCCGGTGTTCAACCGAGCAGCAACGCCAGCGACGAGGCGATCTGACCGCGTGAGACGACGTGGTCGCAACCGGCCGCCCGCGCCGCCTCGAGCCGCGCGGTCTGCACATGCGGGCCGAAGGCGATTACCTCCGGCCGCCCTTCAGCGGAGAGCCCGTCCAGCAAACCGGCCACGTTGAGTCCGGCTGACTCCAGGTCGAGCACGATGTGGCTGTAATCCCCGCCGCTGACCCGCTCCGCCACGCGTCCCGGCGACAACTCGACATCGACCGCCGCCCCGGCCGACTCGGCCCGGCCCTTCAGTTGCGTCGAGAAGAACAGATCGCTGCACACCAGCAGAACCCGCGGTTGTTCCGGCATCGTCGGGGCCATCCCAGAGTGATCGAGCTTCAGTGCAATCGACGCGAACAACAAACGTACGCCGGGTCTCACGGCCTTGGAAAGCCGGGCCGAGCAGCATCCCGCCCGCGAACGCGATCAGCGGCATTACCAAGCTCTCAACCCGCAACCCGGCTTGCGGGCGATGCCGGCGACGCCGCCTCCGCTTCCACCGCCTGCTCGGCCGGCGCATCCCGCAGCTTCTTGAGCTGGCTCGGAATGCCGTTGATCGCGGTGTTGGCAGCGATGCCGAGCAGCAGCAGGAAACCGAACCCGGCCAGCACGTTCATCACCGGTCCGCTGCGATGGCCGCGCATCACATCTTCGCGATTACTCAACCACCATAAGGCGGCCGCGACGGCCGGGGCAGCCAGAACCGTCACCGCCTGCGCCGCGATGATCGCGGGAACCGGAGCATTGCCGGACAACACGACGTACGCGCCCATTCCGGCCCCCGTCAGCAAGACGGCTGCAGTCAACAAACGCGGCCACTTGTCATCCGGCGTGCTGCCGAGACCCAATCCGTCCGCCAACATGAAGCCGCCGATCATCGAATTGACCAGAAACGACGAGTACGCCGCCGCGAAGAGTCCGAGGCAGAAGAAGAGGTGCCCGAATTCTCCGAATGTCGTTCTCAGTCCGGCCGCAACGTCTCCCACGCCTCCCAGCGTTTGACCGCGAAGTTCAGAACCGGCGGTGTACATCAGCATCAGAGTGATCAGCGCCATGATCGTCGCACTCACCCGCGCGTCGATCAGTCCGTCGCGAAGTTCGCCCTCTTTCCAGCCCTTAAACCGCACGAGGTACGATTGATAGAAGGCGGCGGGAATGACGAACGTCGTCCCGACCAATCCCATGACCGAGAGATCGAGGTTGCTGAGTTGATTCTCGCTTCCCGCGAGCGGGATCAGTCCCATCCCGACTTCCACCGGGTCGGGAGCCGCATTGAACAGGTTGATGGCGAACGCAATCAGCATCAACGCGACAAACGTGGCCATCAGCCGCTCCACGACCTTGTACAGGTTGCGGAAGCCGAACAGGAACATCAGCGCGATCGCGTTAAACACGATGATCGGCGACAGCTTGAACAGACCCGTCACAAAGGGGGAGAGACCTTTCTCCTGGGAAATCTGCGTGAAGTTGACGTATTCCTCCACCGCGGAGTGCACGCCGACGTTGTTGCCGAACTGGAACGCACTGGCGATGAAGAACACGCTCACGCCGATGAACGCCGCGACTCCCCGCCCGGCGCGGTCGGTAATCAGTTTGCCGGTCGACTCGCCGGAAATGACGCCCAGCTTCGCGCCCAGGGTGGTGTAGACCATCATGCACAGGCAGGCGATGACCACGATCCAGCCCAGGGCGTAACCGTTTTTTGCTCCAACGGACGAACTCGTGAGAATGCTGCCCGGACCGATGACCACGCAGGCGGTGACGAGACCGGGTCCGATGTGCTTGAAGATCTTGAGGCCGGTGGACGGAGTGCTCTGGGTGTCGCTCACAGGAAGATCGTCTCGCTGAAAGTTCGATGGAGTGCCCTGTCAGGTCTTTGTTTACCGGCAGGCGTATGGAACCATCCGCACGAAACCCTGCGGGATTCGTGCTGCCGGCCGTACCGTCCCACCCGAAAGTCTTGACTTGACGGACCAGGAGTCCAGTGTTGGAAACCCACTCTACCGGGCCGTTACGCGCAACACCAGCGGCGGATCATCCGCAGATACAACTCCGTCCCTTCTTGCAGTTGCTCAAGTTCGATCCACTCATCATGCGTATGCGCTTGTGCGATACTGCCGGGGCCGCATACGAGCAGGTTCTGCAGCGCGCCCAGCATGGCGCCGTCGGTCCCGTATGAAACGGTTTTCGCTTGTTCGCGGCCGGCGAGGTCGAGGCATTCGGCGACGAACGGCGCGTCCGGTTCGATGTAGAGCGGCTTGCCGTTGATGCGGACTTCGAAATCGAGTCCGCACTCTTCGGCTTTCTTTTGTGCCCGGTTGATCAGCGCGTCGACGTCGGTGCCCGGCATCGGACGGAAGTAAACCGTGCAGACGCTCTGCGGCGGGGTGATGTTGACGGCCCGCGTGTGGTCGTTGATCCCGATGTTCCAGCGAATCGTCGGCGGATCAAACTCCTCGTTCTGCCAGGCCGCATCGGCCTCGGTCTCATCGAAGATCGCTTTCATCTCGGCCAGGTACGGAATCATCGCCAGGTTGGCGTTCACTCCCTCGCGCGTGCTGGAATGGGCGGCCCGGCCGTGCGAGGTCGCGACCAACCCGCACACGCCCTTGTGCGCATAGACGACTTCGAGCAGCGTCGGCTCGCCGATGACTCCTTTCGTCCCGTGCGCCACCATTTCCTGGAAGTATCGCGACTCGTCCGCGACCTGCCGGGCGCCAAGATAGCCGATTTCTTCATCGGCCGTGCAGACGACGTACAACGGCTGATTCAGTTCGTCCGCCGAAACCTGTTCCGCCGCCGCCAGCGCGCAGGCGACGGAGCCTTTCATGTCGCAACTGCCGCGCGCATAGAGGCGGCCGTCGATCTCGGTCGGTTCGAACGGCCCGTGCTCGTCGAACTTCCAGTCGTCGGCCGGGACGACGTCGGTATGGCCGAAGTAGGCCATGCCCCCGGTTCCCTTGCCTTTCTTCCCGACAACGCTCGCCTTGCGGACTCCGTTGCGATCGTCGTATTCGAGCCGCTCCGTCTCGAAATCGAACCGCCGCAGCGTCTGCTCGACGAAGTCCGTGACCGGCACGTTCGACTTGAGGCTGATGGAATCAAACGCGACGAGTTGACGTGTGTAGTCGAGCGATGTCATGGTTGCCGGTTGTTGAACGAGTGCGGTCTTCGCGAACGGCCGACTGCGACGTGGAAAACGAAAGAGGGTCGCTGCTGTTTCGAATCCCGCCGGACGCAGCCGGCGGGCGTTGAGCGTTTGTCGTCGCGCGGGTCATTTCTTCTTCCGGATCACCTGGTAGTTCCGACGGTCCTCGTCGTACTCCAGATCGATCATCCCTTCGTCGGCGAAATACTCAAGGAGGTCGGAGAAGCTCTCGAAACCGTAGTAGCTCTCGTTGAAGCCTGGGTACACCCGCCGGATCGTCTGCTTCAGCAGGGAGCCCCACACGGGATCGTAATCCTGTTCGACCGAAATCAGCACTTCCAGCAGCCGTTCGGCTGCTTCGGTCTTCTTGTCGGTCGGCTGCTTGCCCTGTTTTCTGGCGGGCGCCTTGCCCTTTTCGGCGGTGCGCAGCAGGTCGTCGTAGTAGAGAAACTCGTCGCAGTTCCCGATCAGCAGATCGGACGTGGAACTTTTGACCCCGCAGCCGATCACCCGGCGATTGTTCTCTTTCAGCTTCGAGACGAGCGGGGAGAAATCGCTGTCGCCCGAGATGAGGGCGAAGACGTCGATGTGAGCCTTCGAATAACAGAGGTCGAGCGCGTCGACCACCATCCGGATATCGGCGCTGTTCTTGCCGCTCATGCGGGACTGCGGGATGTCGATCAACTCCACGCCGTGCCCGTGAAACTCCCGCACGGCGTCGCGATAGTTGCTCCAGTCGCAGTACGCCCGCTTGTAGACGATGCGACCCTTCTCCAGCAGTCGCTTGAGGACGAGCTGGATTTTGAATTTCCCGGCATGCACGTCGCGGACGCCCAGCGCCAGGTTCTCAAAGTCGACAAAGACGGCAATCAGCGGTTCGTCGGACATTCACACCTTCAATTCGATCTGTCACGCGTGGGATGACTGGCGAAAGCCGCACTCAGTTTTCGTCCGTCTCGGAAGCACAATCGACTCACAGCGTTCGGGGGCACAACCTTCGTGGACGTATCGCCTATGCAAGATGCTTCGCGAACCATTCCTTCGTGCGTCGCCACATTTCGTCCGAGAGGACGTGGCCGGTGTCTTCTTCAATGAAATAGGAGAACTTGTCCTCGGCATGCATCGACTCGTAAGCCTTCTGAATCACTTCCACTCCGGCGCGGACTTCATCGATCGGGCTGCCGCCGTCCTGGTCTCCGAAGTTCATGTGGAGCGCGCGGGGCGCGATCAGGCCGGCGATGTCGGGCGTGTCGCCGTACTCAAAAATGCCGGGAACGAAGTTCGGGAAGCAATGCAGCATGTGTTCTCGATGAATCGCCTTGTAGGTCGGCAGGCAGCAGTTGCCGACGAGGCACTTCAGTCGCGGCTCCCACGGGCCGACCAGCCAGGTGTGCGTTGAGCCCATCGAGTGTCCGTAGCAGCCGATTTTGTCCTTCTGCACTTCCGGCAGACTCACCAGCAGATCGACAGCCCGCCGCATGTCGAGGATGTTCTTCCACGCCATGCACTTCCCGGCCACCGTGGCCCGCAGGAACTCAAACCGTTCGTAAGCGCCCGCCTTCAACTTGCCCGTCGGATCCTGCCGTTCCTCGAAACAGAGCGCGTCGGGACACAGGACAACGTATCCCTCACGGGCGAGCGCGGCGCCGGTGTGATGCATGGGGTTGCCGTCGAGGCCGGCCGGCTCGCTCTTGCCCAGATGCCATTGCCCGGCGTGCTGATGCCACACCGCCACGGCGGGCGCGGGATTCGCGGCATTCACGCCGTGGGGAACCAGCAGATAAGCCGGGATCGCATCTTCCGGCTCCGCATCGTAATAGATCGAGCGGATCGTGAAACCATCCCCTTCGATGGTCTCACGATCCTGAACATTCAGCGGGCAAGGCTCGGGCCAGTCCCCGCCCAGACAGTTGAGCAATCGATCACGGAAATCGGCAGTCGGCATGACAGCAGTGTAACAACCGCGTCACCAGTCAATAAGCGTTGCCGGGGAACTTTGACTGCCTTGCGATTTACCGCGAATCGCCGAATCACCGTGGACGACCTCCTGTTCGGCGCCGTTTCCTCAACGCAAAGACGCCAAAAAGCAAAGGACCGCGAAGAGACCTTGACTGCGCCTACTCAAGACTCAACACCGGCGTCGATTTCAGATCATCGAGGCGCGACGTCACCCGAGGCGAACGGAGGAAGATGAATGCCTGCCGCCCATTCGTGATCGTGAAGCCGAACCCAATCTTCTCTCTGATTCTCTCTGATTCAACTTTGCGCATCTTGGCCCCTTTGCGACTCTGCGTTGAAAAAACGATGCAATGCGTGCACTCACGGATGCGGATGCCGGACAACCTGTCTCGACCGATCTGGGCGTACCGCTAGAATACGCGTTCACACTGGCCGCGTTGCACGGAAGCGAATTCATGTCCACTCCCTCCTACCGCGTCCAACTCGAACTGTTTGAGGGACCGCTCGACCTCCTGCTTTACCTCGTTCGTCGCAACGAGGTGGACGTCGTTGAACTGCCGATCGCCAGAATCACGGCGCAGTTTCAGGAGTTCCTGGAGATCCTGCAGATGATCGATCTCGACATCGCAGGGGATTTCGTCGTGATGGCGAGCACGCTGGCGGAGGTGAAAAGCCGGCTCGTTCTGCCCCAGCCTGAGGAGGAAGCCGCCGAGGAAGAGATTGAGCCCCTTCTGGAAGGGGACGACGCCCGCAGCGAACTGATTCAGCGACTGCTCGACTACAAGAAGTACAAGGACGCGGCGACCGATCTGGAGGACCGCGCGGCGGAATGGCAGGAACGTTATCCCCGGCTTTCGGACGAGCGGCCGAAGGTGGCCAAAGATCACGCCGCCGACCGCATTAAAGAGGTCGAGCTGTGGGACTTGATCAGCGCGCTGGGACGCGTGCTACGGCGTTCCGACGTGCAGGAGGAGCAGCGGATTCGCTACGACGACACGCCGATTCACGTGTACGTCGACCAGATCGGCACGCGCGTTCGCGCAGAGGGCCCGGTCCGCTTCAGCACGCTGTTCGACTCTGAGACGATCCGCAGCAAAATCGTCGGTATGTTTCTGGCGATTCTCGAACTGCTCCGCCACCACGGCTTTCGCGCCACGCAGGAGTCGGTGTTCGGCGATATCACGGTCTTTCCGCCGGCCGGCGGGACTGACCAGCCGGACTGAGCGGTCTCCGGGCGCGAAATAGGGGCCGGATCAGCGGCGAATGGGCCGCGGATGGCGCGGATCTGGCCGGTCTTCGCTGATTCGCCCGGCAGATCTTCTCCCATTTCATCCGCGTTCCATTCGAATCACTCGAACGGGAACGAGAGAGGTGGGTAAACGACAGGGATAAAGGGGCGGTTGTTCACAGGTTGGCGATATACGTGCGTGCACATCTCGGAGTCCGAAATTCCTTGCAAATCTTTCAAAGATTCCCCGTTTCGCCGCGAATGACTGCCTGAGACGTGACCGTACTGCGTTGGTCGCAGCTTCCCCGGTCACAGGTAGCAGCGACAAAGAGGAGTCAGAACCATGATTAAGAAAGTTGCCTACGGATCGTTGGCGGTCGCGGCGGTTGGAACGTTCGTGTTCGGTCGCGACGCCTGGAGTTATCTGTCCACCGGCGTCAGTTCGGTGCGTGACTCGGTGCGGAGCGAAGTCCCCGTCGAGTTCGAGATTGAACGGGCCCGGCAGGAAGTGGAACAGCTTGTTCCGGAGATCCGGAAGTCGATGCACGTCATCGCCCGCGAGCAGGTGCAGGTAGGCCACCTGGAAGAAACCATCGCAGCCCGTGAGACGGAACTGGAAGGCCAGGAGGAGGCGATTCTGGCGCTCAGCGAACATCTGAAGACCGGCGAAAAATACTTCGTCGTCTCCGGCCGCTCGTATAATGACACCGAAGTCCAGCGCGATCTGGCCGAGCGGTTCAACCGCTTCAAGGTCGCCCAGGACGCGTTGAATCAGGACAAGGAAACCCTCGCCCATCGCCGGCAGGCTCTGGATGCCCATCGCGACACTCTGGAAAGCATGCTCTCCCAGCGGAAGAGCCTGGAGGTCGAACTGGAGCGGCTGGAAGCTCGCCTGCGGACGATTGAAGCCCGCAAGACGGTCAGCGAACTCGCCATCGACGATTCGCAGCTTGCCCGCTGCAAGTCCTTGATTCGCGAGATCGACGGCAAACTCGACGTCGAAGAGGAACTCCTCGACGCCGACGCCAACTTCGCCGGCCTGATTCCGATCGAGGAAGACGCCGATGTCCCGGAGGACATCGTCGACCAGGTCGACCAGTACTTTGATCAGGACGCGGACGCTGTCGAAGACCCGCTCGCGGCGCAAGCGTTCTAGGCGGTCCTCTCTCGCAGCCCGGTTGCTTTGGAAGCAGCCGGGCTGCACGCGGTTGCGGGTGCAGAGATCGGAAGTCAGAGGTCGGAGGTCAGCGGCCAGAACACGCATGAACGTGACCAAAGACCGCCTGATGCGAAGACCTTCGATGCTGCCTCGATTTCAGTGAACCATTTCCGCTCTTCATTCGTTATGTTGAATGGAGCGAATCCGCCCGATAGGCATCATTCCCAACCAATCCCAATTCGACCCTGTTCACGCCGATTCCTGACCTCTGACCTCTGTCCCTCTGAACCACCCCCCCAATGGGCGCAATCCAGAACATTCTGACCGGCGTGTTGTGCGACAAATGGGCCGCGTCGCTGGAAGCCGAGTCGCGGGACTGGGTCATGCGCTGCCCCTGCGGGCAGGAGACGTCGATCTGGGAGATGGGCGGGGTGCGGTGGAAGGCGTCCGGGAATCCGCGGCGGCATGGAACGTGTGCGGGTTGCGGACAGACATTCTTCGGCCCGGTTTACCGGCAAGGAGAGGAACCGGCTCGAAACGGCGAAAAGGCGCCGGCCGTGGACAATCAACCCAGGAGCCCGTCGGCCGAGCGTTCGCAACGCCTGTTCTGGATCGACGGCGTCGGATGCTGGTTGGTCTCGCTGGGCGAGAGCCTGTCGATCGGCGGACCGGCCCCCTCCGGGAGCACCGGGGAGGCGGCCGACCTGAGACTGCTGGCCGACCTTTCGCGGCGACATGCAACCCTTACGCGCAGCGGCGAATCGTTCGTGCTGACTGCGGACGCACCGGCGTCGGTCAACGCGAACCGGGTGAACGGCCCGGTCGTGCTGAAAGACGGCGACCTGATCGAACTTGGCAGCGGAGTCGAACTGACGTTTCGCCAGCCGAGCGCTTTGTCGGCGTCGGCGCGGCTGGAGTTCACCAGCGGACATCGGCCGGCGCGGCGGATCGACGGCGTGATTCTGATGGATCAGACCTGCCTGCTCGGCCCGGAAGAAGACTGCCACATCGTCTGTCCGCATTGGGAGCAGAAAGTCATCGTGTTTCGACGGGACGGAAAAATCTACTGCAAGTCGAACGCCGAACTGTTCGTGAACGGCGGCCCGGTCGAGTCGGCGGCGCCGATTCGCGACGGCTCTGTGATCTCAGGCGCGGAACTGAGATTCCGTGCGGAATTCTCACGCGTGGACCTGGGATGAAGGGACGCATGATATGAAGTTCACCTTCGCCCCCGAATCTCGACCGTTAGAGGGATTCACCATCAAACGCGCCATCTACCGCGGCGGGTTTGGCGAGGTGTATTACGCGCTGACCGACGCCGGCCGCGAGGTCGCGCTCAAGCTCCTGCAGAACAACACCGACGTCGAACTACGCGGCGTGCAGCAGTGCCTCAACCTGAGCCATCCGAATCTCGTTTCGATTTTTGACGTCCGGCAGGACGGCGACGGCGACCACTGGATCATCATGGAATACGTGGCGGGCGAGACGCTCGAGGCAGCGATCCGCCGCCAGCCCGATGGCATGCCAATGCAGGAAGTGCGCCGCTGGCTGCCCGGCCTCTCCGCTGGGGTGAGCTTTCTGCACGACCGCGGCATTGTGCACCGCGACCTCAAGCCGGCGAACGTGTTCATCGAGAACAACGTCGTCAAGATCGGCGACGTCGGCCTCTCCAAATTCATCGCGCCGAGCCGGCGCAGCGCCCAGACGCAGAGCGTGGGCACCGTTTACTACATGGCGCCGGAAGTCGCCAAAGGGAAATACGGCAAGGAGGTCGACGTCTACTCCCTGGGCGTGATTCTCTACGAGATGCTGACCGGCCAGGTTCCCTTCGATGGGGAGTCGACCGGCGAGATCCTGATGAAACATCTCTCCGAAGCCCCCGACCTGTCGGTTCTGCCGCCGCGAATTCGCCCCGTGATCGGCAAGGCGCTGGAGAAAGACCCGGCGCAGCGGTATTCATCTGTTGCCGTGCTGGTCGAACAGTTCGACCGCGCCGTGCTCGGCCGCAGCGAGCCGCTGGAGATTCCGGATGAATCGTTTATTGCCGTCAACAACGGTCCGACGCGCACCGTCACGGCCGAACGAATCAATGTCACTGACAACACAGCGCGGCCGAAGTCTCCGGTCGGGCCTGATTCGAGCACTGACCGGCGCATTCCCGGCTGGGTCTGGTTGGCTTTCTGGGCGGTCCTGATTGTCGGATCGTTCCGCACCGGGGCCTCGTGGTCCTGGGTTCTCGTGAATGGAATCATCGGATCCGGCCTGCTCCTGGGTGGGCACCGGCTCTGGGCGATGATTTCCGATTCTCCGGCGACCGGGTCGGCGCCAGGTTCCAGTCGGCCGCCGGTTCAAAATCGTGTCTTGCATCGACGCGCCTGCGGACGCCGCAATCCTCCGCTCCGGCGGGGCCGGCATGTGAAACTGACGCCGTTGACGCGGCGGGAGATACCGCTTTCGGCGCGGACATCGCACTTCGCGGGGAGCGCCGCTGTGGCCGCGCTGTTGACGGTGTTGTTCACTGCGGGGATCGGATTCGTCGCTCCCGATTTCTTCGCCAACGCAGCCGGCGCGGCGCAACTCGACCCGGCGGCGATCGGGCTGTTCGCCGGGACGTCGGTCATCGCGGCCTGGCTGGCGATGGCGACCACGAAACTGATCGAGGGCCGCAAGGTCGAGAACGGGGCGCGGCGGCTTGTTCTGCTGCTGACGGGGTGCGCCATCGGCGCGGCCGCCTGGGGACTCGATGAAGCACTGTTCTTCTCCTGGACCGATGCCGGAGAGGCGGCGTTCGTCTCGATCGGGCCCCGGCCCCTCACAACAAACGACGGACCGACGCTGCTCGGGTACGTGATGTTCTTCGGCGTACTGATGTCGATTCGCCGCTGGTGGTGGCATACCGACAGCTTCCGGCCGGCGCGGTTTCGGATCAATTCCCTGCTGCTGACGATGTTCTGCGCCTGGGTGCTCTCGACGATCTTCGTCTTCCCGAATGCCTGGGGGGTGGTGTGGGCCGCCGTCGTTTCGAGCGTCGTGCAGCTTGCGTCGGTCTGGACGCCTCCCGAATCGCGGCGGATCGCATAGAGGTCATACGGAGATCATGCAATGACATTCTCGCTTCTGATCGTTGGCGCCGTCATCGGACTGGCGATGCTGGTTGGCATTCCGGTCGTGATCGTCTTCGCGCTCGCCGGCCGCGAAGGACGAAGCGGCGCTCTGGCGACCGTGGGGGTCGTCGCCGCCGTGCTGCTGGCGATCGGCCTGGTCGTCGCCCTGGGGGCCGGCATGCTCTACGTCCGGACGCAACAGGTCGCCGTCCACCAGCGGGATCTCGAAATCCGGGCGATGGAGACAGCGCGAGCCGACGAAATCCGCCGCCTGGCGACAACCATCGAGTGGAGCGCAGACGAAACGAATCCGGCGGAGGTGCTCGACGACCGGGGCGTCGCCTCCGAAGAGCCCACCGGCCCGTTTGACGCTGACAGCGAACAAGCAAGCGCGAACGAAGCGTCCGTGGAGTATGTCGTGTACGCCGCGGGCGATCAGGTGGGCCGCAGCGTTGCCGAGCGGCCGGACTGGGCCGCGGAAACCGAACGGATGGACGGCATCGAGTGGAATCACACCCGCGTGCTGGCCAGCCAACCATGGGCGACGATCGATGAAGCCGAGGCGGAACTGGCCCGCCGCACAACGCAGGAACTGGCGGCCTATCTGCGGCATACCACTCCTGAGGTTTCGTCGTTCACGATTCCCCTCTCTCTCGTCGAAGACACGGGAATCGTCGCCCGCCGCTGCCTTGTGACGGAGTCGATGCAGATCGGGGAGTTCAGCGAACCGATTCACCGGGTGTACTGGGAACTGGAATACGACCCCGAAGTGTCGCACGTGCTGACAGCGTCCTGGCGGGAGCAGGTCGTGGAGCGGCGGCTGATCTGGCTCGGCGGCGGCGTGGGAGCACTCACCGTTCTCCTGGGATCGCTGGGAGTCTACAGTCGCCTGAACGAAGCGACCGGCGGCCGCTATCGGGGTCGATTGCGGGTGGCGGCCGGCGCGGTCTGCCTCGCTGTTGGCCTGGCCGCTACGATGTTGGCCTGACTGAGCGGTCAACCGGAAACCGCTCCGTTGTCCCACTCCGTTTTCACTTGGTGTTCATGCCTGCCGACGCCGCCGACAAATTGCTCGTCGCCCGCATCCGCGACGGCGAAGCGGACGCCTGGCAGGAATGCATCGATCGGTTTGAAGGCCGGCTGACCGCGTTTGTGGACAGCCGGCTGGGCAACCGGACGACGGCGGAAGACGTCGTGCAGGAGACGTTTCTGGGGTTCCTCACCGCCCTGCCCAACTTCGACGACGACACGCCGATCGAAAGCTTCCTCTTCGCCATTGCGGCCCACAAACTGACCGACGTGCTCAGGCGTCAGGGCCGGCGTCCTGCCCTGACCGGGGTGCTGGCAAATTCCGAAGCCGGAACGGTCGAACCGGCCGGACCCGCGCGGGTCGCTTCGAGTCTCCTCCGCAGCGACGAGCGCAAATCGCGCGAACAGGAGATCATCGCCGGCTGCCTGCGGGATCTCATTCGCGACTGGATGACGCGAAGTGAGATTGAGCGACTGCAGTGCCTCGAACTGCTCTTCGTGCTCGGCTACCCGAACAAAGAGGCCGCCGCCCGCCTGGGCATCAGCGAACAGGCCGTCGCCAACCACAAGTACTTCGTCGTCTCCAAACTCAAGGATGCCGCCAAACAGGCCCGCATCGCCGATTTTGACCTGAGCGAATTCGGGGTCGAGTGAACGCGCCCTCCGCCCGATCACCGGGGCGTCCCTTGGCCCAGCCTTCGAGTCGTCGATTGGACGACCACTACGGCACAAGGAGCACAAAGCAGAGTCAGAGTTTGCCTCTCCGCAGCTTTGCGTCAAACCCGAACGCTGGAGATTCCCTTCGCTTTCGGGGACCGAACCGCTCTTGTCGCTCTCGGCGTGATTGGCCTATCGTTCAGTATGCACCTCTCCATCGGCCTTCACCGGTTCGCCGTGCTCGCGCCGACGATCGCTTTGCTGGCCGGCGTTTTGCTGTCACCCGGCTGCGGGTTCGCCGTTGCGGATGATGACGCCCCGGAGTCGCGATATCTGCGCGGACTGCGGGAGCGCCGGCTGTTTACGATCGCAGAAACGTACTGCCTCGATCGGCTCAGTTCCGAAGACCTGCTGCCGTACGAGCGGGCCGAACTGACCGTCGAGTTGTCCCGCACCTTCGTCGCCCATGCGATGCAGCGCGCCGGCCAGGAGCAGAGCGAACTCTGGGCGCGGGCGCAGTCGGTCGTCGACGAGCAACTGGAATCCGATCCGGACAACCCGCGCGTCGATCTCGTCAAATTGCAGACGCTGCTCGTGCCGGCCGCCCGGGGCGGCATGCTCCGCCGGCAATCGGAACTGTTTCCCTTCAACGAACAATTGCGCTCCAGCGCGCTGGAATTGCTGCAACAGGCCGCCGCCCGGCTTCGCGATTTTGAAACCGCACTCCACGACGACGGCCGGCGTCGGCGTCCCCCCACCGCCCGGCAGATCGCGGATGGAGCGTTCACCGCGGCGGAACGGGAGAATCTCGTGGAGGAGGCGGAGTTTCGCACGGCCGTGGCTCACCTCGAAATCGCGAGGCTCTTGCCCGCCGGCGTCGAGCGCACGGCCGCGCTGCACGAGGCGGAGACCCGCTTTCAGAACCTGGCCCGTCCCGGACACGGCGCCGACCGGATGTGGACCAGCCGGTTGTTGCGAATCGTCGTCGCGCGGCTGCAATCCGACTTCGACCAGGCGCAGCTCCTCGCCGACGGGCTGTTGAGCAGCGACCCCCCCGCCTCCATCCGCACCGGCGCAACGGCGGAACAGGTTCGCATCGACATCGATCGCGGCCGGCCCGACGAAGCGCTAACGCGCCTGCTCGACGCCTCCCGGCAGCCGGAGGGACTCTCGGGCGAGCTTCGCGCCCTGCATGTCGAAGCGATGCTCGCGGCCAGAAAGACGGCCGTCGAGAAGGGCGACGACGATCTGGCGGCCGGCCTGTGGGAAGAAGCCGAACGAATCTGCGCGGGAACCGACGGCGTCTGGGGCGCGCGCTGCCGCATTCTGCTGGAAACGACCCGGCAACTCGATCGTTACGGACCGAAAATCGCGCCCGCCGTGCTGGCGGGACGCGCCGCCTATCAGAACGGCGACCTGACAAGCGCGATCGCCCACTACTCCGCGGCCATCGACGCGCTTGCCGCCGAGGACGGCGATTCCCTCCGGGCCGAACTCCTGCTCAATCGCGCCTCGATGTTCCTCGAACAGGCCGATTACGAATCGGCATCCGATGACTATGCGGCTGCCGCCCGGTTCGCCGACGCCCCCGGCGCCGCGCAGGCCCACCTGATGCACGTCTTCTGCCTGGGCAAGCTCTGGGAGGCGCGGCCGACGCAGGCCCGTCGCGAAGCCTATTCCAGCGGGCTTGAAGAACATCGCGGGCGGTTTGCCGAACAGCCGACGTTCGACAACGCGACATGGATGCTTGCGGCGTTCGAAGAAGCGCGTCAGCAGTGGACGGTGGCGCTCTCGTTGTACGCGTCGATCCCGGTCGAGCATGCCTACCGGCGGGAGGCCCGCGCCCGGACGGCCGCGCTGTATGAGCGCATCCTGCAGCGACTGGCCGAACTCGGGCAACCGGCCGACGAGTGGGAAGACCAGGCGGTTCGCGAACTGACCGAAATGCTTGACGAACTGCCCCTCCCCCCGCGGCCGCTGGAGCCCTCCGATGCGCAGCTATGCCTCTCGCTCGCGCGCATCCTGCTCAATCACCGGAATCCCGACTACGCGGACGCCGACGCGCTGCTGGATCGCGTGCTCGCCAGCAGCCGCGCGGTGCGGATCCCGACCGGCGATCGATCCCCGCCGGACCTGCCGGAATGGGAACGAATCGAACATACGGCCCTGCAATTGCGAATCCTCTCTCTGGCGGGACAGCAGCGGCTGCGCGACGCCCAGGAAATCGTCGACGGCCTCACGGTCGACGACGCACACGTGCTGCTCAGCGTGCTCAACGGTCTGGCCGACGTGGCCGAGAGCGTCGGGCCGGAACGCAAGCGTGCGATGGGCCGGTTGCAATTGAACGCCGCACAGCGACTCGACGAACACCGCGACCAGCTTGACGCCGCCGAACAGCGTCTCCTCGATGACTGTCTCGCCCAGGCCTATGCGGCGCTCGACCGCCCCAACGACGCGCTGGCGGTCTATGAGTGGTTGCTGGACGCCTCACCCGGCGACCGCAGCCTCCTGCGGGCGGCCGCCGAACTCTCGGGCGGCATGGACGGTCCCGAGCAGCTTCAGACGGCGAAGTCTTACTGGCGGCGACTGGAAGCGAGTGAGAAGCCCGGTTCCGGCCCCTGGCTGGATGCCCGCTGGCACGTCGCGGAGACGGCCCTGCGGCTGGGTGAACTCGAGGAATGCCGCAAGCTGTTGCAGGTCACCCGCCTGCTGTACCCCGACCTCGGCGGACCGGCCACGGCCGAGCGCTACGCCGACCTCGAAAATCGATTGAGCGCCGCCGAGGAATAGGCCGACAAACCGCGTTCCCGAACAGACGTCGGGGCACAAGGTCACGACTTGCGCTACGTCAATGCGGCCCTTGAGAAATCCGGATTAGAAGTTGGGAATCCGGTCCCGGTACTTCGGATCGTCGTAGCGGGGATCGCGGAAGTTCGACACGAACGTGATGCCGTAGCCCCACGACAGCTCCCGATTCGCCCGCTGCTCCCACGGCGTGTCCGGATGCTGCTCGGCGCAGAACTGGTACATCTCCTGAGCCTTGGCCCGCTGCGCTTCGATCTCCGCCAGGTCGACCTTCGTGGCCTTGATCTGCTTCTCCGACGGCTCCAGCAACTCGGACACGTGGACCACATTCCATTCGTTGTCCTTCGGTTGAGCGGGATTCGGATCGGTCTCCGCATGGCGGTCGAGCGCCAGCAAAAACTGAAACAGCCGCACCCGGTACGAGAGGCATTGCGCGTACATCAGGTCGTAAGCCGCCCGCCACCTTTGGTCCGCTTCCAGATCCCGTTCAGGCTTGATCCGCTCCAGCCGCTCGACCGCCTCGTTCAGAATCTGCATCGTCCGAACCGCGCGGTCGAACTGCCGTTGGCCTTCCTGCTGGAAGTCCTCGGGGGCGATCGGGTAGTGCAAGCGACGGATCCCCAATTCAGGATGCTCATGCGGATCCAGCACCTGGATCACCTGCGCGATTGTCTTCCGGAATTCGCTCCGCTCGCGTTCCTGAACGTACGCCTTGCGATTGACCAGGTTCGGCTCGTATTCCTTCATCGCGATATCGTCGAACTTGCGCGGCGAACGGGCCTCAATCCCAAGCAGGTTTTCCTCCTCGCGCTGCAGCATGAAATAGATGCCCCCCGACTCCTTGACCAGGCGGACCTGTCCGTAGGGACCGAAACCGCTGGACGTCGCGTCGTAACGGCCGCCGAAACCGTCGAATTGCAGGCATTCCGGATAGGCGGTCTCCGGACCGCGCCGGATGCGTATCCAGTGGTGCAGCATCGTTTCCGGATCGGTCCAGCCGACGTGAGCGTAGGGATAGCCCAGAATCGCCTCCCGTCCCAGAAAGTAAACGGGCGACTTGTACTTGTTCGCCAGAGAAACGGCCTCTTCGAGCTGGTCCTCGTCGTCCCCCGATTCGTCGCTGACGACGATAATCGCAAGCTGCCGGCGGCTGCGCTGGGAGGGAACGCCATACTCTTCGATCACCGCCGAAATCGAGGCGAACACGTTCTCCGCCCCGGTCGGGTCGTCTTTCACCAGGTCGATCGCGACCTTGATCTCCTCCAACTTCGCAGTCGGCGCCGGCGTCAGCTTTTTCACGCTCGCGCCGAAACTGCAGATCATGGTCTCGAGGGCCGAGTACCGTTCGTTCTTCAGGTCCGCCTCACGACGGACGAGTTCGAGTTCTTCGTAAACCTTGTTGAAATTTTCCTTGATCTCTTCCCGGTCGTCCTTGAGGCTGTTGGAGGCGTCGAACAGCCAGACGGCGATCACCGGCTGCTGCCGCATCATCCGCCGCAGTTCCTGGGTCAGGCGGTGCATTGCCGCGCCATAGCCCTCGACCCGCGCGCCGACGTCGCCGGAGACCTGCCCCACCCCCAGATCGGTCTCGAGTTTCCCCAGGCCGGGCGTCTCGATGTCGCCGATCGTCGGAACGCGCACCGTGGGGTCCGTGACGATCTGCGACCGGTCGATCTTGGTTCGCGCCATTGGCGACTCGGCGGCCGCTCCCAGATTCTCGGAGACTACGCCGCCGGAGGTCAGACTGAGAGTCTGCGACACGGTCGTGTCGATCTCCATCTCCTGGGAGAACTCCTCCTGCACGCGGTCTTCGTTGAAGACGGTTTCGACGAGAACCGCCTCCGGCTCCTGAGTGGAGGCGATCTTGAAGGCGGCCGCCATGCCGAGCAGCACGAGATGCACCGCCAGCGAGATGACCAGGGCCGGGACGTTACGACCGAACATGTTGCGTCACTCCGTGTGAGCCGCGAGACGTGATGACGATGAATGAACGCGCACCGACGGGATCAACACCGAGAAGACCCTGCCGCCGGAAACAATCGGGGTCGAATCCCTTCGCAGCGACGGCCGCTCCGTCGTCCAGACCGGGCAGCGCCTGACTGGAGACGCCCGAACTGCCGCCGCTTCGGCCCGCCAGATCCTTACAGCTTGGGCACCGGCCGCTGCTTCGCCGCCTGCGTGCTCCGCTGCTGCCTCCGCATCTCCTCAGCCAGCAGCAGGCGCACCTGTTCCTGATCGAGGTCGGTCCGGTTCTCCATGCCCGGGACGTAATGCATGCCCTCCTGCCACGACCAGCCGACGTCTTGGCCCAGTTCCTTGATCGCCAGTCGCTCCCACGGCGTGCCGGGATGATCGTCGATGACCGCTTTCAGCAGTTCCCGCGCCTCCTCACCGGCTTTGCGAATCTGCGGGCCGGTGTCGATCTCGGCTGAGGGGACAAGCCGCCATTCGTTGCTGCCGTTCTTCTCAAACGGCTTGGGATTGCTCTTCATCTGCGCGAGCATGAGGTTGTATCCCTTCAGCCGGACTTTCATGGCGAGCAGCCGCCCCATCGCCAGATCCCAACTGGCCCTCCAACGGGCCTCCTTCAAACTGTCGCGGGCCCGCTCGCCCTGCTTGAGCTGGTCATACATCCGGTCGACCCAGTACTCCGCTTCCGCAACGGGTCGCTGGGCGGCGGTAATTTCCTGACGCAACTGGTTGTCGCTCTCCGCTGAGAAGAGCAGCGTCGGCAGTGGAAAAGAGTCCACGTACGTCTGCCGGGCCGTGTTGACCAGGGCGAGCTTGGCGGGATGCGCCTTGATCTCCGCCTCCAGCACGCGGACGGGCCGGTAGTCGGGCGCGTATTCCCGCATCACGGCCATGTCGAATTTCTGCTGCCCGTTGTCGTCGGTCACCAGGTAGACGCCGCCGGTCTCGCCGGTGAGCCGCGTGAGCGCGTACGGTCCGAACGCCGCCGACATCCGAAGCTGTCCGCTCCCCCAGAACGGGAGTTGCAGGATGTGCGGAAACGCCGTCTCCGGCCCCTGGTCGACCGGAATATCCATTACAAAACCGTCTTCGTAACGGTAGGGATACATTCCCTCCTTCTGACCGAACACCGCCGCGTTGCCCGCGACGTAGCAGCGGAACTGAAAACGCTTCGCCTTGTTGATCACATCTTCCAGGCCCGCCTCGGCGTCATCGCCGCGCTCATCGGTGACGATCACCACCATCTTGTTCCACCGGCCCTCGTGCCGACGAAACGTTTTCCATTTCTCGATCGCCAGATTCAGGGCCGCAAACACGTTCTCCTGGCCCGAGTCATCCGGTTCGATGTTGCGGACCGCTTCCACCATATCCGAAACGTCGGTGACCGCCTCGGGAGTCATCAGCGACGTTTTCTGGCCGTAACTGCAGACCGCGGTGTGCAGGCCCTCGCGGGCGCCCATGTTCTCGAGTTGCTTGTAGACATTCTCAAACCGGTCGGCGATCGCGGCCCGGCGGTCGTTCAACGACAGCGATGCATCGAACATCCAGATCACCAGCGTCTGCCGCTCCCGGAGAGACTGGGCGATGGCATACGTGAAGTAGTCCATCGTCCCTTCCACCCCGCCCTCGGTGAAATCTTCCGTGGTGGGTCCGGCGCTTTCGACCAGCGAAGCGATCGGCGAATCGTGCGGAATGTCGATCGGGCTCTGGATCGGCGCCAGTTCCGGCACCATCACCTCCTGCAAGCGTTCCTGAGGCGTGGTCTGCTCGTTGCCGACGTGCATCGCCGCTTCCGAGGCGGGGGCCGTCATCGAGGTGTCCCCCTCCGTGCCGACCACGTCGTCCGCGACGACGAACTGGAAATCCTCTTCCGGCACGTCCTCCATCAGGCTGTCGACGATGGCGACATCCGGTTCCCGGTTGCTCTCGCGGACGATGAAGTGCAGCGGAATCAGGATGCACAGGTTGATGATGAGGCTGATGCCCCATGCCGGCAGATCACGGGATAACGACTTCACCGCAAGCTCCTTGGTGATAACTCAACCGTCGACACCGCGACCGTTCGGCGCGAAATTCGTTCCGCCCGGACGCGATCGCGTTACGCAAGTGCAAACCTCTCCATATCTTACCGCCCCGAAACCGGCCCTGCAATTGTTTCCCGGATTTCCGGTGCGGCATTTCGAAATCGCGCGGGGCTCCGCCTGCCGCGGCCGGCAAGTTCCCCGAGACGACATTGCGCACTTTCGCTGCGTGTTTACCTCCTCCGCACGCTCAACGTTCGCCTGAATCCGCAAACTGCGTGTGGGCGGTCGTTTACAGGTGGTGTTCTTCGCGGCGATCCGCCTGATCGATGAACGTCGCGCTGCGGTCAGGTTTCAACGTGTCGTCGCGAGCCCGTTTCGGCCGCCGCCGGACCTTCCAATTTGCGCCGAATCTGCCGAACGCGGCCTTCTCCAACCCCTTTCTCTGCAATTTCTTACAGCTTTCCGAACGCCCTGTTGCCCAGCCATGGAAACGGTGAAATAATCCCAACCTCGGCGGCAAACGCCTGCCTCTCGAACGCCTGCATCCATGCTGCTGGAAATCGCCCTTTCACTCGATGCGATCTGAACACCGCAGAATCCCGATCAGCGACGTCGAAGAGCGCTTCGTCCGCGTCGTGACGCCCGGCGAACCGGCGGGCGGACGCACCCTCGTGATAGTGCACGGGGTCGGGGAACACAGCGGCCGCTATGAGCATTTCATCCGCACGGCCGTTTCTCGCGGTTGGACGGTGATCGCCGGCGACCTCCGCGGGCACGGAAATTCGACCGGCGTCCCGACTCATCTGGACTGCTTCAGCCAGTATCTCGACGATCTCAACACGATCTGGGAGCACTTCGAACTGGACGCCAGGCCGACGGCGCTCTTCGGCCACAGCATGGGCGGTCTCGTCGCCACCCGGTTCGCCCAGACGTTTCCCGACCGCGTCGCCGCAGTCGTTCTGTCTTCGCCGCTGCTGGCGTTCGGCGTCCGCGTGCCGCCGCTCAAGCGGACCTTCGGGCGGGTCTGCCTCTACGTGGCGCCTCACAAGCGATTTCAATCGACCATCCCGCTCGAGCACATCACCAGCAACGAGTCGGCCCTGCAACTGCGAATCAATGACCCCCTCGCGAATCGCAGCGTGACGGCCGGCTGGTATTTCCGCGTGATGGATGCCCTGTATTCCGCCTGGCAGGAAGCGGACCGATTGACAGCCCCTTTGCTCCTGTTGCAGGGAGAAGCCGATCAGGTTGTGCGGGCCGAGGCGCCACTGGACTGGTATCCGAACGTCGGTTCGGCCGACAAGTCGCTGCATCTGCTGCCGGGCCTGCTGCACGAACTTCTGAATGAACCGGGCTGGAAAGGGACGATCGACCGGATTCTCGGCTGGCTGGAACACCGGATTCCGTCGGAGTCCCGTTGTTCACGGTCCGCTGTCGCTGGCCGGGATCACTCTCTCGCGACAATTCACGCAGAATCCCTCTCTGGAAGCCGGCAGGCCTTGGGGGACGTCGCCAAGGGCCGCCAATCGGCATAGAGCGTTCGCAAATCGGCAGGCGGGCCCCGAAAACGATCCGTGCATGATTCGCGGATGCAAGATCGCTAATAGCAATTGGCCATCAGCCAATAGCGTTCCTCGACTCTCGACCCGCAACTTCGCCGGAGATGACGAACTCCAGCCGACCTGCCCCCTCAGCCCAAACACAGTCCTGCAACGCGCTCCGGCCGCAGCGGTCGAACAAACCGGTTGCGAGCGTTGATTCTTGCTGCCACGCTGATACAGTATCGCAGTCAGGAATCCGCCACAGACGCGGCCTGGTGGCCGCCAGAGATGTTTTCAGCGGGCGCCGGCCTCTGTTTGAGGCCCGCCAGCAGTTGACGCCCGAACAGGGCGGCCGGGATGTCAGGGATTATGTCGATCACCAAAGAAAAGAAGCAGGACATCATCGAGGAGTATCGGAGGACCGATGCAGATACCGGGTCTCCGGATGTCCAGATCGCCGTGTTGACGGCTCGCATCAACGAACTCACGGACCACCTGCGACAGCACGGAAAGGACCACGCAAGCCGGCGGGGTTTGCTGATGCTGGTCAGCCGACGTCGTCGCCTGCTGGACTATGTGCGTCGCAAGGATGCCGGACGTTACGTCGATCTGATCACACGTCTGAACATCCGCAAGTGACGGAAGCCGTTCTGCCCGGCTGCAGCCGGGCCGGTCGGACTCTGTGCAAGCGTCGGCGATCGGATGTTCTTTCCTTGCCTGTCGAGTCGGCGGCGGTGGGGCGTGAGGGAGAGGCATGATTGATGCATCCTCCGTCGTCGGCAAGGATCAGGACGAGGAAGGCCGTTGGCCGGCTGAAACCGGCAGCGACCTCACCGGAGGCTGCGTCGTGTGGTGCGGAGATTGGGAAAGCGGCCGGCTGAAACGACTTGCCGGCCAGGCCTCGAAATGTTGTTGCCCTGAGACACGACTCAGGGCTCGTTCACGCGGAGAATGAGGCAAACAGGCACGGCACAACTCGCTGTGCCCTCAGCGTGGCTGTTGGATTGGGAAAAGTCGGTTCAATAAGAATTCTGTTGGAAAGCAGGTCAAACGAGTGAAGACAACTGTATCGCAAGAGGTCGGGGGCAGAACTTTTTCTATCACGACAGGCGAGCTTGCCAAACAGGCCAGCGGGGCGGTGCTTGTTCAACTGGGAGAGACGGCGGTCTTCGTGGCCGCCCAGACCGGTCCCCCCCGGCCGGGGCTCGATTTCTTCCCGCTCACAGTCGACTACCGCGAGCGGATGGCGGCCGCCGGAAAATTTCCGGGCGGATTCCTCAAGCGGGAAGGACGTCCCACCAACCGCGAGATTCTTACCTGTCGTCTCACCGATCGGCCGATCCGCCCGCTCTTTCCCAAGGGCTTCAAGGATGAGGTCCAGGTGATGTCCACCGTCTGGGCCTGCGACGGCATCAACGACCCCGACGTGCTGTCGATCAACGGCGCCAGCGCCGCGTTATGTATCGCTCCGCTGCCGTTCGCCGGACCGATTGCGGCCGTTCGCGTCGGCCAGATTGACGGAGAGTTCGTTCTTTTTCCGACCAGTGCCGAGATGAAGGAGAGCCGTCTCGATCTCGTCGTCGCCGGCAGCGAGGACTCGATTCTGATGATCGAGGGTTTCGCTCAGGAGCTTCCCGAAGACGAAATGGTCGACGCCCTGCTGTTCGGCCACAAGTCGATCGGCGAGTTGTGTCGTTTGCAGAAGGAATTGATCGAAAAGGTCAATCCGGAACGCGTCGAGTACGAACCTCCGCCCGAGAACCCGTTCGCCTCCATCGTTCGCGAGGAAGCCTATGAAAAGCTTCGCGAAGCCCGGCAGAATCCGAAGAAGCACGAGCGCTCCGCCGCGACGGCCGCCGTCAAGGAAGAACTGGTCGAGCGCTACTTCCCCGAAGGCCGGGAAGAACTCGAAGACGGCCGCACCCTCGGCCAACTCAAGGAGGCCTTCTACCAGGCCGACAAGCAGGCCTGCCGCGAGTTGACTCTCGCGGGCAAACGCCTCGACGGCCGGGGCGCCACCGATTTGCGAAACGTCCAGTGTGAGGTCGGCATTCTTCCGCGCGTCCACGGTTCGGCCGTCTTCACCCGCGGGGAGACCCAGGCCGTCGCCACGCTCACGCTCGGCACGGTGCGGGATCAGCAGCGCGTGGACGGGCTGTTTGATGAGTACGCCAAGGCGTTCATGCTCGATTACAACTTCCCGCCCTACTCGGTCGGTGAATGCCGCCCGATCCGCGGCCCCGGGCGCCGGGAGATCGGTCACGGCGCGCTGGCGGAGCGATCGGTCGCGCCGGTCGTCCCCGGCTCCGAAAAGTTCCCCTACACCATCCGCATCATCTCCGACATCACCGAATCGAACGGCAGCAGTTCGATGGCGTCGGTCTGCGGCGCCACCCTCGTGCTCATGGACGCGGGCGTTCCCATCCGGCAGCCCGTTGCCGGGATTTCAATCGGACTGGTGAAAGAGGGCGACGAATACGTCCTGCTGACCGACATCATGGGCGACGAAGACCACTTCGGGGACATGGACTTCAAAATCGCCGGGTCACAACGCGGGATTACCGGCATCCAGCTTGACCTGAAGATCACCGGCATCAGCGAGGAGATCATCCGCGCCACGCTGGCCCAGGCGCGAGACGCCCGCCGCGAACTCCTCAAGACCATGCTGACGACGATCCGCCGTCCGCGCAAGGAGATGTCGGAGTCCGCTCCCCGCATCCGCCAGACGAAGATCGATCCCGAAAAGATCGGACTCCTCATCGGCCCCGGCGGCAAGACGATCCGCGAGTTGCAGGAATCGACCAAGACCACCATCGACGTCGACGACGAGGGCACGGTGACGATCTCCGCGGCGAACGGCCCCAGCGCCGACGACGCCCTGGCCCGCATCGAGGCGATGACGGAAGAAATCAAGGTCGGACGGATTTACGCGGGACGCGTCAGCTCCATCAAGGATTTCGGAGCGTTCGTCGAGATCGCCCCCGGCAAGGACGGGCTGCTGCACATCAGCGAACTGGCCGAAGGCTTCGTCAAGTCGGTCGCCGACGTCTGCAAGGTCGGCGATAAAATGGAGGTCAAGGTGATCGCCGTGGACGATCAGAACCGCGTCAAACTGTCGCGCAAGGCCGTTCTGGCGACCCCCGACACTGGCGATGGAACTGCGTCCGGCGGCGAGGAATAGTGGTTCATCGAAGCTGAAATGACACCCGGCCGCCATGACCGGAGCACGCCAACGAGCGTGCGGGCGAGGTCACGGAACCCGACAATCCAGCCTCGTTGAGGCACTAGCGTTCGTCTCGGCAAGATCGTGAGCACCGAAGTTCACAATTAACGACAAGGTACCGTTTCGTCGCGACCCGCAGGGGAGCTTTCGGGCGCCGGTCGTCGGCTTGCCGGAATTCCCGCCCCTGCTGACCAAACACGTCCGGAGATGACCGGCCCCTCCCCATCTGCCGCCGCTGCTCAAGCCCCGACCGCCGGGGATGTCTCGGAGAAAGACCGCCTGCTGGCTCAGTACGCCGAGGTCGCGTCGCTGGCGGGCGGCCTCGCCCACGAAATCCGCAATCCGCTCTCGACGATTCGCATGAATCTCGAATTGCTCGGAGAGGACGTCGAGGAACTGGACGACCCGCGGCGGCAGCGGATGCTCAGGAAGATCGAACGCATCCAGCTCGAGTGCGGGCACCTCGAAGAAGTCCTGACGGCGTTTCTCCAGTTCTCCCGTGCGGGGGAACTGGAGACCGAAATCGCCGATCTGGGGGGCGTGGTGAAAGAGTTCATCGCCTTCTACGAACCGGAGGCCCGCCGGCTCGGCGTTGAACTCAGTCCGCATCTGGATGCCGACCTGCCGCCGGTCCGTCTCGACCGGGCGCTGATCCGACAGGTGCTCATGAACCTCGCGCTCAACGCCCAGCAGGCCATGCCCGACGGCGGAATGCTCGAACTCCAGGCCTACCGCTGCGAAGAAGCGGTCTGTCTCGACATCATCGACAGCGGTTGCGGGATCGATCCGTCCGCACAGCAACGGATGTTCCAGGCGTTCTTCTCGACCAAACCGGGAGGCAGCGGGCTGGGACTGCCGACGGCGCGAAAAATCATTGAAGCGCACGGCGGAACAATTCACTGCGAGAGCGAACCCCGCCGCGGCTCAAGATTCACGATCCGCCTCCCCGCCGCCGCCCCGGAATAGCGCACCGGCATCGCCCCGTGCTGGCGTCCGGTTCCAGCCTGACCCG